>JAEEGL012394138.1_pt1 | contig 10077 bp, 10 predicted proteins | sample 9134231 | NCBI WGS metagenome assembly JAEEGL01 (sample SAMN16246548, study PRJNA631951) | gut metagenome | biome: gut microbiome; feature: rumen; material: fiber-attached | host: Bos | place: Iran: Karaj | collected 2018-10 | reverse complement strand
GTCCGGTCCCTGCGGGTCTTCCCTGGCCGCCCGCAGGACGTCCGGTCCCCGCGGGTCTTCCCTGGCCGCCTGCGGGGCGTCCGGTACCTGCAGGTCTGGGCTCACGCGGCGCTCTGCCGGGGTCGCGCGCAGTGCCTGCCGCGGGACGGCGGGCGGGAGCCTCAGCCGTCTCGGGCCGGGCCTCCGGTGCGGGAGCCTCGGCAGCGGGCGCAGCAGCCTCGACCGCAGCTTCGGGAGCGGTGCTCTCTGCCGCAGGCGTCTCCGCCGCGGGTGTCTCCGCAGCCTTCACAGAAGCTTCTGCCGCAGCGGCAGCCGCCGCCTTCTCCTCTTCCGCAGCCTTCAGGGCAGCCGCTTTCTCCTCAGCGTTTCTGCGGAGGGTCTCGGCGTAAAGTTCATCCTGTTTTTCGGCATTATGAGCCGCCGCGCGGTCCCGGATCTGGTCCGGAGACTTCGCGGTGATAGGCCGGCGGGCGGGCGCCTTATCCGAAGGTGCCTTCCCCCTGCCGTCCGGACGGCTGCCGGCGGGTCTTCCGCCGCCGGGTCTTCCGGGGCCTCCTCTGCGGGGGCCGCCCTGCGTGTTCGGGCGGAAGACCGCAGTGATCTTCTTTTTCTTGGGAGCAGCTTCATTACCGTTATTATTCACATTCTCAGTTGCCAAGCCTTGACCTCCTTAAACTGAATACTCTTCGATCATCTTCTGAATGCGGGCCGCGAGACCTTCGTCCGTGACCGCTGCCGCGGACCGTTCCGCACCCGCGCCGAGCGCATGCCCGAGCGCTTCCTTGGTTCCGAATTCCGCCAGTTCGATATCCCGGAAACCGCACATGTTCCTCAGGTCCTTCTTCGTGCGGTCCGAGGCGTCGGCCGCGACCACCACGAGGAAGGCGCGGTAAGCCTTAATACACTTTTCCACTGGCAGGGATCCGGTTTCGACGCGGCCCGCGCGCTTCGCCAGGCCGAGCATGGACCAGATCTTCTTCTCATCCAAGGCGCTTCATCTCCTCCGTGAGCCGTTCCGCGTCCTCTTCCGTGATCTTCATCCGGAACGCCGCGTCGAGGGCTCCTTTTTTCAATGCTTTCTTCAGGCACTCGCCGCCTGCGCAGACATACGCGCCGCGTCCGTTCTTCCGGCCCGACGGGTCGGTCTCGACCGTTCCCTCCGGGGTCCGCACGATCCGGACCAGCTCACTCTTATCTTTCGTTTCACGGCAGCCGACACAGGTCCGCTGCGGCCGTCTCTTCTCTGCAGACATCGCGCTCGTTTACCGTTCCTTCGATCAGGCTTCGCCTTCCGCGGACGCTTCACCGTCTTCGGCGTATCCCTCGGCATACTCCTCGGAATACTCGCCGTCTTCCTGATACTCCTCCTCGGAGTACTCTCCGTCTTCGGTGTAATACTCGCCGAAGTCGTCGTAGACGCCGCCTTCCATCTCGTAGTAACCGATCTCCTCGAGCAGGTCTCTGGCCTGGCTCTCGCTCTTAATATCGATCTTAAATCCGGTCAGTCTGGCCGCCAGGCGGACGTTCTGGCCTTCCTTGCCGATCGCGAGCGACAGCTGATGATCGGGCACGATGACCGTCGCTTCCTTCTCGTCGTCATCCGCGAGGACCACCAGGACTCTGGCAGGGCTCAGGGCGTTCTCGATCAGGATCGCGGAGTTCTCATCCCAGGGGATGATGTCGATCTTCTCGCCGTTCAGTTCGTTCACGACGGCATTGACACGCGTACCGTTCACGCCGACGCAGGCACCGATCGGATCCACGTTCGGGTCATTCGACCACACCGTGATCTTCGTGCGGCTGCCGGCCTCGCGGCTGATGCCCTTGATCTCGACGATGCCCTCGCGGACCTCGGAGACCTCCGCCTCGAACAGGCGGCGCACCAGCTCGGGGTGCGTGCGGGACACGAGGATCTTCGGTCCCTTCGGCAGGTCGCGCACATCCACGATGTAGACCTTCACGCGGTCTCCCTGACGGTAGGACTCGCCGCGGATCTGCTCGCGCTCGTTCAGGACCGCGTCCGCGCGTCCGATATTCACGCTGACGTTCTTGCCCATGCGTCTCTGCACGACGCCGGTCACGATCTGATGCTCGAGCTCCTTATAATACGAAAGCAGGGAGGAACGCTCCTCCTCTGTGATCTTCTGGAGGATCACGCTCTTCGCCTTCTGCGCGGCGATGCGGCCGAAGTTCATCATCTCGAGCTCGATCTGCGCCACGTCGCCCAGACCCAGCGACGGGTCGAGCTTACGCGCCTCGTCCAGGCTGATCTCCAGCGCCGGATCCTCCACCTCTTCGACGACGTTCTTCATCGCGCAAACGTGAAAATCGCAGGTCTCGCGGTCGATGCTGACCTTGATATTATCGCTCTTTCCGTACTGCTGTTTGCAGGCGCTCAGAAGAGAATTCTCGATCGCCTCCAGCAGGACCTCACGGTTAATATCCTTTTCCTTCTCGAGGATATTCAGAGCTTCCATCAGTTCGGTATTCACGGTTTTTTCCTCCTAAAAATGATCAAAAAGTAAATGACAGTCGGATCTGGGCGATGTTGTCCCGCTTCAGGACCGTCTCTTCACCCTCGAGATCCAGCGTGATCTCCGTGTCGTTCCATGCCGCGAGGATCCCGGTCAGTGCTTTCTGCCCGTCCACGGCCGAGAACAGCTTTACATCGACTTCCTTCCCGATGCTGCGCTGCAGGTCCCGGTCCTTCTTCAGCGCCCGCCCGAGCCCGGGAGAGCTGATCTCCAGGATGTATGCGTCGTCGATGAAGTCTTCCTCGTCGAGTTTCGCCTCCAGCGCGCGGCTCACGAGTTCGCAGTCATCGATCGTGATGCCGTTTTCCTTGTCAATGTAGGCCCGCAGATAATAATTTCCGCCTTCCTTCACATACTCGACGTCCACCATCTCGAAGCGGTTCTCCTCCATGATGGGCTCGAGCAGTTTTTCGGTGCGGGCTTCAATGTCCGTCCGTTTGCTCATATCGTCCTCCGGCGCGCGCGGCCTGCACGGCCCCGCGCAAATACTATCGAAAAGGTGGGCCCTTCCGGGTCCACCTTTCAGAGTTACTTAATGCAACAGTAATTTAACACTGCTTTATGTTTATGGCAAGCGTTTTTTGCGAAAAAGCGCGGTAAAACCACGGTTTTTCGGGAGATTCGGGCGATTTCGTCACTCGTTCAGCGCGAGCGCGGCATTAAAGCCCTCGTTCACCGCGAAACCGATGTTCCGCGATGCCACGACGTCGCCGACGTAATAGACGTCGGTCTCGGCGATCACATGGCGGAACGTCTCCGCTTCGGCCTTCCTCGGCTTCATGCCGGCCGCCACGAGTACCGTATCGGCCTTGATCGTCTCGACACTGCCGTCCGCGTGCTCCACGATGACGCTGTCGGGGGTGATCTCGCGGACCTTCACCTCGGCGCACTCGCGGACTCCGGCCGCCTGCGCGTGATTCACGATGCTGATCGCCGCGGAAGACACGTTCCGGATGCCGGCTCCGGTGGGCAGCTTATCCAGCGGAAGGATATCGACGATCGTAACGTTCTTTCCTTTCCGTCCCTGGTCGATCGCGGTCTCGTAACCGACCTGTCCGCCGCCGATGATCACGACGTCCTGCCCCACTTCGACATTCCCCATATCCGCGTCCGGCGACCACGCCGCGCGCTCGATGCCGGGAATCGGCGGGAAGGTATGGTCCGCGCCGATCGCGACGATGACCGCATCGAACCCTTCCGCCTCGATCATCTCCGGCGTAGCCGTCGTGTTCAGCCGGATCTCACAGCCGCACTTCTCGGTCTGCCGGACCGCATAGGCATAATAGTTATGCAGGTCGACCTTCATTTCGAGCCAGCCGGCGGGGATCATGTTTCCGCCGAGGCGGCCGGTCTTCTCGAACAAAACGACCTCGTGTCCGGCTTCGGTCGCGGTGCGCGCCGCCTGCATGCCGCCGGGGCCTCCGCCGATGACCGCGACTTTCTTCTTTACGCGCGTCTTCGGAACCAGGCCGCCCGGGAACTCGCTCTCGCGGCCCTGCATCGGGTTCACCGCGCAGCCGACGACCTGATTCTTAATGATGCGGCCGTGATAGCTGCAGCGCATGCAGGGCGCGACGTCCTCGGGGTGATTTCTCGCACACTTTTTCACGAGGTTCGGGTCCGCCATGAACGGGCGGAACATCGCGACCATGTCGGCGTCGCCGGCCGCGAGGATCTTCTCGGCATTTTCGATATTCATGATCGAGCCGACGACCGACAGCGGGACCTTGATGCCGGCCTGCTTCAGGGCGCGCGCGTACTTGACATTGATGCAGTGCTCCTCATAGGTCGGAGCGATCATGAAGCGGACGTACTCAAGGACGTGGACCATGCCCGACGAAACGTGCAGCAGGTCGATCTTGTCTTCGATCATCTTCACGAATTCGATCGTGTCCTCGATGTGCATGCCGTTTTCGGCATACTCCTCCGCCGCAATGCGGTACTCGATGACCATGTCGTCGCCGACCGCCGCGCGGACCTTGTCCAGAGTCTCGATCACGAAGCGGGCGCGGTTCTCCAGGCTTCCGCCGTACTCGTCGGTGCGGTGGTTCGTAAACGGGGAGACGAACTGCGGCAGCAGGTTTCCGTGCGCGCCGTGAATCATGATCATGCGGAAGCCGGCCTTTTTCAGATTCAATGCCGCCGCCGCGAAAGCGTCCTGGACCTGCTCGATCATCTCACGGTCCATCTCGACGACTTCGACCCCGTGGGCATTGATGCATTTCGAAGGTCCGATCGGCGGCTTTTTCACGCGGTCCGGATCGTTCGGCACATGCATGCCGGGGTGGTTGATCTCGATATTCGCGACCGCACCGTAGCGTTCGATGCCCTCGACCAGCTCGTTCAGGCTGATCCAGGTGCGGGGATTCGTCAGGTCGATCTGACGCGACTCATCGCGGTAGTTCTGCCCGTCGATCGAGGCGTTTCCGATCGTAACGACTGCGGCGCCGCCGCGCGCGTACGCGGCATGATAGTCCCGCAGCTGAGGCGTGGAACATCCGTCGTTCGAGGCGAGGCCGGGTACGCCGGGGGAGTTGATGATGCGGTTCTTAAATGTCACGCCCCGGATGGTAAACGGCTCAAAGACATGTGTGTATTTCGATCCCATACTTGCTCTTCCTTTCCTTACCCTTATTCGCAGTTTTCGATATCTGTGTTCTCAGGTCATCCGCCTGACGGTATTCATGTCTGCTCAGCCTCCGGCGGATCGTCTTTCGTCAGGATCCGCACCCAGCGGTACCGGTTCGTGACGATGGAGTTCGGGATGCACTTGAACAGCTGATCGGACTTCAGGATCATGAACGTCACGACCGGCGGCACATGGAACACGAACGCGCTGATCGCCGAAGCCGGAATGGTCCAGAGCCACATAAACAGATTATCCACGAGCGGCGCGTATTTCGTAGTGCCGCCTCCCGCGATGATGCCGCTCTCGCACGGAAATTCGTAGCAGGATCCGACGGTCGTTACGCTCAGGACGATCAGGAAACTCGTCGCGAGCGCTTTCGTCTCCGGCGAGACCGCATAGAAGCCGACGATCAGGTCTTTAAACAGGAACAAAAGCACGCCGGTGCAGACGCCGATGATCAGGAAGATTCCCTGCATGGTCTTCGAGTAGGCGCGGATCACGTGGAAACGCCCTTCGCCGACGGTCTTTCCCATGATGATCGAGGCGGCGCCGGCGTTCGACATGCCGAAGACCGCGAAGACGTTCGCGATCACGACCGCAATACTGTTCGCCGCGATCGTCGTCGCGCTGATGTGCCCGAGCACCGCGGACTGGGCAGCCTGCGCGATGCCCCAGAGAAACGCGGACAATGTCACAGGCATCGCCACGCGCAGAAAATCCTTCAGGTAGGTCGTGTCGAAGCGCAGAAGCTCGATCAGCTTCATGTGCAGCTTCTTATCGATAAACAGCACATAGACCAGAATGATCACGAGCTCGACCGAGCGGCTCACGAGCGTGGCGACGGCCGCGCCGACGATACCGAGCTCGGGGAAGCCGAAATGTCCGAAGATCAGGCAGTAGTTCAGGACGAGGTTGATGCAGATCGTGCTGCAGCTCATGACCGTGCCGATCGCGGCGGTCTGCACGCTCTGCAGCGAATACATCAGCGAGTTCGAGATCGAAAAGATCAGATAGGTCCATCCGATCACCGCCAGATACTTCGCGCCCTCGGCCGCGACCGCGGCGTCGTTCGTGAAGAAGTGCATCAGAGGCATCGGTGCGAACTGCGAAAGCAGGAAAAACACGAGGCCGACGACAAAAGCCATCTTAATTCCCATCGAGATGATCTTTTTGATCGGCTCGATCCGCTGCTGCCCCCAGTACTGTGAAGCCAGCACGACGATGCCCATGCCGATGCCGCTGCAGAGTTCCTGCATCACGAAGTGAATCTGGTTCACCAGTGTGGCGCCCGACAGCGCGAGCTCGGTATAGGAGCCCAGCATCAGGTTATCCACCATGTTCACCATCAAAGCGGCGAGATGCTGGAGCGAGATAATGATAAGAAGCGGGATAAACGCGCGGTAGAACGCCTTCTCTCTCGTAAATATCCCGAGGTATTTCGGCTCCCGGTCGGGCGGGAGCACGACTTTCCGTACATGATCCATAGGTCTGATTCTCCGCCGGCGCTGCTCCCGGTCACGACACTCACTGAAATTCCTGCTGTGATCTCTTTTTCGGCTGATTTCGAAAAAGCGCGGCCGTCCGGCCGCGCCCGTCAACCTGTTCTCTTCGTTCTTCGCTTACTTCGTCGTCTGCACCAGGTAGTTCACCAGCCGAACGATGCCGTCCTTGCAGCGGCCGCAGCCCTGGCTGCATCCGGTGATCCTCTGTACTTCCTCGAAAGTCTTCGCTCCGCTCTTCACGGCGTCCTTGACTTCGTCCATCGTGACGCGGCAGCAGACGCACACATAATTCGTATCGGCCATATTTGATCTCCTTCCGGGCTGATCGAGCACAGGCTCCCTTATTTGAAAGCTCCACGAACAGTTTACCTTTTGCGTGTTGTCTTGTAAAGGATGCAGATCGTCCCGTAAAGACATATAAAAAGGATCCCAGCCTAAGCTGAGATCCTTCGTAGCCAGTAGGGGAATCGAACCCCTGTTTCCGCCGTGAGAGGGCGGCGTCTTAGCCCCTTGACCAACTGGCCTTATGAATCGAGGCGACAGGATTTGAACCTGCGACTTCCACGTCCCGAACGTGGCGCTCTACCAAACTGAGCCACGCCTCGAAAGTCACCGGCAATCTGACTCATCGCCGTACTTGACAAAGTATAACGAAGCGCCCCCACGCTGTCAAGCACAAATTTTGACGTTCTTCGGGCCGCCGCAAAGCGGCCGGTCATTCGTTCCCCGAACCCTCACTCCTCGTCCGCACCCCGGTCATGCACCTTGAAAAACCTGACGAGACGCGGGCTCAGCAGGCCCCCGGCGATCCCGATCACGAGTCCCGATACAACTCCCGCGATTATGAGCCAGGGCAGATAATATACGACGGTCACAGTCTCGAGGATCAGCGCGGCGACGATGATCTGGCCCGCATTGTGCGCCATCGCTCCCGCGATGCTGACGCCCGTCACGCCGAACCGCCCGGTCTTCTTCAGCAGCACCATGACCGCGAACGACAGAGCCGCGCCCGCGAGGCTGTAGAGAAAGGAGGCGGCATTGCCGAACGTGAACAGCACGAGAAGCAGGCGCAGAAACGAGACCGCTGCGGCGCTCTTCGGCCCCGCCGCGTACAGCATGGTCAGTATGACGATGTTCGCAAGGCCGATCTTCATGCCGGGCAGCGGAAACACGAACGGTATCAGCGTCTCCACCCAGCTCAGGACCAGCGCGGCCGCGACCATCAGCCCGAAGCGGGCGATGTCCCTGGCTGTCATTTTCATATCTGTTCCGTTATACTTTCCGCTCCCGCGCTCCTGCCTCCGCAGGCTGTCCCGCCACTGCGTCGACATCCGCTTCCTCACCGCCCTCCACCGACACGATGAGCCGGTGCGGCAGACAGATGATGGTCTCGCCGTCATGCGAGATCCCTCCGCTGTAGGCGCGGACACAGATCAGGTCCGGGCAGTCCGCTTCGGTGACGCGGACCGTACCCCCGCGGATGCTCAGATGGTTCCTGCCGAGATCCGTGACGATGTCCTGTTCGAGATCCTCGTCCAGCGGGACCCGGAGGATCTCCTCGCCGTCGGCGGTCACGACGACGTCAGCGCCCTCGGCGCGCAGCGCGCGAAATGCGAAGACCGCGATAAAAGCGGCAATGATGACCACTGCCGCCAAAATAATATCCGTCTTTCGCAGCGCACGTATCTTCATAGGTTCACAGCCAGGAAAGCACCATGTAAAGCAGGCCCGACATGATCAGTTCGACGGGCATGCCGCGGAAAGGTCTCCCGGTCTCCGAAAAACGCAGGCGTTTCCGGATGCCCCAAAGTGCCAGCAAAAGGATGATCAGGATGAAGACCTGCTTCGCGATCCCGCCGATCCCGCGCGCCTCGATCATCAGGAGGACCGCCGCCGGCAGCACGACGAACACCGTGCCGCGGCCGGAAAAATCGATCTTCCGCACGGCCGAGACCGCAGCCAGCAGGAAACCCGCCGCGATCAGGCCGATCGCGGTCTTCCCGTAGAACGAGGAAACGACCGCGGAGGACGTGACCGTCAGGCCGAAGACCGAACCCGCGGAAAGCAGCTCGCGAACGATGCCGCACAGGAACAGAAGTACAGAGGCCAGAGCCGCCGTAACGACAGCGGCATGCATCGGGCACCCGGCAGCGGCGGGACATGCCCCCGCGCTTTCCGCCGCACCCTCAGCGGCATCCGGAGCTTCCTCTTCGGCCGGCGCCGCCAGACGCACGAACCCGAGGCAGGCCAGCAGAGCCGCCGCGATCGCGGCAAAATGGCCCTGATAGCTGTAGCCGTTCATAAGGAAAACGCCGGCGCAGAACACCGCCATATATACGACGCCGAGGATCACGCGAAGCGCATTCGACGCAGCCGAGCGCTTCGGCGCGAGCACCGCCGCGATCACCGAGATCACAAACAGGACCGCCGCCGCGAACAGCCCGGTCTTCGCGTCAGCCGCGAGAAGGACCGCCGCAAAAGCATAGCCTTCGGCGGGGAAAGCCGCGGCCGTAAGGTCCGCGCGGCCTGCATTGCCCGCGGTTTTGTCATTCAGGCGTTCAGGCATGGCCGTCCTCCTTTCCGATCTCGTCTTTGATACCATACACGTGCTTCCCCTGCGCGAACACGAACAGCCCCATCAGGCAGTTCGCTGTCAGTATGCCGAAGCACACGCCTTCCGGCAGGCTCGAATGCACACGGATGAACGTCGTGACCAGGCCCGCGAAGAACGCCGTGAACAGCTGTCCGCGGATGCCGACCGAGACGTAGTCCGTCAGCATGAAGCAGGCGCCCAGCACGAGGCCGCCCGAGAGCAGGCTGGTCAGCGGGTCAAAGCCGAACATCGCGCTCACACCGGCGACCGTCGCGACATAGACGAGGCTCGCGAGCCAGTTCACTTCGCGCCGGAACACCAGGTAGAGGAAGCCGATCAGCAGCAGGAGTTTACTGGTCTCTCCGATCGTCCCGGGGATGGTCCCGAGGAACATCTGCAGGTAAGAGTAGCTGCCCGCGCCCGTGCCGAGGACCGTCGCGGAGGTCACCGAGTCGACGCCGCCGCCGGCCACGGTGAAGCTGTTCAGGACCGTCGGATACACGAGCATCACGAAGCAGCGGCCCATCAGGGCGGGGTTCACGATGTTGCTTCCGAGGCCGCCGAACACCTGCTTTCCGACCACGATCGCGAAAACGCTCGCGAGGATGATCACCCAGATCGGCGTGGTCCCGGTCATATTGAACGCCAGAAGCACTCCGGTGACCAGTGCGCCGTGCGTGAAATCACGGCCCGAGATCTTATCGCAGACCATGTCGCAGGCCTGGCAGACAGCGCAGGCCACGAGGATCTCCAGCAGCGCGCGGGGGCCGTTCCACCAGACGCCGAAGATCATGGCCGGAACCAGGGCAATGACCACGT
>JAEEGL012358593.1_pt1 | contig 10077 bp, 4 predicted proteins | sample 9134231 | NCBI WGS metagenome assembly JAEEGL01 (sample SAMN16246548, study PRJNA631951) | gut metagenome | biome: gut microbiome; feature: rumen; material: fiber-attached | host: Bos | place: Iran: Karaj | collected 2018-10 | reverse complement strand
TGCATCTCCGTACCCGCCCGGATCTTCATAAGATTCTCGACATGACGGAACCAGATCGCCGCCACGGCAAACGCCAGCGTGACGACTCCGATAAGATCCTTTGTCACAATACCGTAGTACACGGTGAAGATCAGAGACGCGGAGGGTGCGACCACGCAGATGTAGTCGAGAACAAGGGCGAGAACGATCTCGGCGGCAAGCATGATGAGGAACAGCCGCCAGTCATAGGCGAGGATCATGCCGCCGAGGCAGGCGAGGCCCTTCCCTCCCTTGAAACGCATATAAAACGGGAAGATGTGCCCGAGAATGCAGAACGTGCCGCAGACGGCAAGCGCCGGAATAAAATCCGGGAACAGCCACCTGCAGAGCATGATGGCAAAAAACGCCTTCAGAATATCGAAGATCGAGCAGAACACCCCGGCGATCTTGCCGAAAACGATCAGCGCGTTGGAGCCGCCGGCGTTGCCGGAGCCCTTCTCGCGGATATCAAAGCCCTTTATCCGTCCGATGAGGTACGAGGGATTTATTATCCCGACGAAGTAGCCGATGAGGGCGCAGAATACCGGCTCCCACCTCATGAGGCAGATCCCGCGGCCGTGACGCGGTATTCGGTCACGTCAAGGACGGTCTCGCCGTCGATCTGGAGAGCGGTCGGCATATCGAACTTAACGGTGACGTCGCGGCCCTTTATGACCTCCACCTGCTCCGTGTGGCTCACGTGTTCGCCCTTGAAGATCGAGGGGAACGCCATAAGGGTCTTAAGGCGGCCCTTGCCGTACATCAGTACGGTGGTGACCGTGTCGTTTTTCAGTCTGTCCTGGTCCGGCGCCGCCATCATACCGCCTCCGTAGTAGCGGCCGTTCATGGTGGGGGCGATCCAGACTTTCTTATATTCCTTCGTCACGCCGTCCACGGTGACCGTGGCATTGCGGGGTGCAAAGTGGAAAAGCAGTCCCTTGATGGCAATGGAGGTGTAGTTGATGGGTTTATCGGACGCCTCGCGCATCTTATCGCCCATCTCGCAGCAGTACCCGTCGATACCGAATCCGACGCCGTTGATGAAGCGGGTCGTCTTGCCGTTTATTGTGACCGTGGGGAGATCCTTTATATATTTTCCGATAAGGACCGGCTCGTCGGGAGCGGTTCCGAGGTCGCGGAGAAAGTCGTTTCCGGTTCCCGCGCCGCAGAAGTATATCTCCTCGGGAATGGTAAGTCCTTCCACGTCATTGATAAAGTGATTCAGCGTTCCGTCGCCTCCGACGAGATAGAATCTGTCGTCCGCGGGAAACTGAGCGAAATATGCTCCCACGTCGGTGACTGTCGTCACGTCGGTCATATCGGCCGAGTCTCCGAGCTTCGCCTTCAGCGCTTCCGCAGCGGCGGTGCCGGTACGGTTGTTGGATTTGGGGTTATAAAGGATATGGGTGCTCATCAAAACGTCCTCCTTAAAGAGCGTATAAAATTCCAATATTATTCTATCACTTTTTTCTCCGTTTTTCAACAAGAATCGACAGAGAAACAGTCCGGGATAACATGCACAAACGGAAGCCTGTTTTTTTATTATATATATACAATAGACATAACAGCCCGAAAATGTTACAATGGAGCCGGGAACACCGCCCCGGGGCAAACTTCAGGAACGCCTTTGAAAATCAGATCCGGTCAAAATGGCCGGGCCCGAAAGGATTATATGTCATGAAAATCAAAAGAATGCTGTCACTGATGCTCACGATGCTTATGCTGTTTTCTTCGATCCCGACCGTTTTTTCGGCAGACGGATCGATTCCCTTCCGTGACGTGCCTGAGAAAAAGTGGTTCTATTCCGCTGTGAAGACGGTGTACGACGCAGGGATAATGAACGGGATCACGAAGCATACGTTCTGCCCGAACGATCCCATGACACGCGGTCAGTTCGTGACCATCATCGCGCGGCTCTCAGGCGACGACGTAGACGGTATGTGGGAAAGCGCGACGTTCTCCGACACGCAAAAATACCGTTTCTACAGCGACGCGCTGGGATGGTGCGTCGATAACGGAATCATAAACGGCTATCCCGACGGCACATTTCAGCCGAACAAGCCTATACTGCGTCAGGAGTTCGCCGCGGTGTTCGTGAGATACCTGAAATACAAGAATATCAATGTAAAAAGCGACGATATCGCCCCGGAATTCATGGACGGGGCGCAGTTCCCGAAATTTGCGAAGACTGCGATAGAGACGCTGCGTCTCACGGGACTCGTGAAAGGCGATAATGCGGGAAGATTCAACCCGAAGAGCGACATGACCCGGGCCGAAATCGCGCAGGTCATAGCCCGGTTCCTCGCCACGGAGCCCGTCGACCCCATGTTTGAGGCGCTGGAGAGCCTCACGGATCTCAAATGTCCGACGCACCGGTTTATCCACTTTATCGCGGGCAAGTCCGCGGTGGAAGCGGAACGAACGGATATTTCTCCCGCCCGCATCGGCGCGGCGTTCTGCAAAAAAATGGGGCTCGACCCCGACGTCTACGAGGTGAAGGTGACCTCCTCGTCGAGCGATATTCTCGAGGACCTGAATTACAACTTCTACAACACCTTCGACTCGAATATACTCATGTTAAAGTTCTCCGTGCTGAACAGAGTCACCGGGATGACCACAGGCACGAAGCAGGCGACGGTCATGCTGACGTTCGATCTGACAAAGGAGTACGACGAGATCGGCGTCTGCCCTTACGAGCGTCCGGATGAAAAGATGGAATCCGTGTGGTCGTCTCTCGACAGCCTCTACGTCTTCGACGACGACGGAACTGTCCCCGTTCCCTACAATAATTGCGCGAACCTCGGCGATCTGTCTCAATACTTCACCCGGATCCTGCTCGGTCTCGACGACGATCACGATCTCGGTCAGGACAACGGGATCTATGCTCTGGAGCTGGCGGGCGGCGACGCTGACCGGATCGACGGTCTCCGCGGCACCGGAGGCGAGGTGACCGTAACGGCAAATCTCGTGAACAAAAAACTCGGTATCAGAACCGAGCCGAAAGAACTGACTCTTTCAATAATGAACCGGGCACAGTGCGAGGAAAAGATGAACGCACTGACGGCTCAGCTCACGGGGCAGATGGCAGATTTAAGTCTCCTGATCGACGATTGCAAGCGCGCGGGGATACCGACCGACTATGAATACGTCGCGTTCCTCGTTCTCGGGATCTTCGCGGACGAACACATTCCCGACTATATCGACATGCAGGAGTTCAGCCGCGAACTGTACGTGAGACGTTCGACGGAGAAGGTATACGGTGAAGCAAGAGAGTCGCTTGAAAAGCTTCTGGCGGGCGAAAAGGAACCGGTAAACGTACCGAAATACGCCTCGAGCAGAATCGACGTCGAGGGATTCACTTTGAAAGCGGACACGGTGGACAGCTACGGCAATTTCGAGCGCCGTCCGGTCTTCTTCTTCGGCTACGGAGACGGGTTCGAATATCCGTGGACCTACGTGCCGTACTACGCGGACCTCGGAAGCAACGCGTTCCACTACTATACCCTGGGGTTCGGATCGGTGGTCCGGCCTGCGACTCCTTCCGACACGGTCGGGGTGAGCGCGGACGGCAAATACGTGGTCGACACCTCCGGCATCGAGCGGGATCTGCTCTATCTGAGCGATCTGAACGACGGGAGGCAGGCTGTCTCATTCATGCTGGTGATAAACGCCGGCTCCCTCATTGAGATCTACCCCGAGGTCGGACCGGTAGGCGCCGAAGGCGGAGAGGTGGGGATAAATCTTCACCATCCCAAGGGGCGCGAGGCGGTGGAGGCGTTCCTGCGCGCTGTTGTGCCGCTCGTGAAAAAATACCCCGCCGTCAACAGCTTCGTCATCTCCAACGAGCCGGCCTTTAAGCCGGCGGAATACGGCGACTACTACGTGCCCATGTGGGTGGATTTCCTAACGGAAAAATACGGCACGGTGGACAAGCTGAACGAGGTCTACGGAGCGGACTACGCCGCTCTCGAAGACGTGCCGCTGGCGTACCGGGAGGAATTAATTGTCCGGGACAATCTGTCCCTCGACAATCAGGAATTCGCGACCAAAGTGCACTCCGAGTGGCACAGGTGGGTCGCCGGCATCGCCCACGAGCTGGCGCCGGATATCCCGATCAGCACCAAACTCAAATCCATTGAATTCGACAGATCCATGCAACAGTACGGACTGAGGCCCGAGGACTGGTCGGACTTCCAGGAACTCGGAGGGTGCGACGACGTGCGTGACGACGTGATGTACTACGATCATATCGCCTACGCGGAGGACGCGCCGGTGGTGGATTCCGAGGCGCACATGTACTACGACAGCCGCGACACCGCCTTCACCTACGACATGGATATGATGGTGGAACGCAATATCTGGCGCGGAGCCATGCACCATCTCGGGATAGGCAACTTCTTCTCCGACGACTACTGGCCGGGCCATCTCGACCACTTCTCGTTCGGTAATTCCGCGTACCGGCCTCTGGCGCGTTACAAGGTCGGCGCGATGACCATGGATCTTAACCGTCTGTCATACGAGGTCGACGCACTGGTATCTAAGGAGCCGGACATCGCCCTGCTCTACTCGTATCCGTCGCGGCAGTTCACCGTCGGCGACTGCACGGAGGCGACCAACTCCCTTTATCTCGCCGCGCTGAGATGCGGCAAGACCATGCGTATAATTTCCGAGGAACAGATCGAAAAACTGGAAAGTGAAAATTTAAAGCTCCTTCTCATCGGCAACACGGTCAACGTGTCGGAGGGAACCCTGCGTGCCATCGACGCGTTCCAGTCCCGGGGCGGGAAGGTGTTCGTCGTCGGTCACGATTCGCTGACGAGAGACGAAAACAACGTCCCGCACACCTCGGATCTTCCGGGAAAGATCATGGCGTCGTCAACGGTTTACGGATTCCGCTCGTCGATCGAAGAATACCGTGCCCTGCTCGCGGATTATCTGAATGAAAACGGCATGCAGAGGATCTGGATCGTCGACGCAGAGACCGGAGAACCCGTAGGCGGACGCGCCGAATGGATGTGGGCGGAATACGACGGACGTATCATACTCACGGCTTATTCCCTGAAAAACGACGGTCCTATGGCGGTCAAGGTGCTCCTTGACGGCGAGCCGGTCGTCTCGTCGAAGGAGCTGAGGTCCGGTGAATACTACGGCGAGACCTTCGATCTTGTGAAAAACGAGGCGATCATGCTGGATCTCGGCGCCGCGGATGCACCGTATTCGGCGTCCCCGGTCAATACCGGTCTTACGACCGAAAACGGATTTGAATACACGGCGAAAAACGGCGAGGCGCGTGTTTTGCGGTACGTCGGAGGCGAAGTCGACGTGACAGTCCCCGATACCCTCGGCGGGTGTCCCGTGACCTCCCTCTCGGGATTCGCGTTCACGTTCTCGTCCCCGGCGGTGCGATCCGTCTCTCTTCCCGATTCTCTGACCGAGATCGGCGACTTCGCGTTCTACAAGTGTCCTTCGCTTGAAGAAGTGACGCTCTCTCCCGTGAAGAGGATCGGCAAAAGCGCGTTCTGCGGATGCGCGGCTCTTCATTCACTTGAGCTTCCCGACTCGGTCACGGAGATCGACGACCGGGCGTTCTGCCGGTGCACCTCGCTCGAATCGGTCGCGTTCTCGCAAAATATACGCAGGATCGGGACCTACGCCTTCCTCGGTTGCTCTTCCCTGAGATCCCTTGACCTGCCGTCCTCCCTGAGGCGACTCGGCGCCGGTTCGTTCTGGAAATGCACTTCGATAGGCGGTACCGTGGAGTTCCCCTGGGGCGTGACGGAGATACCCTACGAGGCGTTCGAAAAGTGTCCGTCCATCGAGACGGTCATCATCCCTAATTCCGTCATCTGGATCGGCGAGCGCGCTTTCGAAGGGGAAAGCAGCGTCACGTCGCTGGAGCTCCCGAACAGTCTGAAAACGATAGCCGGGAACGCGTTTACCGGCATGAACCTCTCCCGCATCGACATCCCCTACGGAGTGACCAAAATCGGAAGCGTCCATTTCTACTGGCCCACTTACCTCCCACCCACCGTGAGCAATCTGCCTGAATACTTTGAGTTCACGGCAGGGATCGAACTGGAGGAGGGCTCGCCGTATCTTGCCTGGTGCCGGATCTTCGGGATCGACTACACCATCGTGGAGCGCGAGCATCACTTCCACACCCCGGGGGACGGTCCCACCTGCGCCTCTCATCAGGTTTGCACGGAGTGCGGCGCGGTGATCCGCCCGTCCTACGGACACGTCTGGGCCGCGCGGGACCGCGGCGACGGAGTCGCGGAATGGTACTGCGCCGAATGCGGCGCGGTGAGAGACTGACGAGCCCGGGATCACATAAGACACGAAGGAGGCAATAAGGAGGAAACAATGAAAAAACTGAGATTCTTTTCCGCGCTGCTCGCCGCCCTGCTTCTGTTTTCCGCGACACCCGCCGTTTATTCGTCGGATGATACGCTTCCCTTCCGGGACGTGCCGGAGAACAAGTGGTTCTGCGGCGCAGTGAAGGCGGTGTATGAAGCCGGGATAATGAACGGGATAACGGAGAACGAGTTTCGCCCGAACGACCCCATGACACGCGGCCAGTTCGTGGCGATCATAGCCCGGGTGTCGGGGGAGGACGTCTCCGGCATGACGGCGGAGGCGAAGTTCTCCGACACGGCGAAAAAGCGGTTTTACAGCGATGCTCTCGGCTGGTGCGTGAAGAACGGCCTTATCAATGGGTATCCGGACGGCACCTTCGGTCCGAACCGACCGATACTGCGGCAGGAATTCGCCGCGGTGTTCGTCAGGTACCTCGACTACAAAAAACTCACAATCGAGGGCGACGACGTCGCTGACAGCTTTGCAGATTCCGCAAAGTTCCCCAAATTCGCCAAGGAGGCGATCGAAGCCCTGCGGCTCACGGGACTCGTCAAGGGCGACAAGGCGGGAAACTTCAATCCGAAGGCCAACATGACCCGCGCCGAGATCGCGCAGGTCATAGCAAGACTTCTGCCGTATATCAAGGGGGTAGAAATGGTAAAGGACGGTATGACCGATTACGTTGTGGTCTGCGCTCCCGGCGCGGAGCAGGCGGCGGAGCGGGTGCAGTGGCAGATAAAGACGCAGACCGGGGCGGAAATTGCAGTCGTCACGGACGGGGCGCCCGCGCAGGAACGTGAGATCGTGCTCGGGGAGACCAACCGCAGCGGCGGGATCGATCCTGCCGGTCTCGGTGAAGACGGTTATGAGATCAAGACCGAGGGAGAAAAGTACTTCATCGGCGGCGAGACGCCGGAGGGGATCTACCGGGGCGTCACCGCGCTTCTCAAATCCGGCAAGGCAAACGGAACGTCGTTCAATCTGCCCGAGACGCCGGACGTTCGCGTGCCTTTCGAGTATCCCGTCGGGAAACTGACGATAAACGGTCGCGATATTGCGGAATACGTGATAATCTATCCCGAGGACGCGTCGCCGTCCGTCATGACGGGAGTAAACGACCTCGTGAAATACATCGAAAAGGCGTGCGGCGTCCGGCTTGAAACGACCACCGCCGCGAGGACCGCCCCTGCCATCGTCGTGGATCAGACTCCCGTCGCGATCGAGGGCTCGTACAACTTCAATGAAGAGAACTTTTCGATACAATCCGAGGGTGATAATATTATCATCAAAGGGTCCCCCGTCCGGGGCGCCATGTACGGCTGCTACGGATTCCTCGAGAAGTGCGTGGGATGGTATTTCCTGACGCCGGAGGTGGACTACCTTGAAAAGGCGGAAACGGTCGACATAAAAGACGTGGATATCGTGTATTCGCCGTACTTCGAGTACCGGTGTAATTACTGGCGCGGCGCCATGAACTCCGACGCTTATTCCGCGAAACAGCAGCTCAACGGAAACACCCGTTCCGAGACGTACGGCGGAGGGATCGGGTATACCGGAGGCGCCGTCCACACGCTTCAAAATCTGACGAACGGCGAATACGATCAGTCCACACAGCCCTGCTTCAACGACGAGGAGATCTACTCGACCGTTCTCGGAAACGTGATGACGCTTCTCGAGAATAATCCGGACGCACGGATCATATCCGTGTCGCAGAACGACAACACAAACGCCTGCCAGTGTGAAACGTGTCAGGCGGTAAGAGAGGAAGAGGGATCGGAAGCGGGAAACGTGGTCCGTTTCGTCAACCGGATCGCCGATGACGTCAGAGCTGCGGGATACGACAAAGTGGCGATACACACGCTGGCGTACGCCCACACGGTGGAGGTCTGCAAAACAAAGCCCCGCGACAACGTGCTGATCCAGTACTGCACTGCAGAAAACTGCTTCAACCATCCCATAGACACAAAGGACCGTTGCGGCCACAAAGAAGACGTTCCTCACGAGCAGTATCTTACAGACTGGAGCGGGATCTGCAGCCGGATATGGGTTTGGGACTATGGCACCCACTTCACGAACTATCTGAATCCCACCGCTAACTACAGATATTCCGTCCTTTGCGGAAATATAAGATTCTTCTATGAGCACGGCGTGTCCGGTCTGTTCAACCAGGGCGCGTACACCTCATCCGCCCGGACCGGCGAGTTCAGCGAGATGCGCAATTTCCTGCTCGCCGAGATCATGAAAGACCCGTATATGACGGAGGAAAGATATTACGAACTTATGGATCTGTTCCTCCGGGGGTACTACGGCGCGGATGCGGCGCCCTATATCAGGGAATTCATCGATTTAATCCTCACCGACGATCACGACGATACCTGGGGTCAGTACGGAGGGACGGAGGAGTTTTCAAAGTCGCTCCGCTTCCGAAAGCACCTCGACAGGATGACGGAACTGTTCCGGAACGCCGGACTCGCGACCGACACGTACTATCAGTGGGAATGCGCTGACGTCGACAGCGTCCAGAAGGATTTCCTCGTTCTGACGCTGAAATTCAACACAGAATACAATAAAGCGGACGAGGAGGGAAAGGCGGCTATCAGAGAAGAGGGCTTCACCATGGCGCAAAAGATGAAAAAATACGGTCTCAGCATCTCCGAGGGGATCCGGTCGCCGAAATTCGACAGTCCGGATCAGGTCATATTCCCGCCGAGCAGATGGAAGATCCTCGTCGGTTCCGACGGCATTCCCCTGCCGCCGGACGAGATCGAATATTGAGGTGTTCTCCGTGATAAACTACGATAATCTCAGGCTTTTCGCATATTCTAACGATAAGCTGATAAAAGGAGAAATCCGCGGTATCGTCGTGGATTTCCAGGGGCTCGGGTTCAACGGGATCATCAACGAAGACACGGACAAGGGCCGCTTCTATGCGGAAAACGGGCTCATCTGCGTGATCCCCTACGTGGATCCCTGGGCGTGGATGAACCGGACAGCCGTCAGAACCGCCGATTTGATCATCGGCGCGCTCGAGGACAGATACGGAAAAAAGTTCCCGGTGTGCTCCACCGGCGGGTCCATGGGCGGGCAGGAAGCGCTGATCTTCTGCCTATATTCCTCGAGGGACGTCGTGTCATGCGTGACGAACTGTCCCGTATGCGACATGGAATATCACATAACGGAGCGGGACGATCTGCCGCGGACCATGCTCGCGGCGTTCGGGAACGCGGACAATTTCGACGAGGAGCTTCTTGCGCACTCGCCGTACCACGTCGCGGACCGGATGCCGAAAATACCGTACACGGTATTTCACTGTGAGGAGGACCGGGCGGTCAGCATCGACGCCCATTCCGTGAAGTTGGTCGAGAGGATGAGAACTCTCGGTCACGACGTTACGTTTATCCGCGTGCCGGGCAGAGGTCACTGCGACCTGGACGACTCCTCGGAAAAACGGTTCGCGGAAAAAGTGCTGAGTTCTTTCCGGTGACAAAAAAGCCCCGTATTCCCGATCGGGAATACGGGGCTTTTTCAGTTTCGTCATGCCATAATCTTGCGGTAGAGTTCCTTCAGTTCCTCAACATTTGTGTCTCTCGGGTTGCCGGGTCTGCAGGCGTCGGCGTAAGCGTCGGCAGCCAGAACGTCCAGATCCTCTTCCTTCACCTTCTCGTTGACGGAGGGGATCCCCACGTCCGCGGCAAGCTTCTT
>JAEEGL011939023.1_pt1 | contig 10077 bp, 9 predicted proteins | sample 9134231 | NCBI WGS metagenome assembly JAEEGL01 (sample SAMN16246548, study PRJNA631951) | gut metagenome | biome: gut microbiome; feature: rumen; material: fiber-attached | host: Bos | place: Iran: Karaj | collected 2018-10 | reverse complement strand
GAAAATAGACGAACGCGGATTCACTAAGATCAATGGTACTACTAAGGCCATGAGAACTCAGCGTGTGTCTAAACCTATTTGTAAGGTATCTCCTACACGTGTTACCATCAACTCGAATTACAACAAAGCTCTCGTTGAACGTAATACCAATGTAGCACATTCGTTCCTGGATTGGTTCTCTCGTAAAGCTCTGTACAAGATCAACAATGATCCTGCTAAGACATCGACGCTCGTACCTGGAATGGGATCTTGCAAATATCCACTACAGGCTCTCCCGTTTGAGTACACTGAGCTCGGTAAAAAATACAGATGCCTGAATATAGAGAACAGTGAAAGAACTGGTCAGCTATGGTTCGATTATGCAGCTCGTCCGTATGCCTACTCAGAAGAGGCTTTCGATGGAAGAATAGCTCTCATGGAGAAGAACGGCTACGGAGTGTGGTTCGGATTCCGTGCTACCAAGAAAGAGAAAGACTCAGGACTTCATGGGGAGCACTTCTTCATCGCAGTTGACGGGTTGGTTCTAGGACGTAATCTAGATACTGATGAAGAGACGTTCTGTGGTTCGTTTGGAGACTTCCTGGAGTATCTGACAGGAGTGAACCTACAGGTTCCAACTGAGTATGTTGAGATAACTTACCTCAGTAAGACAGCTCCTCTTATTCTAATACTAGGATACAAGTACGGTCTAACTGAAATGCTCAAGTACTGCAAAGCCGATTACTCGGTCTATGATAGGAACGAGCGTATCGATACAAGGCCGTCTGACATCGTCATTAAGTTCAAGGACAAGAAGATGATCATCAACAGAACTCCGCGTAACAACGCTCTTCTGTTCGGTGGTTTATCTGCTCTTGATCTAGACGATGTGTTCCTAGAGGACATGGATGACAAAGACGTGTACTACACACTGTTAGAGAGGATTAAAGTCAGGATGACGTTCCTCAAGGGTGTAGATGCCTTCCTTGAGTTGTTCATTGATCCTATTACAAGAGAAGTTCTTCGTGAAATGAGGGAGCCTACTGATATCAGAGATCTCCTTCTAAGAGCTACAACTCTACTCACTACAAGCGATCACTTGGATCCTGCATCTGAGGCAAACTTCAGATATCGTACAGTTGAGCAGATGACAGCCATCGTGTATAACGAAATGGCACGTGCGTTTGCTAATTACAAGAACCAGTCTGTCGGTTCTGGTCAGAGATTCTCCATATCAGATCACGCTATTAAACAGCGCATCATCCAAGACCAGAACATGGAGAGTGTCTACACCATCAACCCGATGGAAGACATAATCAAGACTCAGTCTGGTATTACCAATGCGGGTACTAACGGGCGTACTGGAGATACATTCTTGCTGAGTGATCGTAAGTTCACACAGGACTCCATCGGTATAATGTCAGAAGCCACAACCGATAATGGTAAGGTCGGATTCAATGCCATTCTTCCTGCTAACCCGACTATGGCTAACTCAAGAGGTATAACTGAACATGTGGATGTCAAAGACCTCAAGCCTGAGAACATGCTATCTTTCAACACACTACTGATGCCAGGAATGTGTCAGGATGATAGTAAGAGAGCTAACATGTCCTCGATCCAGGCGTCGGCTGTTGTACCGATCAATGGAGCCGAAGTCAATCGTGTTCGTACAGGGTTCGAGGAATTAGTGGCGCATAGATCCAGACCTCCATTTGCATATGTTGCGGAGGAAGACGGTACTATCATCAACATGGATGCCAAGGTAGGTGTCATGATTGTTAGATATAAATCCGGTAAGAAAATGTGTGTAAACTTTGGAGAAGAATATTCCAACAACACTGCTAACGGATTTTACGTCAATCAGGACGTTGTCGTTAACGGGTTTAAGAAGGGAGACACTTTCCGTAAAGGAGATGTTCTCACTTACAACAGGGAATTCTTCCAAGCTGACCCGTACACTAAAGGAACTGTAAGATACAAGCTTGGTGTCCAAACTCATGTAGCCCTTCTTGACTATGGAGGGACAATTGAAGATGCCTCGATTATAACAGCTCCTCTAAGTGATAAGATGATCTTCAACCCAGTTCATCGAGTTGAGGTTGTTGTTACAACAGATACTAACGTGAGATCGTTTGTAAAAATCGGAGAGGATGTTAACTCAACTGAGCCACTCATCGTATTTGACGAATCTGCGTTTGACGTTGGAAATGAAGAGGATCCTGAGCTGGCTGAAATGCTAAGTCGTCTAAATTCTACTAGCAAAAAGGCTGGCCATACAGGTAAAGTTGTTAAGATAGAAGCTTATTACAAATCGCCACTGAGCAGTATGACCCCAACTCTACAGAAGCTAATACGTCATGCTGTTGAGAAGCGTAATGCTCAGGCTGACATGGCTCTGACGTGCTCTAATGCTGATGAGTACATGAGGTCTACTCCGCTTACTAGTACTGAGAAGATGGGACTAACCATGATGGAGGAGAACACAGTTCTTCTTAGGTTCTACATCAAACAGATTAAGAACATGTCTCCAGGTGATAAGTTATTCTTCGGACCATCATTAAAATCTACAGTTGCTCAAGTGTATCCTGATTACATTGAGGTTGACGACGGAAGTATAAAGGTGGAAGCTGCAACTTCATGCAGAGGGATTTTGCAGCGAATCTTGGCTTCACCGTTCTTGGTTGGTATTGCCAACAGAATCCTAGAGAAGACGGAGAAAGACGTGCTTGAAATCTGGGGCAACTAACACACTCAACACTCCTAGGTACCGGATAATTCCGGTACCTAGGGTGTCTATTATTTGAAGGAGTAAAACATGAAGAAACTACTATTAGCATTATGCTTACTAGCTACATGCGGATGTGTTACTATAAGCAACCGCGTGCTCGATTATGAACCGATAAACGACACGTATCAATGTACATGTGAAAGTGTAGTCTGGTGCACTTTCATAATGTTCCCTCAGGTTGTTGCACCAGATCCATTTGAGTTTCAGTGGATGAATATTGTGTCTGCGCCTATTGGAGCATGCTGCTTCATAATTGACGTTCCTCTGGAAGCTATTTGTGACACATTGTGTTATCCTCACGATGTGTACTGCATCAAGATCAAACAGAAAACTGTCGAAGCTCCTGCACCTTGAACACAAATTTGAATCTATATTACACAAATGAAGGAAGCTAGGTCGGGTTCATTCCCGACCTAGCTAGCCTTTTCATTGACTGTAGGTTATATGTATTCAATTACGGGAAACATAAAACCTTATAGTTCAGTGATCCGTAATCACAAAGAAACAGTAACAAGAGGAAGCACAACATGCCAGAAAATGAAGTTAAGCCGGAGTCTGCGGTCACAGACGTTCCGGCACAGACGGCAGAGGTGACCACTCCGCCGCCATCCGAAGCGGAAGCTCCAACCCAGGAAACTCCGCCTCCGGCACCTGAACGCGTCAGTGAACAGGCAGCCGAAGGTCAGCAGCCTGCTGAAACACCAGCAGCTCCGGAAGTTCCTAAGGTGAAGGTGGATATCCCTCCGCCAGAACCTAAGAAGGAGTTCCGTCCTCGCCCGCGTCCCCAGCAACAGCAGGATCGGCCCCGCAGCCGTAATCCTGAAGACATTGCTGCGTTCATCGCCAAGAAGAACGCTGAGCACATGGAGATACTGGAGAACGCTGGCTATCAGCCTGTAGCGGTGAATGTCATCGTTAACGGCTTCGCCACCAAGGAGTCCGGTTATGAGAAGGTCAAGTCTCGCGACCACCTCATGCTCATGCTGGAGACAGTGGCGGATGCCCTCCGCTACGGTATCGACTACTTCACTATCAATGAAGCGTCGGTTCTCGATTCGCTGCTCAATGCAGCCCTGGCTGAACTGCTAGCCGTCGATGGTCTGCTCACACTCGGGCCAGATGAAGGCTACGCTAAGGTCATGAGCGTATTCGACACTGTGTGGAAGCGCAAAGAGCGCATCATGGGAGATAACGTTGAGACGTTCGCGGCGTTGAAGCGTATGCTCCTCCGTGCGATCAACGCGCAGCACAAGGAAGGATTCGCTGGAAGGGCTCGTTACCTGTTGGAATGCATTATCTTCGTGAGAGCGAATCAGGTTGAAGTCTTCGCTGGCATGTTCCATACAGACAGGATCCAGGCTCCTGGTTACGTGCTGAGGAAACTCGGTATCGGTAACAATGAGCCGAAGCCTTGTCCTAAGTGCGGCAAGCCTATGAAGTATTGGCGCTACAAGCACAGGTTCGTCTGCTCTGATCCGATGTGCGAGAACTGGGAGGATACAACTCCTCCATGGGCTCGCAATCGTGACGGTGAAGGCGGAGAACCAGCTGCCGCACCTGAACGCATCTCGAAGAAACATCGTGGAGGCTATGACTCGGGTAAACCGATCTCTACCGAAAGCGGTGCAGAGCGTTTCAAGAAGAGGTTCCAAAAGAAGCTGTTCACTCCCGAACAGAAGGCCAACTTCGAGAAGAAGAAAGCCGAGCGTGCTGCCATGGAGGCGATGGCTCGTGAGAACAACGAGAAGATCGCCAAAGGTCAGCAGGATCAGTGGGCGGCTCTGGATAAGCTGAAGCTCAGTGATGGCAATGGTGAACAGGCTGCTCCTGCAGCTGAGGCACCGGCACCAGAACCTGCGGGCGATCAGCTCCCTCCGCCGCCGGCTGAGATTCCGGCTTCGACATCTGCTGGAGAGCCGGACGTTCAGACGACGACGTCCTCCGGCAATCCTCCGGACGGTGCTGTCGCGCAGTAATGACCGATCAAGTGTTCCAGTAGGGGAGGGCAATCCTCCCCTACTGGTTCCTACCTTTTTACAGTTATGAAACCTAAACAGACGCCGAAAACAGACGGTAAAGTTAAGGCAGTTCTCAAAAGATTCACGACTGATGCAAACGGTCGTGTTCATCTAGATCTAACTGGGATGATTCCTCAGCATCTAGTAGGAGATCTAACTGCCCAGCCTGAATTGTATTTCAAGGGTCAGCCGAAAATTACTATCGACGACACTAAGAGTCCATTTCAGGTAATGATGCTCTGCAAGATAGGATTCCACAAAGCTCTAGTAGATGGGCAGAAGGATCCTGGTCATATTGCATGCTTACTGAATACAAGGTTTACTGATTATGGAATGGATTTATTCTTCCACGACCTATTCAAACTTTGGAAACAGTATCTTTCTAAGAAAGCAGAGAGACGTGAGTTCCACGAACAAATTAACCGACAGAAACTATTCAACCCTGGCGGTCAGACTGATGCTCAGATCCATAAGGAAATCTCTGCGGATATGAGCAGACGTCTTACTCCAAGAAATATGGCTGCGGACATGAGGGAGTTAAGATCTCCTTCATAAAAAGTTTAAAGCTAGTGCACCTGTGAGGGCAGTGGCCCTCACAGGTGTATTCACTCTTTTATTTTTTGCCAAGTCTGAACAACTTGTAAAGTAGCTTAACAAAACCATCCTTGAATTTCCTTGCAACTACAAGTTCAGGGTGATTCTTCGCACGTGCAATAGCACGCCGGAACTGCCTCTCAGACAGTATAATCATACTGTCTTTAATCTTACCACCGTGCATGTATCTGTACACATGAAGTATCACACAATCGAACACATGTGCAGGCAGATTCTTAAATGGTTCAGTCGTTATTTTCTGTATGCCGTTATATGCTCCATATTCAACCGCACCGGCTGTATATTTCAGATTCTTCTCTCCCCTTTCTATAGCCTCTTCGAGTCCTTTCTCTGTTAGAACCAGATAGAATCTCCCAGACCCGAACAATCCACGTCCCCTACCTTTTAACATCACAGAAAAGTAAGTTTCCTGGGCGTCAGTCTTATACCATCCGCAGCTACGAACTCCCTTACTAGTCATGATCTGACCATAGGAGGGGATGCGAAAATAAGACCGTCTTATACGATTAAACATATAAGGTCTCCCTTCTTTATTTTTGCATAGGATGGTAGACGGCGTACGCCGTCTACCATCCAAGAAGTAATAAGCTTATTACTTAGTTTCTGTAGCTACAGACTGAACAGGAGGAGGGGTCTCCAAAGCTTTCTTCCTAGCTTCCTCTTCAGCCTTCTTGGCTAGCCTCTCCTTTCGAGCTTTCTCATCAGCTTCGTACTTTTCCTTGGCCTTCTTGAGAGCATCAGAGATCTGTTTCTCGATGTTCTCCTGACGCTTGTTCTGGTAGTTGATAAGCTCAGTTGCAAGGTTAGCATCCGTAAGGATCTTGAACTTCTGAGCATTATCGATCCACCTGCGAACCAGACTCGGCGGGAAGTTCTCAAAGAACGGATGTTTGTTCTTGAGAGCTTCAATAACCACACGTCCGATCAGGCTGCGAATAGGGTACTGAGCATCCTTATCGAGACGACGGTACATCAGGTTGGCAAACGTTGCTGGAGTCCACGTGACACCAATGGTTGTAGCGAACGAGTTCGGGAGAACTGTACGTGCAACCTCTGGCGGAATGTTAATAACCTCAACGTCCTTGCCAGACCCATCTGGCTTTTCTTCAAGGACGATACTTCTCATTGCTTCGTACTGACTTGCTGCTAGCTCCATAGCGGCCTGCCATGTATGGAATACAGAAGACTTCTCAGGAAGATATCCACCATCTAGGATAGTTAGAGGCTCAGATGTAGCTTCGGTATCGCCGTCCTTGATGTGAGGTACGGACATGAACTTATACTTCTCGTATTTTACGGGATCCATCTGCGGCCAGACAACTTCATAACCCTTGTTCTGATAGTTGACATAACGCTGAGACTCCTGAGAGTATGCAACACCACGACGATGACGAACCAGTTCATGCGTAACGGCGCGGTCCGTACGAAGGATCGCAGAGAATGTCATACGACCACAAGACGGTGCAACTATCATGTCGAACAACGGGAAGAACTGCTCGAACGACTTAATACCAAGCTTCGTATCGTCTGGAGCACCATTCGGATAGCATAGCTTGAAGAATCCAGAATCCTTAGGAACCTGGCTCAGAGCCTCGTCAATGGTGTTGTAAAGAAGCTCAAACACTTCTGGGAATGCATTATGCATACGAGTAATTAGCGTAAGCATGAATGCGGTTCCAAGAGTGAACTTCCTCTGCAATGCAGCAGAAAGATAATCGTCCAGAATACGAAGCCATGTGTGGAAGTTGGCTGCATAACAGTCGTATGTCTTCTGAGGAGCACCTGCACCATCGATCATCTTGTAGATCTCATCGTCTCCGTAGACTTCAACGTACTTACGGCGATCTGGAGAATCGAAGTTGTTCCAGATGGCATCAGAAGTGATACGAGCATCCTTGTATTCTCCAAAGACTTTGAGCTTCTCAGGATCAATCGGAGCTCCTGCAAATATGCACGAAATGAATCCATGCTCGAGTACGGAGCGATGCGTACGTCTGATACAATTTTTGATCAGATTGGCATCTGCCTCTTCTGAGGCCGAAGCTTCACTGCGATAGCAAATACGAGTCATCTTGGCCACTTTCTTTGTAGGGCTCATAGACGGCTCAAGGATTTCAAACGACGGTTTGATTACTTTGATGTCTGACATGTTAGTCTCCTTGAATTAAGATTGAGGAATGCAACGATTCTCGAACTTCTTGTAAGCATCGAGATAAAATTCTTTCTTAGCGGCATTGTACGTAACTTCATAGTACATTCCGTCTGGAAGCGAAGTGGACATTAACCACTTGGCATTTCCCAATATGAAGCACTGCCACACGACGTACACGTCGTATCCTACAGGCTGATCTGACTTGTCAAGATGCTCTTCGACATAGTTACGAACTATATCGCGAGCATGTGCGTTGATGTCATAAGGCATTATTTTCTCCTTTATGTAATGACGACTATAAGAAATATCGTCATAGTTAAAATCTACTGATGCCTAGAGCTTATTCAGTTATTTATTATCTAAATGAACTGTACTTTAGTTAAGGAGTTAACAATGAGAAAGATACTGAACTACATAGCCTCTCCGTTCAAATGGACTGGCAGAAAACTATGGGAAGGAATAACTGAAGTAGCTGGTTTCATATGGTTCTTTAGAGTAGTAATATTCTGGGCGATTGCTCTTATTGGTGGTTGCTTCGGAATAAGTGCAATTTCAATGCATGTTACTGAATGGGAAGTAGATCCTTATCATACACACGAAGGAAATTTCTTAGTTATTAACGTCGATAAAAACGATGGAACTTGTGTATTGGCAGAGGATGTTGAAGAAGGTGAATATGTAGTATTTAATACACAAAGACTACTTAGAGTCAATACAGATGATGCAGCACTTCAGAAAATGAGGTTGATGATAGTTCCTAATAGGTGCTATTGGTTCAGATATGTACAGGAGAATGAAAAGTCTATGCCGACTATCATTCAAGTGGAAATCCTGAATCACATTCCTCCAAGGAAACCAAAGCTTATTAATAAAGGCCCTAAGTATAATGTGTTTGAGAAGGAGAACAAAGATGAGCAAGAAAACAGTGAAGAAGTCAAACAAGAGCAAGAATCCGGTAAGTGAATGTAAGCAGGGATCTGAGAATCCTCTGATTCTGTCTTATCAGAAGTTCGTTCTTGAAATCACAAGAGGTCTCGATAAACCTTATCTGACTACCGGATTCGTGGTGACTTCTAACAAGAGTCCTGATGAGTACATCGTAATCGATCCAACTCCGTACAGTCCGTTCCTATCACAGGAAGAGATGCATAAAGCGGCATCCTATCTGTATTGTAGAGTGAAGGATCTTCCGTTGCCAGAAAATGCTATCAGTGTACCTGTTCCTAAAGCATTCTCGCTTAACTATTCGTCGAGCGGAATACTTAGAACTCGTATGTGCGGTGTGCTATTCGGGCATCTACTTTGCCCGATACTGATATCTCACAAGAGATCTCCATTCTCTTCAGAGACTAACGATGTCACCACAATGATGCTTAACACCAAAGTACATTTTGGTGATGATAAAGGACGTATTTTACTTCACAGTGAGAAATCATTCCCGTTAGTTGGAATGTACTGTTTAGAAAATCTGTCTCCTCTAAACGGAGGTGAGCTCGTTGTGTCTACTGGTACGACTGAGCCACTGATGGAGTACAAGCTTGCAGGTGTATCTGACTTTTCGTTTGCAGATGCATCATCCAGTTCTGATATAGAGCTACTAACGTTTATTGCATCTGTTATCAAGAGGTCGGATAAAATGAGTGAGAACATAGATGAACTCTCCAGCTGTCTCTTTCAACTAAGAGCTGAAAAGAAAATGCAAGAAGACTCACAACAGAAAGGAAACAAGAAATGAACGAAGATGATGAGTTTGAGTCGGCTGCACAGCCAGTTGTGGTTCAGCCAACTACTACGGAATTTAGCGTTGACACCCACAAGGATCATGTGTGCAAGATGATCGAGCAAACGCTCATGAAACATCTTGACGGCATCGCTAATCGCAAGTATGATACAAAGGTAACTGTTACATCATCAGGACCAAATGATCCACTTAAGATGAATGTTAACATCGAGACAAATGACCCTCGTGTTATAGCAGCGCTGGCTGCATCTGGAGGTGCTAAATGAATGACTTCCAAGATAACGATCCTGTCGTATGTATAACGCATAATGACTTGGACGGACTGCTGTGTGGATATCTTGTAAAACAGAAGTATCCTCAAGCAAGAGTGTATTATAACAACTACGGTCGTGATGTGATGAACCAAGCGTTCGTACAAGGCGCCAAGATGTTCGTCACCGACTTTAGTTTATCCATGTTCGAATACGAGAAGGCTCGTAAAGCCGGAATGCAGGTGATCTGGATCGACCACCATAAATCCAATTACGAGAGGCTTCAGACCGAAGGTATGTTCTGTGAAGGTCTTCGTAGAGATGATCGTTGCGGAGCATACTTGGTGTTCCAGTACTTGAATCCTGGAGTTCAGGAAATACCCGACGTAATCAAACTGGTCGATGATTACGATAGATGGCAGTTCAAAGATAAGCGCACCATGAGCTTTACTGAAGGAATGAAGATCTATGAGACTCGTCCTACAATGAAGTCGTGCCACATCTGGGATCTGCTGTTTAATCCTGATAAGGAG
>JAEEGL016565537.1_pt1 | contig 10078 bp, 8 predicted proteins | sample 9134231 | NCBI WGS metagenome assembly JAEEGL01 (sample SAMN16246548, study PRJNA631951) | gut metagenome | biome: gut microbiome; feature: rumen; material: fiber-attached | host: Bos | place: Iran: Karaj | collected 2018-10 | reverse complement strand
CGAACCCGAGCAGAATGATCCTCCCGTATTCATTTACGTTCTCATCGGGGCGGGCGTTGCCGTCGCTGCCGCGGCCACGGCAATAATCGTCCTGCGCAAAAGAAAGTAAAGTCCTATGGTACTCATTAAAAACCCCGCCGCAAACGCGGCGGGGATTTTTTTCGCTTGACACCCCCCGAATATGTTATAATATTAACATAACGAAAGAAAGGAGGCGTTTTTATGGAACAAGCCGAAATTCGCAAAAAGTATCCGATAGGCTCGATACTTTTATGGCTCGCGGCGATGCCTGCGATATACTTATTTATTAATAGTCTTACGTTTCTTTTCCCGTTAAAGTTCGATACTATGCCCCCTTACTTCGTGGAAGCGCTCTTTATATCGTCGATAACATTGGTGTTGGCGGCTTCGCTGATAACGGAGGGCGTCTTCTCGATGCGCTGCGTAAACAAAGGCGTTTTTATCTGCTCCGTCGTGGTGCTTGCGATTTTAACGGCGTTCGTTATTCTGTTCAACCATTACGGACTAACGCGCTTTTTGCCGCTCCCCGGCGCCGTCGCGTTTACTTTTATAATTTTCACTCAGGCCTTCAATATCCCCGAAAAGCTGAAGGCCGTAGGGGCAAAGCTCTTCTTTTTGCCGTCGATCCTTTTTGCGGCCGCCGCGATAGTGTTTTATCTTTCTGTTCTGCTTCCAGGTCCACAGGATTCCGGTCTGTTTATCGGCCTGGGACAGGTTATATATTGGTATTCTCTGATTATTTTGATATTTATCGTTATTATACCCTCGGCTATACTCGCTGCCGCCTGCTTTTTCATTCTTAAAAGAGCGGTTGACCCCTACAAGAAGATAAAAGCCGAATAATAAATCAAATCCGCCCCGAGCGACGCTCGGGGCGGTATTTTTTGTTTTATTCTTCTCTATTCTCTTTCTCTTTTTCCTCTTCTTTTTTCTCGCCCACGCCGAAGCGTTTCATTATGTGAGAGGAGAGAAAATAACAGACGACGGCCGCGGCGCCCGTCAAGGCGAAAATGGCGACGGCCGCCCAGTAGTTGCCGTCTATAAGAAATCCCGCCGCGACGGTCGAGGTTATAATCGAGGGTATTCTCGCTATGGCGGTTATAAGGATGAATTTCCAGACGCTTATGTCGAAAAAGGCGGCGGCGTAGGTGAGAAGGTCTTTCGGGAGGCCCGGGATCAAGAAGACGAAAAATATCACCGTGTCGCGCTTGGGGTTTTCGTTCAGTTTATCGAACAGCTTCAGTTTTTTTCCGCCGACGAGGGCGTCTATAAAGCGTCGGCCCGCCACGCGAGCGACGAAGAAGATGACGAGCGTGCCGAGGGCGACGCCTATTTCGGCGAGGACGAAGCCCCAGAACCATCCGAAGGCGGCGCCCGCGCCTATCTCGAGCGCCTCGCCCGGGATCACGGCGACGACGACCTGCAAAATCTGCAGAAACAAATAGAGCGGCACGGCCACGAGGCCGTTTGCCGCTACGTATTCGGGGAGTTTTTTGGGGTCGCTCAAAAAGTCGCCGATATAGGGCCACGCCAAAACGGTGACGGCGACGCAGACGGCGATGAAAATTATCACGCCTATCGAGTTTACCAATATGTTCAAAAGGCGGCCGCGCTTTTCCTGCGGCCGCTTTTCTTCGTTATTTCGCATTTTCCGATTCTTTCTTTTCCTCGTAGCTGACGTACCGGTTCTTGCCCCTCGCCTTGGCCTCGTAGAGCGCTTCGTCGGCGCATTTGTAGAGGACGGCGAAGCTGTCGCCGTCGTCGGGCGCGAAGCCTATGCCGATACTTATGCGGACATTGTTGCCGTCGGCGGCAGTCAGCTTGGAGGCCGCCGATATGAAGAGATCGGCGACGTCGAAGGCCGTCTCTTTGGACGAAAGCTCGGTGAGGACGCACATGAATTCGTCGCCGCCGATACGTCCCGCCTCGCCGTAAGGCTTGCTGTAAAGGGCGAAGACGCCCGCGAGCTCGGTGAGAAGGCGGTCGCCCTCGGCGTGACCGTTGCGGTCGTTTATCTTCTTGAAGTCGTCGATATCCATGCAGAAGACGGCGGTTATCTTATCTTCGGGCGCGGAGGCTATCTTGTCCGCGGCGTAGTTCACTATGCTCGAACGGTTGAAAATGCCCGTCAGCGGGTCGCGCTCGGCGCGATACTGGAGCGCCTGCTCCTCGAGTTTGCGGGCGTTTATATCGCGGACGCAGATGAGGGCGAACTTGTCGTCGTCCTCGTCGTAGACGGAGACGGAGCAGTTGCACCAGATATATTTTCCGTCGACGAGACGGCGGTAGTCGTAAGAGGTGATGAAGCCGCGGTCCTCCTTGCGGTTGAGTATGACGTCGTTGAGCCACTCGCGCATCTTGTCTATCTCTTCCTCGTGGATGACGCGCTCGCACTCTCTTACGAGGAAGTCGAGACCCGTTTCGGTCGGGGATATGGATCTTCCGTCGACGTAGGCGGCCATGATCTGCCTTTCGGTCAGGTTGATTATATAGGCGGCGAGAGACTGCTTCATGAGCGACTCACGGTGGGCTCTTTCCTTCTCGGCCTTTATCTCGTTTTCCTTCTCGGCGGTGATATTGAGCGCCGTGCCGACGGCTAGGACGGGAAGGGCGAGGGAGTCGTATATGTTGGTCATGGCGACCTTGAAATAGTTGACGTTGCCGTGGACGTCCTTTATTCTCATCGAGCCGTTCGCGGAGTTTTCGCCGCAGGACATACGCTCGAACATATCGCGTAAGGGTTTTCTGTCTTCTTCGAAGATGCCCTCTTCGTTTATGAACTCGTCGAGGTCGAATTCGCTCTTGCTGAAGCGCATTTCGGACTTGACGTTTTCGCCGAGCTTGACGCGTTTGGTGGCGATGTCGAACTCGAAGAAGAGCTCGGTCATGTGACCCGTGGCGAGACGGAATTTCTCCTGCGAGACGCGGAGGTCTTCCTCGGATTTTTTAAGCCTCGTGACGTTCTGGCCGAAACAGTAGATGCAGCCGTCCTCGCGGAGAGCGATTTTGGAGAGGAGCCATATTTTGCCCGACGGGGACATAAAGCGGAAATGAACGTCGACCGAGTCGCCCGGGGCCTTCTCGACGCGGGAGATAACGGTGAGCATTCTGACGTGGTCCTCGGCGGCGACGTAGTCGAGGAAATTTTTGCCGAGCATGGCTTTTTTCTGCTCGGCGTCGCCGAAGACGCCGCTGCAGCTGTCGACGGCTACGACGGTGTATACCTCGTCGGCCGTGTTTTGCAGTTTTATGGAAGCGTCGGTCAGTTTCTCGACGCTGAACATGAAGCGGTCACGGTAGATCTTCGACCTTATGAGAAGTATTATGACGATCACGCCGAGCACGACGATGGAAAACCAGTAGGGCGCTAATTCAGGCATTTTTCGGCCTCCGTAACAAAAAGGAAAAATTATTCTTCCATTATATTATTTATTTTATATTCATTTTACGGGATTGTCAAGAGTTACGGCGGTTATTTACCTCTTTTTGTCCTTTTTGACACTATTTGAAAAAAGTATTTGACAAACGGCGCGGGGCGTGATACAATGATTCCGTTATAAGACCACGAAAACCCGAAGACGGAGACCGTCGGACGGATCAGCCTCTCAAAGAGAGCCGCGGCAGGTGGAAAGCGGCAGAGGTCCCGACCGAATATCACTCCCGAGGGGAGCCGCCGATATTTAAGCGGCTACGGTAAGCTCCGTTAAAGGCGAAGGGATTAAAGGATCCCGAAGGAGGGCGCGAGGCGCCAAGACGGGTGGTAACGCGGAAATTATTTTCGTCCCGATTTTTCGGGGCGATTTTTTATTTTTAAGGAGGAAAAATCATGCTTAACGAACAGATTGCCGAGATCGCCGAACGAATACGCGGACTGCGAATTACCATGGAGATATCGCCCGAGGAGATGGCAAGGGTCGCGGACGTCCCCGTCGAAGCCTACACGGCCGCCGAAAACGGAAAAAGCGATTTTTCCTTCACCTTCCTCTATAAGTGCGCGAGACGCTTCGGCGTCGACATCTCCGAGCTTATCACGGGCGAGGTCCCGAGGCTGTCGCTCTACTCGATAGTCAGAAAGGGCGAGGGGACGCCGATCGAGAGAAGAAAGTATTTCAAATATCAGCATCTCGCCATGAATTTCAGGGGCGAGGGCGGCAAGATCTCCGAGCCGTTTCTCGTCGTTGCGAAATACGACCCCGAGGCGGCGAACAAGGAGATCCCCGTCGCCACTCACGAGGGCGAGGAGTTCGATTACGTCCTTAAAGGAAAACTTCGCGTAAGGATCGAAGACCATATAGAAGAGCTTACGGAGGGCGACTGCATCTACTATAACAGCGCCCACAAGCACGGAATGATAGCCCTGGACGGCGACTGCGAGTTTCTCGCCGTCGTCATGGAGCGGGGCGGCAAGGAAGAATAATTATGGTATACGAAAAGTTTGTAAAAACCGGCTTCGACGAGTCGGGAGTTCTGAATAAGATCGAATTCACGCCCGGGGAGCATTTCAATTTCGGCTTCGACGTCGTCGACGCCCTCGGAAGCGACCCCGCGACCGCCTCTCACGACGCGATGTTATGGGTGTCGGGCAAAGGCGAGGAGCGGCGTTTCACCTTCGCCGATATGGCGAGGTATTCGTCGAAGACGGCGAATTACCTGGAGTCGGTCGGCGTCAGAAAGGGCGACAGGGTGCTGCTCGTCTTAAAAAGACACTATCAGTTCTGGTTCGTCATGGTGGCGCTTCATAAAATCGGGGCGATAGTCATACCCGCCACGAACCAGCTTATGAAAAAGGACTTCGTCTACCGCTTCAACGCGGCGGGCGTAAAGGCCGTCATAGCGACGTCCGACGGCGACGTGTGGGACCACATAGAGCAGGCCATCCCCGAATGCCCCGAGCTTGAGCTGAAGATAATGGCCAACGGCGCGAGGGATGGCTGGCTCGACCTCGACAAGGGCGTCGAGGCCGCGTCCGACATCTACGTAAGAAAAGAGCCGTATAACGCCTCCGAGGACATAATGCTTATGCTCTTCACCTCGGGCACGACTGGCTATCCCCGCATAGCCGCCCACACCTACACCTATCCGCTCGGGCATTTCATAACGGCGAAATACTGGCATAACGTAAAAGAGGGCGGGCTCCATTTCACCATCTCCGACACGGGCTGGGGCAAGGCGCTCTGGGGCAAGCTCTACGGCCAGTGGCTCTGCGGCGCGACGGTCTTCACCTACGATTTCGACCGCTTCCACGCCGACGAGATACTCTCCTACATCGACAAATACAAGGTGACGACCTTCTGCGCGCCGCCGACGATGTATCGCTTTTTCATAAAAGAGGATCTGTCGAAATACTCTTTGAAATCGCTCGAATACGCCTGCACGGCGGGCGAGGCACTTAACCCCGAGGTCTACAACAAGTTCCTCGAATACACGGGGCTCGAAATTCACGAGGGCTTCGGCCAGACCGAGACGACCCTCACCGTCGGCAACCTCGTCGGCGCGCCGATGAAGATAGGGTCGATGGGCAAGCCGTCGCCGGGGTATAAGATAAACCTTCTCAATTCGGACGGCAGTCTTACCAAGACGGGCGACGTCGGCGAAATAGTCTTGGACACCTCCGAGGGACGCCCGATAGGGATGTACAGGGAGTATTACCGCGACCCCGAAAAGACGGCGTCGGCGTGGCACGACGGCTACTATCACACGGGCGACATGGCGTGGCGCGACGAGGACGGATATTTCTGGTACGTCGGCCGCGACGACGACCTCATAAAGTCGTCGGGCTACAGAATAGGGCCGTTTGAGATAGAAAGCGTTTTAATGGAGCATCCGTCGGTGCTGGAGTGCGCCGTCACGGGCGTGCCCGACGAGCTCCGCGGCAAGGCCGTAAAGGCGACCATCGTCCTCGCGAAAGGATATACGCCGTCGGAAGAGCTCAAAAAGGAGCTCCAGGATTTCGTCAAGAAGCTGACGGCGCCCTATAAATATCCCCGCGTCGTCGAGTTCGTCGACGAGCTCCCCAAGACCATTTCGGGCAAAATCAGGCGCGTCGAGATAAGAAAACGCGACGGCGCCGAATAACCTTGTGAAAACGCTTGCATAAAGCGTCGATTAGTGGTAAAATATCAAAAGAGCAAAACACAAATTACAAAAAGGAGCAGTCTTTTCCCATGAAAATCTTTATCGACAGCGCCAATATCAACGACATACGCACCGCCTACGATATGGGCGCCATCTCCGGCGTTACCACCAATCCCTCGATAATCTCGAGAGAAAACAGAAAATTCGACGACATAATCGCCGACGTCACCTCCATTATGGTCGACGGCCCCATCTTCGCCGAGGTCTTAAGCCTCGAAGCCGACGGCATGATAAAAGAGGGCAGAAAGCTTGCGAAGATAAGCAAGAACATAGTCGTCAAGATCCCCATGATCCCCGAAGGCTTAAAAGCCGTCAAGACGCTTTCGTCCGAAGGCATAAACGTCTGCGTCACCGTCATTTTCTCGGCTCCGCAGGCAATACTTGCCGCCAACGCCGGCGCCAAATACGTCGCCCCCTTCGTCGGCCGTCTCGACGATATCGGTGAAAACGGCCTCGATCTCGCCCAAGAGATAAGAGACATCTTCGACGCGCAGGGCATCACCGAGACCAAGATAGTCGCCGCCTCCGTCCGTCACCCCGTCCACGTCGTGGAGCTCGCCAAAATGGGCGTCGACATAGCCACCATGCCCTTCAAGGTCATTATGCAGATGGCCAAGAATCCCAACACCGAGAACGCCGTCAAGAAGTTCCTCGAGGACTGGGAAAAGGTGCCCAAATAATCGGAAATATCAAAAATATCCCGCGTGAACCGCGGGATATTTTTTTTGCGCGAAAAAAGTAGAACGAAATTTCTTCTTATTCCTCGCCGTTGTGATACTGTTTTACAAATTCTTCGCTGTAGGCGTTCAACTTTTGCCCGAGGCTCAAATCCCCGTCGGTCACAAACTCTTCGACCCACGAATAACGTTCGTCCGGCAATTTGCCGTCTGTGGTAAGCTCGCCGTTTAACGTGCTTATCAAAAGCTCGCTGTCTTGCAAATAGTTATTGATTTTGTCGGCAAAACGAAGCATTTCGTCCACGGGAAGCGGCTCCTTGCCGTTTTTATCAAACCGAACCGCGTCGCTCTCTTTAAGATAAAAGCCCTTTTCTTCGGAATAGCCGTAGAGATTATAATAATAATCCGCGAGGCCTTGGTTTGCATAAGGATTGTATTCCAGCAAACAATAACCGTCACCCGACCGGCAGAGGCTTATACTGTCCCATCCGACGTGAAAACGGTTCAACTCCAGAACCAGTTTTTCTCCCGCGTTTCCGAAGGCTGTCAGACTGTAATTTTCGTCGGCGTCACGCCCGAGCGCTCTTATTTCGACGGTTTCTTTCTTCCCGTCGTTGTTAAAATCAAGCGTCAACCGTTTATTGACCTGCGGCGGGTTGAAAACGCCCGTCGCAAAAAGCACCGCCGCCGCGGCGCAAACAAGCGCGACCGCCGCCGCCACGGCTATTACGGAAATAATTATCTTCTTGTTCATGGCTTTTAACTCCTTTATTTTATTATATCACATGAAACGAGGCAGAGTAAACAATTCTTATATATTTTTCGATTTGAATCCCGCCGCGGGATTTGTCGAACGAAATTTGTGTTGACAAACCGCTTTTTTGTGCTATAATAATGGCAACGGAAATTAACTTTTCCACGAGATCGTTAAAAAGAATAGCAAAAGACGTAAACGGTAAAAGCCAAAGGCTTTTATCTTTCAGCGCGTTTGCGGCGTCTTATTGTCCGAAATTACAATCGGGCGCGTTTTCACGCGCCGCAGTTTGCATGAAAGGAAAGATTTATGAGCAAACAGGAAAAAAGAAACGTTAAAAACGAAGAAAAGCTAAGTAAAAACCGCGGCTTCCGCAAGCTGAAAAACGAAAAGAAGACGGGTCAAAGCCACCCCGAAACGGCGGGCGAGGCAGTTATACCCGAAAAGGCCAAAAAGTCCGCCGCGCCGGCGGCGAAAACGCCCAAAAAGGCGGCAAAGCCTCAGCAAAAAGAAAGAGAAAAGGTAAACATCATCCCCTTGGGAGGGCTCGGCGAGATAGGCAAAAACATGACCGTTATAGAATACAAGGGCGAAATGGTCATAATAGACTGCGGTCTCGAGTTCCCCGACGAGGAGATGCCCGGCGTCGACCTTGTCATCCCCGACATAACCTACCTTGTCAAGAACAAGGAAAAGATCCACGGCATACTTCTGACCCACGGCCACGAAGACCATATCGGCGCGCTGCCCTACGTCCTTCGCGAGATAAACGTCCCCGTCTACGGCACGAGGCTGACGCTCGGCATCGTCGAGGAAAAATTAAAGGAGTTCAGGCTCAATTCGAGCGTCAATCTTATCGAGGTGCCGATAGGCGGACACATCCGCCTCGGGAGCTTCGACGCCGAGCTTATCCGCACCAACCATTCGATAGCCGACTCGGTGGCGATAGCCGTATCGACCCCCGCGGGACTCATCATCCACACGGGCGACTTCAAGCTCGACACCACCCCCATCCAGGGCGAAATGATGGACCTTACCCGCCTCGGCGAGCTCGGACGGCAGGGCGTTCTGGCGCTTCTCTCCGACTCGACAAACGTCGAGCGCCAGGGCTACGCCATGAGCGAGAGGAAGGTCGGCGGCGCGCTTGAAAACATCTTCGCCAAGGCCTCGAAAAAGAGGATAATAGTCACCACCTTCGCCTCCAACGTCGCCCGCGTCCAGCAGGTCATCGACGCCGCCTCGCGCTACGGCCGCAAGGTTGCAGTCGTCGGCAGGAGCATGGAAAACATAGTCAACGTCGCCATGCGGCTGGGCTACATGAAAATACCCGCAAACACTCTCATTTCGATAGACAGCATCTCGGGCTATGCCCCCGAAAAGCTCGTCATAATTACGACGGGCTCGCAGGGCGAGCCGATGTCGGGCCTTTACAGAATGGCCTTTTCCGAGCACCGCAAGGTTGAGATAGGTTATAACGATCTCGTCCTTATGTCCTCCTCCGCGATACCCGGAAACGAAAAGCTCATCACCAAGGTCATAAACGAGCTCTTCAAGTCGGGCGCCGAGGTCGCCTACGACCCGGGCGACGAGCTCCACGTCTCGGGCCACGCCTGCCAGGAGGAGCTCAAGCTCATGCTTGCGCTCACCAAGCCGAAAATATTCATCCCCGTCCACGGCGAATACCGCCACCTCAAAAAGCACGCCGAGCTGGCTAAGGCCATGGGCGTTTCGGTGCAGAATATCTTTATTCTCGAAAACGGAAGCGTCCTCGAGATATCGAAGGACGGCGGCAAAATGCTTGCGAGCGTGCCGTCGGGCAAGGTGCTCGTCGACGGTCTCGGCGTCGGCGACGTCGGGAGCGTGGTGCTCCGTGACAGAATGCACCTCGCGCAGGACGGCCTGCTCGTCGTCGTCTGCGCCTTCGACACCGACTGCAACCTCGTTTCGGGGCCCGATATAATCTCCAGAGGCTTCGTCTACGTCAAGGAGTCGGACGACCTGATAACCGGCATCAAGGCCGTGGCCTACAAGTCGCTCGAGCCCTATTTCGGCGCGGGCGGCGTCGACTGGCAGTCGATGAAGAACGACCTCAAGGACGCGCTTTCCTCCTATCTTTTCGAGAAGACCAAGCGCCGCCCGATGATACTGCCCGTAATTACGGAAGTCTGACAAACGCAAAAACGCCTCGCATAAGCGGGGCGTTTTTAATTGGTTTCAGATAATGTCTTCGGGATTTATCGGGCAGCCTTCGGTGAATTCCATGGCCGAAACGACGTGTTCGCCGAGCGTTTCGTCGTATTCAAAGCTTATGGTCATTACGCCCGTGGTGGTGAGAAATTTTGCATTGGATGCTGTGACAATGCCAAAAGAAATGGCGGGCTTGTTTTTGTCCCTAATGATAAATTCAAACGAACTTTCATTGAACGATTGCGCTTTTCCGTGATCCGTTATCTGTCTTATTTCTGAAACAGTCGTTTTCCCTATAGCCACT
>JAEEGL015855761.1_pt1 | contig 10078 bp, 15 predicted proteins | sample 9134231 | NCBI WGS metagenome assembly JAEEGL01 (sample SAMN16246548, study PRJNA631951) | gut metagenome | biome: gut microbiome; feature: rumen; material: fiber-attached | host: Bos | place: Iran: Karaj | collected 2018-10 | reverse complement strand
GAAGAATCCACTACCCTTACGGCAGGAAAGAACGTCATTCTAGAAGGCAAGCGGCTTAAGCTTGGCTCAGACGAAAACTGCGGTCTTTTCCTCGCCCCCACCGACGAGAAAGGCGAAGTTTCGGACGACGAAACCAGCTGGCTCTCCTGCACGACTCTTGTGCGCCAGAACACTCCAAAAAAGATTGACTTTTACCTCCCCGACAGCGCAAGTCCCGGTTCTGCCTACAGGATTGTCATAAAGTCAAACTATGTGAACGGCACAAACAAACGCAAAGAACCAACTTACACCTACAGTGAAGTGGTTACGGTAGCGTAAAACAATGCCCAATGCGTAATTGTGGGGCGAGGATGTATGCTGCGAACTTGTTCCGCCCCTAATACGCATTTTTTTCTGGCTTTTGGCGTGGTTCTATGGGTATCGGGAGACTTACGTTTTAATGTAGTCCGCTTCTATTTCACATTCTTTATCAAAACTTCCGGCCGAAGGGAAACTCCTGTTTCCTTGAAAAATTATTGCATCCTTTCTTTATAATGAAAGTTAAAATACGGATGAGTCTTGTTACACGCATATGCTCTTCTATACTCAAATTGATCAAGACCGTCTACATCGTCAAACTGTTCAATCGTAGACTTTAGCTGAGCTACGGCATCATCAAACAAGTCTTTAGACTGATCTTTTAGTTCAATAAAAACAACTGTCTTTGTAGTCCATACCATTGCATCACAACGTTTCTTTTCGTTACTGTGTTCATCGTAATAAGGTATTTTGTTGTCTACCGCAATAAAATTAAAATCACCACGGTTTTCAGACTCTACAACCGCATTCCAGTCCTTTTTATTTTCATAAACAACAAGTTTTTCACCATCCACCATAGAATTGACAGGCACAATCTTTTCTATTCGTTCTTTTGGAACACCTTTTTCCAATAAATAATAAGCTTTTGCCGCAAGCGTTATATCCGAAAGAATATAAGGGCTGTGAGTTGTAATAACAATACTATTGTTCAGATTTCTATTGACCGCAGACATTAAAAAATATATGTTTTTCATCTGTGAATCTGGGAAAAGGTTCTGTGCAGGCTCTTCCACAACATTCATAAAACGAGCATTCGTAAATTTATTTGCAGCCGCCTTTATTTCTGCAAGAGACTTTTCAGAAATACTCTTTGAAATACCAGAAGTAACATATCGTTCAAGCTAAGTCTGTGCAGATTCGCTTTCTAAAGACAGCTTTAACTGTTGATATGTTTTATCATTTAAGATACGAACCTTTTCTAGAGTATTTACAGTAGAAAGAGAAGCAAGATAATCTGTTACAAGGCTTGATGGTACAATTGATTGCAAACCACTTGAGGCACAAATTAGAGGGACTAACTTTTCTTTTTTTTCGTATTTAATAAAAGTCTCTCCATTAGATTTGTTTACAAAAGCCTTATAACCAGAAAGTGGAAGATTAAATTCTCCGTTTCCTTTTAAGTATTCACCGGCTTGCAAATATCTTCTTCTTAAAAGTCTGAGCATGGGCGGAATATTATCCAACTCATCTACATTTTTAACAACAGACAGAATATTCCGCTCTGACGGGATATACATTATTTTGGGGCGAAGATAAGATTTTATTGTTTCTGGCACCTCCTCAACTACAAAAGAAGACTCTTTATAAATAAAATGATAAGCCGCTCCTATATATTCAAGTTCTGTATCTTTGTTGAATGAGGTTTCCAGTAATTGATTATGGCACAACTCCTCAAAATCAGTAACTTCAAAAGAATCTAAATCATAGTCGCTACGAAAAAAAGCCTTTTCAAGCCAGCTGCATACAGAAAAGATTTTTGCAACCGTACTTTTTCCAGTTTCTTGGTCTCCAATAAAAATTGTGTACTTTTAAATTCAATAAAACCATCTATAGAATCAAATCCATCTGTAATGGGTCCAAAATTTTTTATCCGAAGTTTTGCCATAATATCCTCGAAATTAGTATATCATAATACGGATGTTTTTTCGTATGAAAACGGCACTTACCTTTCCTCTGCCTCAATCTTCCGCACTTCTTCATACGTAAGTCCCAGGACACGGGTTCCGTTCATGAATTCAACATCAATATTAACCCGCTTGTTGCGCCTGTTTACGGCTATCACTTTTGCGGACATATCCTTGCACGGTCCGTCCAAGAGCTGAATTCTGTCGTTGACGTCAAATGCCACGTGAACAACTGGAATAACGGTTCCGTACTTTACAATAGAGCTGACAATCTCAACGTCATTCGGGCTCAAAGGCTGCAAAGGATTGTTCTGTGGCAAGAATTTTATAAAGCCACTGCCCTTCCGCAAAAGAAAAAAATTTTCAGGGGAAATTTCATTGGTTTCCAAAAACACATATCCGGGAAAAACCGGGTCAATGTATTCCTTGCCTTTTTTTAGCCGCATTTGCTTTTGCAAAAAATGAAGCTTTCCAGACATGGAGCTTGAACTAGAATCAAGGAAGGGCTGCATTTCTTTTACGTATTTGTTTTCTTCGCCAGTTTTTATCCAAATACAGTAAAAATTACTCATAATAATCCTATTACCCTTCAATCAAATCCAAAAGACTAAGGCAACCTTCTTTGGTAAGTCGGTTGATTACTTTTTCTTCACACTGCTCTCCGACTACACAAAATGCATCCTGCGCAATCGGAGTGTCCTCGGATTCTTCCAGAAAGGCAACCTGAAACTTCTGGCAGGCATAGACAATAAGAAATTTGATGTAGCTGTTTCCGTACAGAACAAACTTTGTTTTTCCCTCTTTCTTTGCCCGGGCCACAATATTACAAAGAGTTTCGTTATACTTGTTTGCAATGGCAAAAGTGCGCTTGGCAAAAGACTGGCTGCGTGCGGTAAGCTCTGCAATTCCGGCCGGAGTAACCGCATAGGAAAGCTTCTTAAGGTTAACGTTGGTAAGCATAATCCAGCCGCGCTCCACAAAGCGCTTCAATATTGCGTTCATAAGCCCAACAGAAATACCTGCGTTTTCCGCAAGCACTCGCTGACTTGCAAGGGGGTCTTCCTTTAGTGTATCTGCAATTGTTTGTAAGGTTGCCACATCACTGTTCATATTTTGAATAATTTACCATAAAAAAGGTGTGGTGTCAAAGTTGTAGCACGGCAGGCTTGACCTGTTTTTATTCATTTTATGATTTTATATGCTTCTTTTAATGCATGAAATTCTCTTCTGTACAAACCATAATTTGCAATGTTTGTTTTATGATAGTTCTCATAATTTCCAAAGATTTCTATAGCCTTTTCTAACGGAAGCCAAACTGTTTTATAACCAGCCTGTTTTTCATTTTCTGTAAGATGAACTTTTCCCGTATTTTCAATGATATCACAAATAAAATAATGGTTTATATGTCTCCAATCTAAAAATAATTCTTCAATTTCTAGATAGTCTAGTTTTGCTTTTACAATTATTCCTGTTTCTTCTAACATCTCTCTTTCACAACATTTTTCAAGAGATTCTTTATCTTCTTGTCCGCCACCAGGAATTATATACTTTCCTTCATTTGATTCATAACATAATAAAACATTTCCGTTATTTATTATAATTCCTCTGCATGCATGACGAATATTGTTTACACATCCTTTGTAATCATCATTTATTAATTGAATTAATTCCATTTCTTTTTGCCACTCTTTTACATACGCAGATATCAGTATCATCAACATTTAAAGAAATTGTATCATCGCTTTCTGCTGTATACTGGATTCCAATCCAATATCTAAAAGTTGAAAAATCTGCAACAACATAGTCACTTGCATCGTACTTTTTTCTTTCTTCTTCAGTTAAGTTTTTGGGAAGAAAAATTTTATCTATATATAATTCTCCATCTGTTTTTTTCCCTTTCTCATTCAATACTATATAATACTTATTATTATTCTTGCTAATTTCTAGCTCAACAGGAATTTTAGTATTTTCTTCAAAACAACCGTCTTCTTCTTTTACAAATTCTTCCCATTTTCCAACATACCAATCTAATTCCCTAATTCGGGGGCTAGTTTTTGGATTTTCAGGAATTGATTCGTTAGTTTTTTTAAATTACAACTAACACAAACTATTACTGTGAAAACAAAGAGTGAAAATATTATGTTTGATATTTTTTTCATTTTCCTTCCTCCATAAGCAGGCCAGAGGTCTGTCGGTTTTTATTATTTAGTAATAAGGTTCATTCAGCTGAACCGCCAAAAAGTTTATTGATTTTACCGGGAAAATTAATATTCCAAGTCGCACCGTCCGAACGGGAAATTAAAACTGAGGCTCTGTCACCGCAATATTTATTGATTAAATTTGAATCCATACTTTCGAGCAAGTCTGGAGGTATGGCTATCCGTTCATATATAACTTCGTATTTGTATTGCATTTTCGGCGTCTCACAATAGACAAGCGCGGAAAATGTCGCAAACAGTAGAAATATCTTTTTCATTGAGTTCCGATATTATGTACCTTCTTCATAATATAATCAACAACCAAATTACCCGGTGCGGGTGCCAATGTAAAAACTGTTCAAACAGAGAAACAACTTGACCGGTTTGTCAGCTTTAAATAGCCGCCGTAACAGTCCACATGAGCGTCATCAGCTAAAACCTTCGCCAAAGTAAACGGATAATTTGTATAACATAAAATAAATAAATAGTGCAGAAGGAAATTAAGCTTGCCATTCCTATTGCGTTTGAAATTGGATGGATAATTTTTCCACAACGGTATTCGCTTGATTCTGCTCGCGGCATTAATGTTATGATAAATGAAACAATTGGAATTGCAATAAAAAAGCCTCTTTTGCCAGCATCATGCATTCGGCGGACTCCGACACTAATAATTGCAGGCATTATAACAACTGAAAATATGTAAATAAAACTCAGCAAAAAAGGATAAACACTAAATTCGTAATTCGCACGCATAACATTGGAAAGAACAAAAAGAAGAATTTGTATCACCGCACAGAATAAAATGAAGAACCAATATTCAGCCCGGCTTGCACAGCCTTTAAATGAAAACGATTTTGCGAAGCAGCTTTTTATCGCCTGAAAAAATCCAGTAGTTTTTGCAGCAAAACAATTTTTATTCTGTTCATTAGACTCAACATCGGATTCAGATTCTACAGATTGAATTTTTGCCTCAATGTTTAGAATCTGCATTCCCTTTATAAAACCTATCAGGATAAGCAATGCAGTAAAAAAATCAGGAAGTCCCATGTATATTGGAGAAAAATCTGCAAAACTATCAGGATGAAAAATAAATTGAAAAATTATTTGAACAAAAAAACATATCGTGTGAAAAGGGCTTATAGATACTGTACATAGAGATTGCTCAACAGCCCCATGCAAATGCCTTATTGTCTCACTGCTATAATATGGGAGTAAACCCAAACAAAAATTAGCAACAGGCCAATACAAAGCATTTATTACAAAAAAAGCAAAAATCCCAACCCACAAGTTTCGAATTTTGCAAAAATTAATCAAACGCTTTGTGCGGAAAAGAAAAACAAGAAATAGTCCTAGCAAGAATTTATACAGAAAACCTAGAATTATCTTAATGATTGTCTGGATTTTTTGAGCGGCAATCATTTCTGCCCATTCGCCAGTCGCAGAATATGTATTAAGCTCATCAAAATAAAATTTACATCCGATTATATTCCATAAAAGTGCAATCAAAGCTCCTGCAAAAAAGAAAAATGCTATGAACATAAGTTTTTTGTTTTTCATTTTTTTACTCCAAAAGCGCCCCAGGGGGTGGCCACATAACACCTGTTTAAAGCGCAGCGGGCTCTACCCGCTGTCGGCTACGAACATTTGTTAGGGCTATATTTTTTTATAAGCTCAGTTTATCGTTTCGCCCTTTCTGCTGATTAAAAACACGCCGTCTTTATCGGCGATTCTTATCAGCGGCTGGCAGAGCATTTCCTGTATTACAACTTCGCCCAAATACAGAATCCGGCAACCGTTCAACAAATGACCCGCCCACGTCTTGTTTCCATTTCCTATGACGCCATGAATGTGCGGCTCGCCATTTATGATTGTTCCGTCAAGCGACGCCAATTCCAAAGGCTCGCTCAGATTATGTACGTCATACCCCATTGGAAATCCTACGGTATTGGACATTTGAATGTTCGCAATGTCAAATGTCGCTATGCCGGACAACACGACCGCATCCTGTACTTTTTCATTCTGGCATAGTTCCGCTATTTTTTCGCGGAGCAAATCTCCTCGTTCCATTCGCAAAATGAACGTCCTTCCCGTATTTTTCGCAACAAAATGTTTCATGGCAAATCCCCCTTGCATTGATTTTGAACCAAATAATAATGCAAGGCGGAAACAAAGTATATCAAATTATTGCTCATTAGTTTCCACCGCCGATGAATAACTTCCCGCTGTGATTCCCATATATTTTTTAAAAATATCGTTCATGTGACTTTGGCTGGTAAAGTCAAGCTCATAGGCAATGTCGCTTTGAGAATTTTTAAACACCATGTCTTTTATTTTTCTTACTTTGCACTGTTGATGATATTGCTTTGGCGTGATTCCCATTTCCTTCTTAAATATTCTAATCAAATGATATTTTGAAATGCAAGCGTTTTCTGCAAGTTCATCTAATGAAAACTTGCTTTGAAAATGTTCATTTAAATACCGTACCGCTTTTTCAGTATATATTGACCTAACTGAATCAGATGACTTATATAGGTCGAACATATCTATTATATGCATTTCAAAACAGAGTTCATCAATATCATGCATTCGGAAACTGTTCGTCAATTCAAGAAGCTTGTCGCCCAAAGAGGGATAAAAGCAATGTTCCGTTTTATATTCTTTCATAACTTCTGCCAATTCATTTTTTAGGCATATTGTAATATAGGAGAAGTCGCTTTTCGGATTAATCGCAATTCCGGTATTCGATGGCACGATATAAGCGTCCCCTTTTCGCAATTCCAATGTTTTACCGCCAATATCAAATTCTCCGCATCCTGCAAGAACCGCTCCAGCCATAAAACTGTTGTGGGTATGATAGGGAAAATTATGCATACCAACACCTGTAATAATTTCAACATTACCATCGAAATAAAAGGAAACATCATTCATCTGTAGAACTCCGTAATGCCGTTTTTGTAATATCCGAACAGGTCTAATATTTTTTCATTTTACATTCCTAAACAAGTGCGCCTGTGGCACGTCCGCCATAACCTCTGGTTGTACCGCAGCGAGATTGACCCGCTGTACGCTTTTTTGAAGCTGCGCTTCTATTATTATACATTTTTCAAACAGCGTAAAGCCGCGTACCACCGCTAACTTGACACGATGAAATTATATTCCGTTTTTTATCTTTCTTTTATACAAAATGTATTTTTGGAAAGTCTTTTAACAACAACATTTTCAGAAATTAATTCTTTTTCAAAAGGAATCTCTATTTCTATACCATCAAAAAATGGTTTTTATTTTTCTCATTCTTTCTTAAAATATCTGCAGTAGCGCTCATTTCACTTATACATGTATCATGATATTTCTCACCAGGGTAAACATCAAGTATTGTAAGCTGAACATAAAGATACAGTTTACCTTCTAAAAAAGAAGCTTTTGGAGAACAGTTAAAAGAAAAACTTTGTTCATTCATTGTATCTTCTAACATAATTTCTGTTTCATGCATAATAGAAGGCTCATCTACAGCTTGTGTACCTCTATAATCCTCATAAGCAATTAAAGGTACCTCATAAATTGTTATTTTTGCCTTTTTTACTCTATTATTATTATTAAATGTTGTTTCATTTTTGCAAAAACCATTATTTATTTTTAACTGTATATTTATTTTTTTATCTAATATATCATTTTCATAATCTAAATATTGATAGTTTCCTTTTATTGGAATTATGACCCATTCCCCAATTCCATCTCCAGAAGAACCTTCTACCCATGCAGTTGCTAAATCGTTATCATCTATTGACTCCCAACTATGATTATATCCAGGTTCAATAAGTTTAGAACTTATTCCATGCTCTCAAAAAGAAATATCCACCCAATGTTCATTTACTAATTCTTTTGAAAGAACCTGTTTTCCTGCAGCAAATATAAATACCGGTAAAATGAAAATACATATAATAATCTTTATCTTTTTCATTCTTCTTTTCTCTTAAAAAAGCAGACCTGTGGCCTGTCACCATAACAACTGGTTGTACCGCACGCGGATCGACCTGCTGTCGACTTTGAAACTTTGTTAGGTTGCTTCTATATCAAATTGGCATAATTTCTTTTGGCATAGAAAATACGCATTATTGACACTTCTTTTTCTTCATCGTTGATTAAGTATAAGACAATATAATTTTTCTTGAACAAGAATCTATGGTCCCCTCAGATTGCAGAACCAAATCATTGCTTAGCGGATACATATATGGATTATTTGCAATGTTTTCTTTCCCTTCCAGGAACTCTTCAAGAAAACTGTCCGCTGCCTTTGGATTGCAAAGCTTATCCGTAAAGTAAGTTACAATCTCAGACAAATCCTGCTCGGCCTTCTCCATAATCCTGACATTATAAGCCATGACTTTTTCTTATCCGGGAAACGGCATCCTCAACAGAGGAATACCTTCCGTTTTTCATGTCCTGCTTGGCTTCCTCCAGTTTTCCGTATACATTTGCCAGGAAAAGATTTTTCTCGTAAGTTTCCATACTCATCAAAACCATATCTCCGTAACCATTCTTGGTTACGAAAATGGGTTCATCTTCCTCATGGCAAAGCGTAGAGATTGCCGTCGTATTTTTTAAATCCCTTATCGGAACGATTCTTGGCATACGCACCTCCTGTGGGATTATTTTACCACAACACTTTCCGTTCTGTCTATAAAAAAGGTGGGCTTGACCCGCCATAAACAGTTGTTGTATAACTACTGCCTCTTGTATGTTCTTATACTTTTTAGTTGGATTACAAGCTCATCGTTACTAACAATATTTACAACAAAATTAACAGCATCTCCATTTTTAACATCTCTCAAAGCACCAGAATAGTCCTTAAATTCATTATACGTTAATGTCAGGATATTACCAGAAGTCTTGTATGTTCCCTTAATCCACCAACTATTAAACTCCTTATCAACCCTAAGTCCGCCATCGCTGCCTACGGACAGCTGCTCCGGGCCACCGTGTGAGCCGCCTCCGCAGCCATAAGTAAAGCTTCCGTCACTGCCAAATATCATCTTGAATGTATACTTGTCATGCGTGGCTTTCCAAGTGCCGGCCAAATCTACCTTCTGACTTCCATCAACACTTTTTATAACGGTCTGTGACCCTGTCTTTGATGATGCCTTGCCTTTATCCAAACAGCCTGCTAGCATTGTTGCTACAAATAAAGAACAGGCTATGAATAAAATTTTTTTCATAAAATCCTCCTAAGATTTTTACTTTGCGTCATTCAACGAATGACTTTAGGAGAAAATCTGCCGGAAGACTTAACTTATTAACAATAAGTGGCGCAGTGCGCCATCAACCTAACAATGAGTTAAACCGCAAAAACGGTTTTGCCCAACAGGCAAAATTGGCGCAAAAGTTGCGGTGGCGCAAAGCCACGAAGAGCAACTTTTGTGACAAAGTTTTTGTCGGCTTTGAACTTCTTGTTATGTGATTTACTTACTAAACGCAACTTCCAGATATTTCTTTTCTTTTACACAATCAAGCAAATAATAATTTATAATATTCTGATAAGGCATGCCTGTTTCTTCAGCCATATTTTTAAAATATTCAATTACCTGGTCATCAAGGCGAATTGTTATCTGTTTCTTGAGTCTGTCTGCATAAGGATTTTTTATTCCGTTTGAAAAATCGTAGTGGTCTCTCATTTTATCTTCCTCCATATTGTGCGGCTTCAAGCGAATCTGCTTTTCTTGCCGAAATGATTCGAATTCTGTCATTTTCTCTGTAACAATGACAGACAACCAGCATATGTAACTCAGAACTAAGTCCAAGCATTATGAATCTATCTTCATCCATACTCGAATGATCCGGATCTGCAATTAAGATTGCGTTTTCATCATAAAAAACACTTTTTGCTTCCTCGAAAGTTACTTT
>JAEEGL015279288.1_pt1 | contig 10078 bp, 10 predicted proteins | sample 9134231 | NCBI WGS metagenome assembly JAEEGL01 (sample SAMN16246548, study PRJNA631951) | gut metagenome | biome: gut microbiome; feature: rumen; material: fiber-attached | host: Bos | place: Iran: Karaj | collected 2018-10 | reverse complement strand
CTATGGGATGCATCTCAGAGCCTGCGGTGATAATCCGCATTCGGCTGATGCGGCCGGAATCGATGTTGACCGTGTGCGCATCATCGCGATAATGCTTTCCGGCGGTCTGGCGGCGATCGGTGGCATGAGCTACGCCTATTCCATTTCAGCGAGCTTTTCACCGAGTATCTATCTTGGCTATGGCTATCTGGCTATCGCAGCGCTTATTTTCGGCAACTGGTCGATCCTTCCGACCTTCGGCGCCTGCCTGTTATTCGGCTTTGCCAGAAGCGCCGGTCAGGTTATCATACAAAAACTGGGCATGCCTTCTTCGTACAATGACCTGGTAAGGATACTGCCGTATCTGTTTACCCTTATCCTGTTGGTATTCTTCAGTAAGAAAACAGTCAGTCCCAGGGCTCTCGGCGAGATATATGACAAGGGTAAGAGATGACTTTTTCAACTGACAGCAGGTTTAGCCAGCTGTTGCGTTTTTTTTCGCGTGAGATGATCATTTGTGATCTGAAAGAGAGGTTTACATAACATGAAGTTCGGAATCGGAGTCACACCCTGATAACGAATATTCACAAAAAGCGCCTGATTTCAAGGCTTTATACATCTTTCCAACATTCAGAAATTCACGTTTTTTCACAAAAGGCAAATTAAAAATGTCGTATAAAGTGTCGTATAAAATTGGACACATCTTTTTGGATAATCCCATGAATAGTTTTATGGTATTCGCGTAAATATCGGTAAAATGCGAAATATTACCGATATTTACATTGACAACGCCAAGCACAGGATATATATTTATGTAAAAGTAGGTAAAAATTAGAATAATACCGAGGTTTACAATAATGTTATTGTCTTATAAGGAAGCCGTGAATAGAAGCGGGAGTGAATATAAACTTGCTAAAGCCGTTAAGGAACAGGTGCTCTATAAACAGGAGGATGGTATTTATTCTACAGATAAATACGAGTCTGAACTTGGGATTATCATGAAAAAGTATCCCAAAACAGTGTTGACGGGGGAATATGCATTCTACACTCATGGACTCACCAAGGTAATCCCTGAGAAGTACGAGCTTGCCACGATGAACAAAGCGGCTAAGATACGTGATATCAGGATCAAACAAATATATATTCGAGATGACCTGTTTGTGCTGGGGGTTGTTGAAAAAGTGATTGATGGAGCCAAGGTCAGGATATATGACAAAGAAAGAATGCTGATAGAATTACTGAGGAATAAGAATTCCTTACCTTATGACCTATATAAGGAGATCATTATGAATTACAGGGAAATAATAGGTGATCTTGAAATATGGCGCATTCAGGAGTATGCATCTATATTTCCGAAGAGTAAGATGATATCAAAAGCACTGGATGAGGAGATCATGTAATTATGAATTTACGCGAGATGATGGATGCATATTCAGAAGAGGGACTGACAAGAGATCTTGCGGCAGCACGAGTATGTCAGGATATTGTACTGAAAGCTATAGCAGAGGGACCGCTTAATAGAAATGTGACTATTAAAGGCGGAGTTGTGATGCGTTCTCTTACACATAATAACAGACGAGCTACGGAAGTATTCCGGAGGAATAAAAAAGGGGAGACAAAATGTATTATCTGATCGACACCATACTTCGCAAATGTTCGGCTAAGGAATGTCATGAAGGAAAAATGCAATATGTGGCGGTTCTGTCACCTGAGGAGTGGACTGCCCAAAACGATTCCTTTGATATGGGCATTGACATGGATCCGGTTCTGTCTGAGATCTATACGACGAAAGCCGAGGTTAATTACGATTCCGTCACAGGTACGTTTTCGATCCCCGACAGGCGCAATATCCCTGGAGAGGATCACAGGTTTGCCTTTGCGCTGGATGAGAAGGGGATAGTGTTTATTGATACGACAGGCAGCGTTTCCGGGATAATCGCCAGGATCTCAGAGACCAAGAAATGGCGGCTGCCCTGTCTGGAAAGATTCATCTACGATTTTCTGGAACAGATAATTCATGAGGATCCGCGGATACTGGAGAATTATGAGAAAAGCCTGGACGGCATAGATAACGATATCGACAGCGGCAAAGAATGCGATCTGGCCACACTCAACGATATACGCGGAGACCTGAGGGATCTGAGGACTCACTATAATCAGCTGATAGACCTGGCTCAGGAGTTTGAGGAAAATGAGAACAGCTTCTTTCATGCGGATAATCTGCGTTTTTTCCGGCTGTTTTCCAGCAGGGTGTCGAGATTGCATGACGTGGTGAATTCTCTTCTGGATTATACGAATCAGATCCGTGACACTTACCAGTCGAGGCTTGATGTGAAGCAAAACCGAATCATGACGGTCCTCACTGTGGTCACTACGGTTTTTATGCCGCTTACACTCATTGTCGGCTGGTACGGTATGAATTTTAAATATATGCCGGAACTGGATTCTGTCTGGGGTTATCCGGCAGTCATAATAATCTCCGTGCTTATAGTCATACTGAGCCTTCTGTTTTTCAGACACAGAAAATGGTTATGATCAGACCTGTTATGATCAGACCTTATACTGTGAAAGATCCGAATTCATTTCATCCGAATAACGGTTCAGGTTCTCGGAAATACTGGTGATGTTTGAAGTCTCTGTGCGCAGTTTTCCGTTCTCGGAGACGATCATATTGCTCATTTCCAGGATCTGAGCGATATTGGCAGCCTGATCCTGGGTCGTGGCGGCGTTATTTGAGGCCACGTCGTTGATCCTGCCTATTCCGTTTGCTATTTCGGCGATGCCGTCTGTAGCCCTTGCCCATCTCCCCGGCTCTTGCTGCTTCTATGGAGGCATTGAGGGACAGCAGGTTGGTCTGGTTTGAAATTGCATTGATGGTATCTGTGATCCCTGTGATCTCTTTCACGGTCTCCGAGGTCTCGCGTATGAGACCGGTGAGTTCGCTGATGGTCTTATTAAGGGTTGTGACATTATTTGTCATGCCCTCCATTTCTTCGCGGCCCTGACGGATGCTTCAAGGGTCTCGGCGCAGAGCTCCCGCACATCTTCGGCGTTTCTTGCCAGCTGGTTGGAGGTGGAGGCAAGCTCGGTGCCTGCGTTGGCTATATCCTCGATGGACTGGTTCATCTCGTTCAGGGTGATGTTGAGTTTTTCAATGGAATCCCCCTAATTTGAGTTGGCGTCCGAAAGGGTTTGTGAAATGTCGAAGCATTCGCCTGCACGGCTGTTCATGGCTCCGGAAATATCGGACAGGCTGTTGAGCGTACTTCTTATCTTTTCTATAAATCCGTTGAGGCTTTCGGCCAGAGTAGTGATCTCGTTATTTCCCTCGGGTACGATCTGTACCGTGAAGTCGCCCATGCTGATATCGGTGATGCGGCGGGTGATGTTGGTCACGGGATTGATGGCTTTGTTAAGTGCCATATAAATAACCGGAATACTTGCGGAACATAAGATAGGGATTTTTGCGGTTTCAACCTACAACACGGATTATATTCTCGTAAAAGAAGAAAACTTTGAGAAAGCTTTAAACGTGTTGGCTTTGGAAGGGTATACTGTGATATAATTCACATATGCGTTACCTTTGGGGGAGTGTCTGTATCAGGTAACGGAATATCGTATGAGTAGGAGAAAGAAAATGAATATGGAAAGAAGAACTTTTATACCGTTGATGTTTGCAGTGATGGCCCTTACGGCAGGTATGGTGTTCCTGCTGCCGGGGCTTACTTCCCCGGTTTATGCCGACAGTATCATCAATCTGTCGGAGGACAGCAGCATAGACGAAGGTGAAGCGGGACACTGGTATGTTGATATGCCTGTATCTGGAACGGATACGCTGGTCCTTGATGAAACGGTGGATAGCTTCAGGTTATACGCTAAATTATGGGGGGATCGTAATTATGTGGGCTGTGACGGGCACATTGTGATAAAGGCCCCCGAAGATTACCGGCTCTGTGTGACCGGAACAACATCTCTGCAAAACTATCTTGCCCAAACAAATCTGACCATTTATGACGGAGCTGATTCTGACGAGGATACCCTGCTTTGCAAATTAACCGGCGATAGGCAGGTAGGGCCCTGTGTTTCCACAGGACGTGAAATTACGATCGGTTTTATATGCGGGGATAGGTACCCGTATAATACGGGGGTGGACCTTACCGTGGAACTGGTGAAGGATATAGATTACAGTATTAGTTTTAATGAGGCTGTGGGCGGCACGATGAGTTCGCTGTCTCAGACAGCTAAATTGGGAAGTACCGTCACTGTGACAGCCTGTCCGGCTCCCAGTTTTTTGCTTAAGGATATATCCGTAAAAGATGAAAAAGGCCGGGATGTGAGCTTCGATCGCGGCTGGCTTTCGGATAATACCGTGACCTTTGTGATGCCCGGAGAGAATGTCACCGTCACACCTTCTTTTACAAAGGGCTGGTCAGCCGGTGGCTGACTGTTTATAAATATGCCGAAAACCGGCACAAAGGAGGTAAATGTCCCCTCGGGAGTCAGGTCAGTTAAGATTTATAATGACAGGGGAGCAGATTCCAATTACAGTCATGATTGCAACGGAAAGATCATTTTGAGAGGACCTGAAAACAGTAAGCTTAGTTTGAAGGGAACCGTAAGGTACAAGAACCGAGATCGCTTTATCGTATATAGCGGCGATACTGAAGATGAATCAAAAATCATCCTGCCCTATGGCACGGCTCCGGATATCTATAGCAATGATGATGTCAATGTATCTGCCGGCGGAAATACCATGCTGCTGTATTTTTATTCTGACAGTTCTGCTTTCGCTAAGGGACTGGATCTTACTCTGGAGGTGGATGATCCGGATGCTGGGTATTCCGTCTTTGTTACCGATCCGGAAGAGGGCGGCAGCCTGATATGTGAAAGTACGACCGCCCGTAAGGGTGAAACTGTTTATCTTAAAGCCAAGGCAGATGCGGGTTATATCCTGCATATGATCAAAGTCGAGGATAATGAGGGAAATAAGATTGCCTGCGGCGGTTCATGCGAATGGTATTCCGAAGATGGAATGGCGTATTTTATCATGCCGGATTCGCCGGTTTTTGTTACAGCTGTGTTTTGGAAAGATAAAGACACAGGCCGGACGGTCAAAATTCCACGGAACAGTACATTGGATGATCGTCTTATTGCATATATACCGGATGGAGTGAATGAATTCAATGTGCTTCATCATGGTGCGTATGGATATTATGAGAATGGCTGTGACGGATACCTTCAGCTTACAGCCCCTTCAGGTAAAAGGATTATCCTGTCGGGAAAGGTAACGACAAATGATGTGAACGATTATCTTGTCGTATATGACGGGGACTCAGATGCAACGGTATTGGGAAAAGATAAGTATGGCAATAAAAATGGTGAGAATATCGGGAAAATCCTGAGCAGCAATAACAGTCTGCTGCTCCGTTTTGCAGCTGATGAACAGGGAAATGCCAGGGGAACGGCACTGGTTGCCGAGGTTGTCGAAGGAAATGCAGTCTGCATTGCGGAAGGGATCATGCATGGTGCAGTTACAGCTTCAACAATGACTGCGAAGGAAGGGGATATCGTGGAGATAAAGGCTGTTCCGGATAATGGTTATAAGACCGGGACAGTAAGCTATAATGATGGTAAAGAGGATCATGAAGTGATCCCGGATGATCAGGGTAGGTATTGTATCACCATGCCGGATACCTCGATCACCGTGATGGTAAAGTTCGGAGTTCCTCTTGCTCATCATTGCAATTATGGGACACTTACGTATAACGGAAAGGAGCAGACCATTATTTTACAAGATGATGGCGGCAATAAGATTACGGAGGGGACAGATTACAGGGTATTGTCGCTTTATCGGGTTGACGATCAGGGGGTCAGTCATAATGCTGTACTTAAAGAGGCCGGAGAGTATATGATGGAAATTCAGGGCCTTGGTAAATTCGTTGGAAAAAGCACCCTTCCGGTTAGTATAATGAGAAAAGCTGTTGATGTCATCTTTGAAACAAAAGATATAAAGTATGGGGACAGTTTAAAAGATTCTCTTATTTTCAGGGGATTTACAGGCTTAGCGGAGGGAGACGATGTAAGTCTGGATATGGACAATCTCGTTGCTTTGGCGGGAGAAAGCCGTACTGCCGAAACAGTGGGGAACGATATTCCTTTGACATTACAAGGGAAATTATTTCTTAAAGGATGTGATGCCGGAAATTATATGATCACGAATCTGCCATCCGGGCTTAGTACCTGCATCCGCAAAGCGGATGTCAGTGATGCATACTTAAATATCAAATTGTATGTATTGGCCGGAGAAGAGTACGAGTCAAAAATTTTTTCCGATCCTTCAGTCTATGACGGTTTAAAGATAACTGTGGTGTCGGGAAATGAAATTCTGGACGGGGATCCTGTCTATAATAAGGATAGATGCGTTCTGATCACTAAAATCAGGAAGACTGCCGTGTCAGGTGACAGAGCCTGTGTTGCCCTTAGCTTTTCGGGATGTGAACACTATAATGATTATACGGTTAACGTAAGATATGAAGTACAACCATATAGGCTCGAGTTTTTTTCAAACTGCCCGTATGAGGAACAAGCGTCTTTGAAATCATATTATGATCAGACCTTTGACCGTGGCCGGGCTTTCAGGCTGGATCCATGCGATTTTGCCAGGTCGGGATATACATTCTGTGGCTGGAATACCGAAAAGGATGGCAGCGGAACCTTTTATGAAGATCAGGCAGAGGTTATTTTTGACGTAAACAGAACAGACGTTAAGCCGTTATATGCCATGTGGAAACCTGTCGTAAATGAAAATGATGACACACAGTCCGGGACAGATCAGCAGTCGGGAACCGGTGACCAGTCCGGGACAGATCAGCAGTCGGGAACCGGTGACCAGGGTGGGAGTGATCCGAAGCCGGCAGAGCCCGTAAACATCGATGAAAATGACGGTGCGGATCCGGCCGTATCCAACCGCCCCGGAGCCTATTATGAGGAGACCATAGGGGAATTATGTGTAGCTTACTGCCATGAGATACCCTTTTTCGGAAAGGGAAAGGCGGATATAAGGCTTTTCGGGGACAGAGGGATCACGGTTTCCGTAAACGGTGTTTCTTATAAGGTTGATAAGATCAGGATCAATAAGAAAAAGCAGCTTGTACAGATAAAAGGACTTGAGGGAGCGGACAAGGAAACGGTAAGGAGATTAAAGAAAGCCACAAAGGGCGCAGCAGGCCTTAAGTTTTCCATCGTTCCTTATCATGTAAGTGACACGGACAAGGTGGTGACAAAATTTAAAGGTGACGGCAGCCTGAAGTGGGTGAAGGTGGAAATACAGGGTAAAAACTATAAGGCAAAGAAGGATGAATATGAGTATGACAAAGAAAAGAAGCTCATTACCTTCAAGGGAAAGAATCTGGCCGGAAGCATAACCTGTCCATAAAGATAAGGTTATGCAGGCAGTAAATATTTTAATGAGTGATGGAGGCATACTATGAAGGTTCTGATAATAAACGGAAGTCCGCGAGAGGGCGGAAATACATCTGTTGCAGTGGATGAATTGGTCAGGGTTTTTAATGAAGCGGCTGTGGAGTCTGAAGTGATCCGTATCGGCAGTGAGGATATACGCGGCTGTGTTGCATGCGGTGGCTGCGGCAGTACGGGAAAATGTGTGTTTGATGATGCTGTGAACCGTATCGCTCCTAAGTTTGAGGAGGCGGACGGTCTTATTGTGGCGAGTCCTGTATATTATGCTTCCGCAAATGCCACTCTTATTGCCTGTCTTGACAGACTGTTTTACAGTTCGCATTTTGACAAGACCATGAAGGTGGGGGCAAGTGTTGCGGTGGCCAGACGCGGCGGCTGCTCCGCAACCTTCGATGAGCTGAATAAGTACTTTACCATAAGCGGTATGCCAATAGCTTCCAGCCAGTACTGGAACTGCGGACCCAGAATAATTACATCAATTCTCTTATGGACTGGAAGAATACCAGGACTTTTGTGAATAAAAACACCGGGGAATGGGAAAGGAAATGAGCGGCGGAAGGATCGTGAAGGTGTATGTTCAGGATGATTTTGCCGCTTCGGCGACTTATCGGGATCTGTTAAAACTGGTGAGTGATAAGGGCTGTGAGCATGAATATGACCGATAACATATTAAAACTACCCACCTGTGATCAGATGAGGCTTATCATAAGGCTTTTCCCGCTGAAAACCGGAGGGGTGATACTAAAACGGCGTCGAAAGGAGAAGAGAACATGAAAAAAAATCAAAATTGCCGGACTGGATCTGAAGTGGTTTCTCATTATTTCTGCCGTGATCATTGTCGGATGCGTACTGGGTGCGTTTCCCTCGGGTATGGTGGGGGCTTTTTTGTTTCTCATGGTATTCGGTGAGCTTTTGAATCTGATCGGTAACGTGACTCCGTTCGTCAAGACCTATCTGGGCGGTGGTGCCATTGTGTGTATCTTCGGCGGATCGGCTCTGGTTTACTGGCATATCGCCGAAGCATACTGACATCGACTGTTACGCCAGAGGCGTGATCATCGCCACTGCTTTCTATGCCCTCGGCTCGCTGATCGCTACACTGATCAAGCGCATCGGCCTGGACATCCACCCCTATGCATGGATGATAATCTCAGTGTCCCTGGCCAAGTGCATTAACCTGATCCCGGAGGAATATGAGGAGAATGCGGCTCTGTGGTACACCTTTGTGTCAAAGAACTGGACGGCAGCCCTGATGCTGGGCATCGGTATGGCTTATACGGACATGGGACAGATCATCGAGGCCTTCAGCCCCACGTATGTGGTCCTCGTACTGATCACTGTGTCAGGCGCCATAATCGGAGCCGGACTGATCGGACGCCTGGTGGGCTTCTACCCGATAGAGGCGGCCATTACCGCAGGTCTCTGTATGGCCAATATGGGCGGAACGGGTGACGTGGCTGTTTTGATGGCTTCCAACCGGATGGAACTAATGCCCTTTGCGCAGATATCCTCCAGGCTCGGCGGGGCGGTTATCATTCTTCTGGCCTCCATCCTTGTACCGATGTTCTTTTGACGGACTGATGCCGCTGTTTTCCTTTTGAGGCAGCTTTCATATTTTGGAAATCCCGTAACGGAGAAAGGTGAGAAATGATTCTGTTTATAAATGCCTGTGTACGTAAAGGATCAAGGACGCTCAGGCTGGCCGGACAGCTGCTTGATACGCTTGATGGAGAGATTAAGGAAGTAAAAACGGAAGAGATTGAGTTTCCGGTCGTGGATGAGGAATTCATAAACCGGCGTGAAGAACTGAAGAATGCCGGCTCGTATGATGATACTGTTTTTTCGCTTGCAAAAGATTTCGCGGCGGCGGACACTATAGTAATAGCAGCGCCTTACTATGATCTGTCTTTTCCCGCAATGCTGAAACAGTATTTTGAACAGATCAATGTGTTGGGTATAACCTTCACGTATTCTGACAGCGGCGTACCGGAGGGACTCTGTAAGGCAAAGAGTTTGTACTACGTCACAACTGCCGGAGGTCCCATCATATCGGATGATTTCGGATTCGGCTATGTTAAAGCACTTGCCAATACCTTCTACGGAATTGAAGAGGTATATCAGATAAAGGCGGAGGGCCTTGATATTATCGGCGCTGATGTCGAGTCAATTCTCAAAGGTGCCGGTATTGAACGGTGCTGACGATATTCGGGAGATCTTATGGATAAGAAAACTGTCCTGGCCACGCTGTGATGCATTAAGAGACGGGAAATTCCCGTTTGCCGGGAGGGGTGAGTTAACTCCGAAGTTAATCGCACAAATTCAAAGTTGTCGACCTAATTGAATATTGAACGTAACATAGAGCAGTTATCTCAAATTGAGATAGCTGCTTTTTATACTTGCTTTGCTAAAGCGCGTTGCACTGTCTTTTTGATATATTCCATGGCAATACAATAAGAAAGGAAATATGCTATGGGAAAGAATTTAAAAGGAAGAGAGTTAGGAAAGGGAATTGTTCAGAGAAAGGATGGAAAGTATTCAGGCCGATACACAGGAGCAGATGGCAAGCGCCATGAGCGCGTCTGCGAAAAGCTTAGGGACGCAAGAGAGTATGTAAAAAATG
>JAEEGL013731514.1_pt1 | contig 10078 bp, 4 predicted proteins | sample 9134231 | NCBI WGS metagenome assembly JAEEGL01 (sample SAMN16246548, study PRJNA631951) | gut metagenome | biome: gut microbiome; feature: rumen; material: fiber-attached | host: Bos | place: Iran: Karaj | collected 2018-10 | reverse complement strand
TTTGAACGCAAATGACATCTTAAAAGCCATATCGGATATCGATCCGAAATACATAGAAGAGGCAGCCACACCTCTAGCCGATGATAGCAACAGAAAGGCCGGGATCATCAGCATAGAGAGTAAGCGGACGCTCCGCAAGCTGCTCTACGTTGCACTTCCGTCCGTTGCGGCAGTTCTTCTCATACTGGCAGTTGCGATCCCTGCGATACTTCGCGTAGGCAAATCCGAATCTGCCGCTCCCGCTGCTGCAGACTCAACGGCTGCACCGGTTGAAATGGCCGATGCCGCATCAGATGCTGCTGCCGAAGAGGCTGCTCCCGTTTCGGAAGAGCCTGCGTTCGCTCCCGAAGCAGCATCAGAGAGTTCGGAACCTTCTGCCGACAGTTCGCAGACTGCCGGAACAAACGAATACAGTCTTTCACCGGACTATGAAGCAGGCGAAATGAAAGACAAGCGAGGTGACGAGGCGGAAACAAATGAAGCTGCCGCAGAAGAATCTGAGGATATCATGCCCTCTCCGGTTGCAGAATACGAAAACGGTATCCTGACAATAGAAACATCCGAACTGCTTCACATGTCTCTTAAAGGACAGACATATAAGATCTACGACACTGCCGACACATATTCATCCGATCCCGTCGCATCCGGTCTTATCTCGGATCTGACATCGCAGGAAGAAGCAGGTACAGACCCTCTCGTTCTTGACCTGACATCACTTAAGCTCACAAGCGGCGACTACAGGATAGACATGAAAATAGGGACGGCAGAATTTACCGTCCCATAACAGATCATTGTTATTCTACAGATTTGTGTACCCCATAAGAGATTCATCCACTGCGGCGGCTGCAGCTCTGCCTTCGGCTATTGCCCATACGACAAGCGACTGTCCGCGGTGCATATCTCCTGCGGTGAACACATCAGGACTGCTCGTTTCGTACTTTCCGTCTGCGGTTTCAACGTTTCCGCGCGATGTGACATTGACTTTAAAATCTCCGGTCACGTACTCTTCGCTTCCGAGAAATCCTGCGGCTATAAGCACATAATCCGCCTGCAGTTCATCCTCACTTCCCTTAACGTGTTCAAACGAAACCTTACCGTCGCCCGATACCTTTCTTTCAAGTTTTACTGTCTTAACACCGGAAAGATTGCCTTTATCATCCTTGATAAACTCCGTAACCGTTGTGGAGAATACTCTCGGATCGCTTCCGAAACAGTATATCGCCTCCTGCTGTCCGTAATCGGTCTTAAGGACTTTAGGCCACTCGGGCCACGGATTTGAATCCGCTCTCTTTTCGGGGGCCGGAGGCATCATCTCTATCTGTATTACGGATGATGCACCAAGTCTTATGCTTGTTCCAACGCAGTCATTACCCGTGTCACCTCCGCCTATCACAACGACCTTTTTGTCTTTCATGCTTCCGAATGAAAAATCTTTTGCCGCTATGACCTTCCTGTAATCGTAATCCGAGTCCATCACCTTTTTTGATACTTCTCTAAGGAAAGGAACCGCAAACATTATGCCGTTCGCATCCCTTCCGGGTGCATTTATGTCTCTTGGCTTCGACGCGCCACAGCAAAGGACAACTCTGTCATACGAATTTCTGAGTTCGTCGGCTGTTATATCCACTCCGACGTTGACGTTGCATTTGAATTCTATACCGCTCTTTTCCATAACGGCTATACGTCTGTCCACGATCCTCTTGTCGAGTTTCATATTGGGAATGCCATATCTGAGAAGTCCACCCGGTCTGTCAAACCTTTCGTATACTGTGACCTTATGACCTCTCCTGTTCAGAAGCTGTGCGCACGCGAGTCCGGAAGGACCGCTTCCGACTATCGCGACACTCTTTCCTGTCCTGACTCCCGGCTCCTTCTCATCAACGAGTCCGTGTTCAAATGCATACTCGATCACATCCTTCTCGTTGTCTCTCGTCGTTACAGCCTCGCAAACATATCCGCATGTGCAGGCCGCTTCGCACAGGGCCGGACATACTCTTCCGGTAAACTCGGGAAAACTATGTGTCTTTGAAAGTCTCCTGTATGCCTGCTCATAATTGCCCTGATATACAAGTTCGTTCGTCTCAGGAACAAGATTATGCAAAGGGCAACCGGAAGCCATTCCGCTTATCATCACTCCCGCCTGACAGAACGGAACTCCGCAGGACATACACCTTGCCGCCTGTTCGCGTCTTTTATCCTCAGGGAGGGAAACATGAAACTCATCAAAGTTTTTGATCCTCTCCTTGGGGGGGATATCCGTCAGATCACATCTTTCAAATTCCATAAAGCCTGTTGATTTTCCCATGATCACACCCCCTCACTGATGACCCGCTTATATTCTTCGGGTATTATCTTCTTGAATTTCGGAATATAATCTTCGAAGTTATCGAGTATCGTTTTCGCTTTCTTTGATCCTGTATAATCAAAATGCTTTTTGATCATCGTACGGACAATGTCCATATCGGCTTTTTCCTCGATAAACTCCATCAGCACGAGTTCCTTGTTAAGATTCCTGTACAGAGTGTTATGCTCATCGAGAACATAAGCGATACCACCGCTCATACCTGCGGCAAAGTTCTTTCCTACCGGTCCGAGTATCACCGCAACTCCGCCTGTCATGTATTCACAGCCGTGTTCTCCGACACCTTCGACAACGCTTCTCGCTCCGGAGTTACGTACGCAGAACCTCTCACCTGCCATACCGGCTATATAGGCCTCGCCGCTTGTCGCTCCGTAAAGGGCCACGTTTCCGATAATGATATTGTTTTCCGCATCATATGCCGCATTTTCGGGTTCTTTGATCACGAGCTTTCCGCCCGAGAGACCCTTTCCAAAATAATCGTTGGCATCTCCCGTCATGATCACTGTCTCACCCTTCGGCATGAATGCGCCGAAACTCTGCCCACCGGCACCGTGACACTTTATCTTGACGGCGTCCTCACGAAGACCGCTGTGATGATACTCCGTTATGCACGAACCTATCATCGTTCCGAATGCCCTGTCGGTATTGACCACTTCACATGACACATCTGCAGCCTCTCCGACCTCGATCGATTTTCTGATACCTTTACTTCCTGCAAGTATCTTCGAATCCTTACGTGTATCAAGGCCGAAATCATAAGCGCGTTTTTTATCGTATGAAGCATTAAGCGGCAAGGGCTGTCCAATCATCCTGCCAAGATCAAGCTTGGCGGCATTCCCCGTAAGATCACTCTTTACGCTCAAAAGATCGAACCGTCCCACAAGTTCATCCACGGATCTTACGCCGAGTTTTGCCATGTATTCACGCAGCTGCCTTGCGATAAAGATCATAAAGTTTTCAACATATTCCGGCTTACCCGTGAAGTTCTTACGAAGTTCAGGGTTCTGTGTAGCGATTCCCATCGGACATGTATCAAGGTTACATACACGCATCATGACACAGCCGAGTGTTACGAGCGGTGCCGTCGCAAAACCAAATTCCTCCGCACCTAGTATCGCCGCGATCGCAACATCCTTTCCACTCATGAGCTTACCGTCTGTCTCTACGACAACGCTGTCTCGAAGCCCGTTCATCATAAGTGTCTGATGTGTCTCCGCAAGCCCGAGTTCCCACGGAAGACCCGCGTTATGTATCGAGCTTATGGGGGCTGCACCGGTACCTCCGTCATAGCCTGAAATAAGCACAACTGCCGCACCGGCTTTTGCAACACCTGCGGCTATTGTTCCGACACCCGCTTCCGATACGAGTTTGACGGAAATACGCGCCTTTTTGTTCGCACACTTAAGGTCGTATATGAGCTGCGCCAGATCCTCGATCGAATATATGTCATGATGAGGCGGAGGCGATATAAGGCTGACACCCGGTGTCGAATGCCTTGTCTTGGCGATCCACGGATATACCTTCTTGCCAGGAAGATGTCCGCCTTCACCCGGTTTTGCACCCTGTGCCATCTTGATCTGTATCTCCTGGGCGCTCATAAGGTAACGTGATGTCACACCGAACCTTCCCGATGCAACCTGCTTTATTGCCGAACTCCTGTCATGATCCGTACCCGCGCTCTCGAGTCTCTCATCACTCTCTCCGCCCTCACCGCTGTTTGATTTCCCATGAAGTCTGTTCATGGCAACCGCAAGTGCAGTGTGGGCTTCCTCGGATATGGAACCGTACGACATCGCACCTGTCTTGAATCTTCTTACTATATCCTCTTCGCTCTCAACTTCGGAAATATCGAGCGGCTTGTCGGCATATTTCAATTCGAACAGGCTCCTGATATAACCGGTCTCTTCGCCGTCAATCATATCCGTATATTTTTTGAACTTCTCATAATCTCCCTCACGCGTTGCGCTCTGGAGCATATGAATCGTCTGCGGATTGTATCTGTGCGTTTCACCGCCGCTTCGCATCTTGTGAAATCCTACGGAATCAACTGACAGATCCGTATCAAGTCCGAGCGGATCGAATGCCTTTGAATGCTGCCTGTCCGTTGCACGTGCGATATCTTCGATATCGATACCTCCGATCCTTGATACCGTCCTTGTAAAGTATTTGTCTATCACGGACTGGGAAATACCGACAGCCTCAAATATCCTGCTGCCCTGATATGACTGTATAGTTGATATTCCCATCTTGGAAGCTATCTTGACTATTCCGCCAAGTACCGCCCTGTCATAATCTGATACGGCAGCATAATAATCCTTGTTAAGAATACCGTCATCGATCAGTTCCTTGATCGTGGCATGTGCGATATACGGATTGACTGCGCATGCTCCAAATCCGAGAAGTGTAGCGAAGTGGTGCACATCCCTCGGCTCGCCGGTCTCAAGTATGAGTGACATCGCCATACATTTTTTCGTTGTGACAAGATAGTTATGAACCGCAGATACACACAGGAGCGAGGGGATCGCAACATGGTTCTCATCCACTCCGCGGTCTGACAGGATAAGAATGCTCGCACCCTTCCTGTACGCCCTGTCTACCTCGACAAAAAGGTTGGACAGAGCGCGGTCAAGAGGAGTTCCTTTATAGTACAGAGTTGATACTTTTGCAACATCTATCCCGTGTTTGCTCAGGTGCTCTATCTTCATAAGATCAAGATCAGAAAGTATCGGATTGTTGATCTTGAGCACATTGCAGTTTGACGGTTTATCCGACAGAAGATCTCCGTTCCTTCCGGCATATACGCATGTGGCTGTGACTATCTTCTCCCGCACTGCGTCTATCGGCGGATTGGTCACCTGTGCAAAAAGCTGTTTGAAATAATCGAAGAGCGGTCTGTATTGCTTGGAAAGGACCGCAAGCGGTGTGTCCACTCCCATGGAACCTATCTGTTCGCTTCCGCCCCATGCCATCGCATATATACGTTCCATGCATTCCTCGTATGTATAGCCGAACGATTTCTGCAATCTCTCGAGATTTTCCTTTTCGATAACCGGCACTGCCTCGTTGGGGATCTTCAGTTCCGCAAGACGGACAAGGTTCGAATCAAGCCATTCACCGTATGGGCGGCGCATTGCATATCTGTCCTTGATCTCACGATCCGTATAGATCTTCTTGGTCTTCGTATCCGCAAGAAGGATCTTACCGGGATACAGACATCCTTTCTCCGTTATCTCGGACTCATCAAGCGGCAGGACGCCGACCTCCGATGAAAGGATGAGTCTTCCGTCCTTCATAACGTAATAACGCGAAGGACGAAGACCGTTTCTGTCGAGTATGGCTGCCATTACATCGCCGTCCGAGAGCATTATCGATGCCGGCCCGTCCCACGGCTCCATCATGGTCGCATAGTACTGGTAAAAATCTCTCTCTTCGGTTGTGAGCGTATCATTGTTTTCCCACGGTTCAGGAACAAGAATCATAGCCGCTAGAGCAGGCTCCATTCCGCCCATGATCATGAACTCGAGCGCATTGTCGAGCATCGCCGAATCCGATCCGCCCTCCGAAATGACAGGAAGAACCTTCCCGAGTTCTTCATCAGTAAAGCAGCTTGTACGGATCGTCTCTTCCCTTGCGACCATCTTATCGACATTACCGCGGATCGTATTGATCTCACCGTTATGTACTATGAACCTGTTGGGATGAGCACGAAGCCAGCTCGGCTGCGTATTTGTCGAAAATCTTGAATGTACCATCGCAAGCGCAGATTCGTAATCGGGATCGCAAAGATCCGCAAAGAACGTACGGAGCTGGCCTACAAGAAACATTCCTTTGTAGACGATCGTACGGCATGAAAGCGATACAACGTAAGTATCTTCATTGGAATGCTCAAATACACGTCTTATGACATAAAGCTTCCTGTCAAAATCAAGATCCGTCTTCATGTCTTTGGGACGGTCTATGAAGCACTGATATATGGCAGGGCAAGCTTCAAGAGCACGCTGACCGAGAACGTCTCCGCTGACAGGTACACTTCTCCATCCGAGGAATTTAAGTCCCTCTTTACCCGTGATTATCTCGAGCATCTTCATGGCCTGTTTTCTTGCAAGTTCATCTGACGGGAAGAAAAACATGCCGACACCGTATGATCTGGCATCCTTTAGTTTTATCCCCACTTCGGCCGCAGCCTTTACCATGAATCTGTGGGGTATCTGAGTCATGATACCGACACCGTCACCGGTCTCGCCTTCGGCATCTTTTCCGGCACGGTGCTCCAGATTCTCTACTATAGCCAATGCATCACTTACGATTTCATGACTTGCTTTTCCGTTTATGTTTATTATCGAACCGACACCGCAATTATCATGTTCGAATTGCGGTTCATAAAGAGTCTTCATCACATGCTGCTCCTTTCGTTATCATCAGATCCTTTCTGTGCGAGGGCTGCTTTTATCAGTCCCGAGAAAAGGGGGTGCGGCTGATCCGGTCTTGATTTGAATTCGGGATGGGCCTGGGTTGCAACAAAATATGGATGGTCTTTTAATTCTATCATCTCGACGATCCTCGCATCAGGCGACATTCCCGACAGGATCATACCGTTGTCCGTAAGGATCTGTCTGTAGTCATTGTTGACTTCATATCTGTGGCGGTGTCTCTCGGTGATCTCTTTTGTCCCGTACAGATCGAACGCTTTTGTCCCTTCCGTAAGAACACACGGATAAGACCCGAGCCGGAGTGTTCCGCCGATGTTATCGAGGTGCTCCTTCTCAGGAAGTATATGAATCACGGGATTTTTTGTGTTCGGTTCAAGTTCCGATGATGCCGCATCAGAAAGAGAGCATGCATATCTTGCAAATTCAACTATCGCAAGCTGCATTCCGAGACAAATGCCCAGATACGGTATTTTGTTAATCCTTGCATAGTGGGCAGCCGCTATCTTACCTTCAGTACCGCGGCTTCCGAATCCTCCCGGAACAATGATGCCGTTAACACCCTCAAGTATCCGGCCGGCATTTTCAACCGTGACATCTTCCGCATCGACCCAGCGGATGGTAACCTCCGTTAGATTTGCGATACCGCCGTGCTTGAGCGCTTCCACAACGCTCAGATATGCATCATGAAGTGCAACGTATTTCCCCACGATGGCGATGATAACAGTGTGCCTGGGATTTTCAAAATCCTCTGTCAGCTTCTTCCATGCCTTAAGATCCGGCTCCGGGCATGTCAGCCCGAGACACTCGCATACCCTTTGAGCGAGATGCTCTTCTTCGAGCATAAGAGGGACCTCGTAAAGCGATCTTGCGTCCAGGTTCTGGAGAACGTTTTCTTTCCTGACGTTACAGAAAAGAGCGATCTTCTCCCGCATGCCTTCCTCAATCGGATAATCCGAACGGCATACGATCACATCCGGCCACAATCCCATGCTCTGCAAAGTCTTAACGCTCATCTGGGTAGGCTTGGTCTTGAGCTCGCCCGAAGCCTTCAAATATGGGATAAGAGTAACATGTATGATAACGGAATTTGATCTTCCGATATCAACCTGAAATTGCCTTATAGCCTCTAAAAAAGGCTGGCTTTCAATATCACCGACCGTTCCTCCGATCTCAATTATCGAGATCGTGACTTCATCGGACGGCTCTTCCTTATGAAATCTTTCCTTGATCTCATTTGTTATATGAGGGATAACCTGTACGGTCCCTCCACCATAATCACCGTGACGTTCCTTGTTCAGCACCGCCTGGTATATCTTTCCGGTGGTGACATTGGAATTCTTATCAAGCGATTCGTTGATGAACCGTTCGTAATGACCGAGATCGAGATCTGTCTCAGTACCATCATCGGTAACAAATACTTCTCCGTGCTGGATCGGATTCATCGTACCCGGGTCCACATTGATATACGGATCGAACTTCTGCATCGTAACATGATATCCCCGGGCTTTTAGCAAACGTCCGAGAGACGAAGCCGTTATACCCTTTCCGAGTCCCGATACGACACCGCCTGTAACAAAAACATACTTGACCATACGCACCTCACAATCCGCTGGCGCCGTAGTTGGACAGCACTCTGGCCGAAGGATCGCTTACATTGCATCCTTCCCACTCTTTGTTCGGCATCCAGAAGTCGACTACCATATCAGACTGACCGGGATAATACTCTTCAAATATCTCACGGTACAGCAGCGACTCTTTCGTAAAAGGTGTTGCATGAGTATATTTTGCCGCACGTTCGGAAAACTCTTCGTCCGTATATCTGCTTTCGGCATACTCCTTCAGATGGTCGACCATGGAATGTCCGACCGCATCGGAAAATGCCGCCTTCTCTCGCATCAGTATGTCTTCGGGAAGATAATCACCGACAAATGCGTGACGCAGGAGGTACTTTCCTTTGTTGTATTTGTTGAGCTTCATTTCGGGATCAATGCTCATCACGTAACGGACAAAATCAAGATCACCGAAAGGTACTCTGGCTTCAAGGCTGTTAACGGATATGCATCTGTCCGCCCTGAGCACATCATACATATATATCTCACCGATACGCTTTTGGGCCTCTTTCTGGAACTCCTCAGCGCTCGGCGCAAAATCGGTATATTTATATCCGAACAGTTCGTCCGAGATCTCACCTGTAAGTATGACTCTCACGTCCGTCTGCTCATGTATTGCTTTACAGCACAGGTACATACCGATCGAAGCCCTTATCGTTGTGATGTCATATGTTCCGAGGAGATGTATAACATCGGGCAGTGCCTTGATAACATCTTCCTTTGTTATTATGACTTCCGTATGATCGGCTCCGATATAATCGGCAACTTCCTTTGCATACTTAAGGTCTATCGCATCGGTACTCATACCGATCGCAAACGTCCTGATGGGTTTTTTCAGTATCCTTGAAGAAACGGCACAAACAAGCGATGAATCAAGCCCACCCGAAAGAAGGAATCCGACAGGTGCGTCCGCATCGAGTCTTTTCCTTATTCCTTCGACAAGCTTATCGTGTATATTCTTACATACCGTTTCGATGTCATCCTTAACAACGGTTTCCACTTTCGTGGGATCGTAATACTGTATGAACTTTCCGTCGGCATAGAAGTATCCGGGCGGGAAAGGTTCGATCCTTCCTGTCAGTCCCACAAGGTTCTTGGCTTCACTTGCAAAGATGATCTCAGCGTTTTCGGTATACCCGTAGAATAACGGTCTGATACCGATCGGATCCCTTGCAGCCACAAGCTGCTTTTTTTCTCCGTCATAGATGATGCACGCATACTCCGCATCAAGCATCGCGAACATATCTGTACCGTACAGTTCATACATCGGGAGCAGTATCTCGCAATCGCTGTCGCTTCTGAACGAATAACCCTTTGCGATCAGTTCCTCTTTGATCTTGCGAAATCCGTAGATCTCACCGTTGCATACCAACATATTCTTTCCATGCTCAAAGGGCTGCATCCCTTCTTCTGTAAGGCCCATGATCGACAATCTTTCAAATCCGAGCACGGCACCTTCAGGTGTTGCAAACCTCTGCATGTCAGGTCCTCTTGAGACCGTTCTGTCAAAGAAAGGTTTCAGATCCTCCTTTGTAAGTGTGTCGCCCAAATATCCCATTATTGAGCACATGTTACTCTTTCCTCCTGTTTCCTTTTCTTTATCCCATTTATAAAAACATCCAAGGAAACGCCGTCTCCGACGTTTCCTTTAATGCCTTTATCGATCAGTACATTTA
>JAEEGL013717376.1_pt1 | contig 10078 bp, 6 predicted proteins | sample 9134231 | NCBI WGS metagenome assembly JAEEGL01 (sample SAMN16246548, study PRJNA631951) | gut metagenome | biome: gut microbiome; feature: rumen; material: fiber-attached | host: Bos | place: Iran: Karaj | collected 2018-10 | reverse complement strand
TCCAACTCCGTCATGTCCAGATCAATGTCGATATGTGGGGCAGATCTGATTTTGGACAATAAGCAAACCGTCTCCACATGCCCTGTCTGACAGAACATATCGACGCTCTGCGTTTGCTCCGCACGGTATCCGAGTCCGGTCAGGATGCGGATATCCCGTGCCTGGGTCGCGGGATCGCACGCGATGTAGACGATGCGCTCCGCGCCGCAGGAGGCGATGGCGTCCAGTACGGCCCGGTCGCAGCCTTTGCGGGGGGGATCGAGCATGAACACATCCGGATGAAAGCCTTTTCGGGTCAGCGCCGGAAGCAGGTTTTCCGCTTCGCCTGCGAGGAAGGAAACGTTGCCGATCCCGTTTTCGCGCGCGTTTTCACGGGCGTTCTCCACGGCGGCAGGCACTGCCTCGATGCCGAGCACCCGCGCGGCCTTTTTCGCGAGCATGAGGGAGATGGTGCCCGCGCCGCAGTAGAGGTCGCAGACACTCTCCTTGCCGGTAAGGCGGGCAAAATCGAGCGCGATGGCGTACAGCTTTTCGGTCTGAACCGGGTTGACCTGAAAAAAGGAGAGCGGGGAGAGGGAGAAGCTGAGGCCGCACAGTTCGTCTTTCAGGCATTCCTGACCGTAAAGCACACGCACGGTATCGGATAGGATCACGTTGCCCGGAGCGGGATTGATGTTGAGGCAGATGCTTTTCATGCCCGGAAGACGGCACAGGTCATTCACCATCTCCGGAAGGTGCGGCACGGTGTCGCTTGCGGTGACGACGGTCGCCATAATTTCTCCCCGGCGGCTGACCCGGGTGACAAAATGCCGGATGAGCCCGGTGCGCGTCTCCTCCCGATAGGGCGGGATCCGGAAGCGGTTCATCCAGGAACGAAAGACCGCCGCGGCTTCATTGGCCTGCGGCGTGATGAGCAGGCAGTGCGAAATATCGATCAGGCGGTGGCTGCGCGGCGCGTAATAACCGATGACGGCGTTCCCCGGTTCGCCTCCGACCGGCATGGCGGATTTGTTGCGGTAATGCCACGGGTTTTCCATGCCGATCACGGGCGGTACGGATAAATCAATGCCGCCGATATGTTTCTGCACATCGGCGACATGATCGCGTTTCATGGCAAGGGAAGCCTCGTAGGTCATGTGCTGCAGGGTGCATCCGCCGCATTGCGCGTAAAACGGGCAGCGGGGTTCACGGCGGTCCTGAGAAGGACGCAGCACACGAAGCGTTTTGGCAAACCCGATGTTTTTCTGCAGTTTTTCAAGCCGGGCCTGTACCCGTTCGCCGGGCAGCGCGCCGGAAACAAAAAGCGTGACGCCGTCAAGGTGCGTCAGGCCGGATTCGCCGGCAAATTTTTCAATATCGATTTCGATGAGATCGTTCTTTTTCATGCGATGACCCGCGCTTCGAGATAGTACCGTTTTTCCTGCGCCTCACCCATGGAAAAGGTTTTCCGGGGCAGGGGCCCCGACGCGGTCACGGAGGGGAAGAGCGCGGATTTGTCCATGGCGGGCAGCAGGATGCCGCACGCGCCGCTTTGGGAAAGCCTGCGCAGGGTTTCTTCTCCGTGAATGTAATCCACCCGGAGCCCTGACGCGGAGTCCAGACAGTTTTGCACGGTGCCAACCGGCAGCGGGTGCAGCGGATGGGAGAAGGAAACGGGATATTCCCCGTCGCCGGAAATCAGGACAGCATCGGGACGGGCGGCGTCCGGAAGAGGACGGGCGGGCGCGAGCAGGGAAAGAACGTCCTTTACGCTTTTTCCGTACAGGACGCGGTGGATCGGCGCGAAACGCAGCGCGGGAGCGTAGATGTTTGTCAGCTCCGCCATGGCATAGCGGGCGGGATGATGTGCGATCTGATCCGGCGGAAGGCTCTTTTTGAGCTCCTCCCAGTACGCTTTGGCCGTGGCAAGGGAATGATTCCCGTCCCCGACCGCGAACAGGATGCCGCCCATCTCAGTGCGGTTCAGCAGCGCGTCAAGCGCGGGAAGGGCCTTTTTTTCGAGCGTTTCCCCGCATACGGCCCAGCCGCGCAGACAGCCGCCCCCTTCCTGCAGCGAAAAATCATAGAGCGCAGGCAGGGAGGAGCGCATGGCGTACAGCGGTTCGATGACGGATTCCTCCGGATCGTCGCAGAGGAGCAGGATATGGCTCATTTCCAGCGGCGCGCCGCGGCGGATCGCAAGCCTCGGCGGAATCCGCTCCGTGACGGTGCCTTCCGTGGGACGGATGAGGGAGCGGGAACCCGGCGTGTAATCGTACTGCTCCAGATCCACCGTCAGCACAAGACCCGGGCGCGTGCCGGAGGAAGTGACCCGCTCCGTCAGGATCATCCCTTCCGCGAACGGGGCTTTGAGCAGCCCGCGGGACAGATAATCCGCCATGGCCCGATGGATGGCGGGGATCCGGCTTTCCGCTTCGGAAAGAAACGCCTCCGGCAGGATGAGGCGCAGGGCGGAGGGGGCGGACCCGACGAAACGATCCATCCTGCACCAGATTTCAGGCTCTGACGTGTACTGATCGCATGCCACGACGGAAAACCGCGTAAGCTCCGTTTCGGGGGACGGCAGAAGAAACGCTGCCGGCGCGAAGGGACGATTCATCATAAGGCCTCCCGGATTACTCAAAATGGCCGATTCCGAGCACTTCGTTCTGCGGACGGTCACGGTCGGTCGTTTTCCCGTCATAGGTGCCGATTTTGTTGATCCGGTTTCCCATGAACATCATGGCGGCCGTCTGACCGCCGTCCAGATTGATGGCGCTAACGCAGCCGAGGCGCTGCATGGTGTTCGCCATCCAGATGCAGGAGGACCCCTTGGAATAGGTGTTCTTCATGCGCCCTTCAAGAAGCACGCAGATATAATGCCCTTTCTCCACGAACCCGAAGGCTGTGCGGGGGTTGTCCACTTCCCCGTAAGCGCTGGAACGTTTGGTGACGGCACTGTCCTGCACCAGGATAGGGCCGAAGGAGAGCGCGTCGGACACACCGTCCGCAACCAGCTTTTCGCCGGTCGTTTCGGCGTTCTGATACATTTTGACGTCTCCGTCCGGATACAGCGCGAGCACATCCAGCGGCGGGTAGGCCGTGGCGTTCAGGGATTTGGGCACGTCGTACATCAGATGCCCGCGGCGGATGACGATGCCGATGGGATAGTTGTAGGAGACCTCCCGGTCCCGCTCGACCCGATAGATGAAGAAATCCGTATTCATCGCGAAGACGAGCCCGTGCTGTTTCGCGATATCCTGCGGACTGGTCAGGCGGTTGAAATTGGTGTAGTGCGCTTCGTCAAAAGCATAGGTGGTGAACATATCCGCTTCCGGCTTGCAGCGGATATCCGCTTCAAACCAGCGCAGGGGCTTGCTTTCGTCGGCCTGACGGTGGATTTCGATCCGCAGGGTCTGCGAAGCGTACAGCCAGACGCCGTTCCTGTCATCCTCCAGGACGAAGGGTTCCTCTCCGTCCGGCAGGAAACCTTCCGCCGTAAGCGGCGGGAAGAGCGGGGAAACGCTGAAATCCGATTCGGAGGTGTGAGGCACCCCGGACTCCGCGGCGGAAGGAGCGGTCTGCGTGCTTTCGGGCGCAGGTGTGGGGGTGGAGGCAGGAACCGGCGCGTCGGAGAGCGCGAGCACAAAGGGGTCGTCCCTGGTGCCGGCGCCGGAGACAACGGATGCTCTTGACGTGTCGAGCGTGACCGCGGGACGCATGCCGCGGTTTTTCACGTTGACCGAGGTGCGGCCCAGTTTGCCTTCCTCCATGACCTGGCGCTGCATGTATGCGCCGTCGGTGGAACGGGTCCTGGTCCACCAGGGGCTGAAGCCTTTCGAAGTGGGAGCCATGATATCGAGCCCGCCTTCCCTCGCGTAGGGCGTTCCCTGGGCGTTGCGGTCGCGGTTCTCCTTAAATCCGAGTGAAGCGTCCTTCAGCTCGTCGGAACTCAGCAGCGTGACAAAGGAATTGTCCTCCGCATGGCGAAGCAGCACGCCGCGCTCCTCGTCGGAAAACGCGTTGAGCAGGAAAGCCTCGTTCAGATAGGCGAACATCTCGGAGTATTCCCAGCCTGCGTAATGGTCGCGGTCCTGGTCGATGCGGCGCGCTTCCAGAATGTATTCGCTCAGCAGATAGGCCTGCCCGTTTTCATTGCGCAGCACGCGCCAGAGAATCGGCGCTTCCGTGCCGTTTTTTTCGGTGGGGTAGCGCCCGAAGAGAAGATATTGATAGCCTTCTTTCGCGCTGTATCCGCGCAGGGTTTCTTCCGCACCTGCCGGAAGCAGGAGCAGTGTCAGCAGAATGCAGAGCAAAAGAGAAACGGTTTTTTTCATACGTAACCTCCACAGCCCCGTTTACGGAACGGGACGGAATTATTGCGGGGTGAGCCTGGGGGAAAGAGTATAAGGATCTTCTTTGGTGCCGCTGCCGCCGGCAATGTCAAAACTGTCCATGGCCAGCCATACGGCGGGCCTCACGCCTTCGTTGTCACGGTCCGCGATGATATGGCCCAGGGAGCCGTCGTGCTTGGTGCAGCGCGCGTGGCGCGCGTCGCTGGTGGCCTGGTTGCGCACCCAGTAGGCGCTGTGGCTGCCGTTCATGGATTCGAACACATACGCGCCGGTGACGCGGATGGCGTACTCCGTGCCCCAGCAGCGCAGGCCCTTGCCGGTGCCGAGGCCGATATCGGCGTTTTTCACGTCCGCGGAGTCAAGCAGGAAAACCTTTCCGAAGGTTTCGCAGGGAAGGAGCATTTCCGCTTCTTCCGGCGTGAAAGCTTCCGTGAGGAACGTATCGTTCAGATAGGCGCAAAGCTCGGTCCGGCCGAAATCGCTCCCGATCTTTGCGTACTCGTTGTAATCACGGTGCATCGGCATGGCAAAAAGCACGTATTCCGAGGTGAGGTACGCTTTTTCGTCATCGGCGGTCAGTACGCGCCAGAGGATGGGCTCCGGCGTGAAATCCTCCCGGGTGACACTGGTTTTCGACATATACCAGCGCCAGGACTGCTTGAGCGGATTCCCGCCGTCGATGAACTGCGGATACTGTCCGAGCGTGACATAGATATAACCTTCCTTTTTGCTGTATCCGCGGAGTTCCTCCGCGGATACCGGAAGGGACGCCGTGAAAAGGAAAAAAGCGGCTATGAAACACAAAACACGGAATGGTTTTTTCATGGACCAGCCTCCTTGAATCGCGTTGGCAAAGCAATCGCTTCACCCCTTTATTATAGGGAAAAACACGCCAAAATGCAATGGCCGCGTCCGACTGCTTGTGGGTTTTACAAATTGGTGCTATAATTCCGGGGTACCGCAGGAGGGGTTGAAAATGAGTATGTACCGGTATGGGGCCGGAATGAATCCGGAAGAAAACACGCTGAAAAGAAAAGTGACGCTGTGGCAGGCCGCCGCGGCGGTTTTGCTGGTGGCTGTGATTCTGCTGACGGTTTTTCTGATTCGGAGCGGCAGGCTGTCCGAAAGGGTCGGCAACGAGATTTTGAATTATGTGCGCGCGGACGTTTCATCGGCGATCAGTGTGGTGAACAGGATGGATCGTCTCGCGACCTCGAAAACCTCTTCCGATATCGGAAAAGCGAGGCAGTATGTGTATAATATGGAACAGATGAACCGGATGTACCAGAGCCTGTACGGCCATCCGATCCACGAGAGCATCGGCGAGGCGGTTGCCGCGCTGTACAGCGACCTGGAAAACTTCGACAACCAGACAATGTCGGCAAAGAATTCCACCCTGGACGCGCAGAAGCTGCTGCTGAATCATCTGGAAAGCCTGCAGAGTCTGCTGTCGCCGGATCTGTGACGGAGATAAGACTTTGCGATCAATAACGGATGGATCCATCGGAGGCAAGCCGGCATATGAAGTACACTGAGAAAGCGTTTGACGTGGTTGTGATCGGAGCCGGCCCCGGCGGACTGGCCGCGGCGCTGCAGGCAGCAAGGAACGGAGCGAAGACGCTGCTGGTGGATCGGAACGGATACCTGGGCGGGAATCTGACACTCGGACTGCCGCTTCTCGGTTTTCTTGACAAAGACGGAAAACAGGTGATCGGGGGCATTGCGCAGGAGTTTATTGATGATCTGCGCGCCTACGATACTCCTTACGGCCGGGCCGCTTCGCCGCATCTGGCCTGTCCGCTGCATAATTCCGTGACGCTGTATGACCATGAATTATTCAAGATCGTCGCGTTCCGCAAAGTGCTGGAAGCAGGGATAGAACTGCTGCTGCACACGGAACTTGCGGAAGCGAACGTGGATAACGGCAGGCTGGAATCCGTGGTTCTTTCCGGAAAAGGCTGGAAGATCCTTGTGCGTGCGAAGGTGTTTATCGACGGAACCGGGGACGGGGATCTCGCTTTTCTCTGCGGTGCCCGCTACGAAAAGGGGCAGGAGGGCACGGGCGTGCTGCAGCCTCCGACCCTGATGTTTACGGTGCGCGGCGTCGAATACGAAAAACTGCTGCGATTCATCCAGGACGATCCGGAGCAGATGCGCCTGTGCGAAACGACGGAAGTGGGCCCCGGCTATGACGCGGATTTTTTCAGGAAGAATCCGAACCACGTTCTCGTGGGGCTTCGGAAGCTGTTTATGCAGCGCAGGCAGGAAGGAAAGCTGCCTGTAGACAGGGATACGATCATTGTGATTCGCAGTCTGCTGCCCGGCGAAATCCATCTGAACTGCACGCGGCACCTGGGAGTGGACGGAAGCGACGTGTTCAGCCTGACGAAGGCGGAAATCGAAGGGTATCTGCAGATCGAAAAATTCGTGATCTTTCTGCGGGAGAACGTACCGGGATTTGAAGCCTGCTATATTTCGAATATCTATCCCACGATGGGTATACGGGAAAGCCGCAGGTTCCGCGCGGTCCGAACGCTGCGTGAGGAAGAAGCCGCGAAGGGAACCACGGATTGGGAAACCATCGGGATCGGAAGCTATATCATTGATATTCATATGGGAGACGGATCCGGCACGGTATGCAGGAAAATACCGGCATACGGCCTTCCTTACCATATGACGGTAAGCGCCGACATCGACGGACTGATGTTTGCCGGACGGTGCGCCGGTATGGACGCCGTGGTTCTCAGCAGCGCCAGGGTGATGCCCATCTGCATGGCAATCGGAGAGGGCGCGGGGGTCGGCGCCGCGCTTGCGGTCAAACAGGGCTGCTCGCCCAATGATGTGGACGTAAAAGAACTGCGCCGTATTCTCAGAGAATCCGGCGCAATTCTGGAAGCATAACGAAGTATTGATCCTGTTTTGACAAAACTTACTGAACCGTATAGCTGACGGAATAGGTGAACTGCGTGCGCAGGCAGCCGTCCGCTTCCGCGTTGAGAACCACGGTGTATACGCCGGGCGATGGCAGGGTGACCTTTACGGAAAAGCTGCCGGAGGAGTTTGCGGTTTCATTGAAAACGCTGCTCATTCCCGAGGTGAGGGAGAGAACCGTCACGGTGATGGAGGCTTTTTTGACCGCGGTGCCTTTGATGGTGAACTGATCCGCAGACAGGGAAGACGGCGGCTCCTGCGACAGGACGATCCGGACGGGCAGCTGCGGCATCGGCTCCACGACCGTGAAGGAAAACGCGCCGAGCAGGGCTTCCAGCGCTTTCTCATCGGAGGATTTCAGGGTGCGTCCCCGCACCTGCATATCCAGCGTGATCAGATACCCGTTGCGGATGGTGCGGCGCTGGTAGCCGTAATGCTCGATCGCTCCGTTCTCGCGGAAAGTGTATTCCGTGCAGAGAAACCGGAGCTTGGTGCCTCCGTAATTGGTCCAGGTGGCGTGGGCGTAGGTATAGCCGAGCAGGCCCCAGGCGCTGCCGTTGGTATGACTTGTGCGGAAATCCTTGCGCATATCACTGTCCTGCTCGTTCAGGTCAAAGTACATTTCCGCGTCCACCGTCTTCAGCGCGCTGAGGATGAAGGTGCGATTGTTCGCGTCATCATAGGCCGCCAGCAGGATCCCGCCGGATTCAAAAACGGCGGCTGTTTCTTCGATGTCCATATCGCGCATCGTGAGCATGTTGAGGTTGGCTTCCAGATTCTGCGGGGTCAGAACCAGCGCGTAGGTATCCGGCACGTCGATCAGGGCATGGATCAGGTCCAGCTGATATCCCTGCGCCAGGGCGCTCATCGGCAGGACGGGAAGCAGCGCCAGGATCAAAAGAAAAGCAAGCGTTTTTTTCATGATGATACGCCTCCGGAAATAATCAGGTGGGGGATTCGGGATCGGATGGCTGCGGCGTGTCTTCGCCGTCCAGACTGAAAACGTCGGGCTCCGTGGTGAACGCATCGTCTTCCGGATCGAAACCGCCGTCGTCGAATTCCTCTTCATCCGTTCCGGCGGACGAATCGAGGTGATCCAGACGGTCGATCGATTCGATATCGTCGTCGTTGAGCGGCGGTGCCAGGTCTTCCGGCTGGGCGGGGGAGAGGATGCGCGCTTCCTGCACATTGAGCAGGGGAGGAATCCTCTCCGCGCGGCGGTATTTTCCGGATTTGCGCATATCCCAGGCTTTCATGTCATCCCGCCACTCATCGCGGAGCGTCGCGATGACGCGGGCCTTCAGATCGGCGTCCTCCACCGGGAACATCAGTTCGACCCGCTTGTCCAGGTTGCGGGGCATCCAGTCCGCGCTGGCAAGATAGGTGAGATCCTCGCCTCCGTGATGGAATACGAAGATGCGCGCGTGCTCCAGAAACCGGCCGACGATGGATCGGATATGCAGGTTTTTCCGCTTTCCTCTTTCCATGCAGCAGATCCCGCGCACGATCAGGCGCACCTCCACGCCCGCGTCCGCCGCGTCATACAGCAGGGAGATGATCCTGGGGTCGCAGAGGGAATTCATTTTGGCACTGATGGAGGCGGGAAGGCCTTCCTTCGCGTTTTTGATCTCATACCGGATCAGGGACTGAACCTGTGTCCTGAGTGAATAAGGCGCGCAGATGAGCTTCTCCATGGGCGTTTCGCTGCCGTAAAGGGTGATCATGTTGAAGAAACTGCCGGCGTCGCGGCCGATGATTTCGTCGCAGGTAAACAATCCCATGTCGGTATAGAGCTTCGCCGTGGAATCGTTGTAATTGCCGGTGCCCAGGTGCACATAGGAGCGGAGCGCGCCTTCCTCCTGACGCAGCACCAGCGTGATTTTGGAATGGATTTTCAGCTTGGCCATCCCGTAATACACATGGCAGCCGGCCTTCTCCAGTTCCAGACACCAGTTGATATTGTTTTCCTCGTCAAAGCGCGCCCGGACCTCGATGAGCACGGTCACCTGTTTTCCCTGGCGCGCCGCACGCGCGAGCGCGGCCACGATCGGGCTTTTGCCGCTGACCCTGTAGAGGGTCTGCTTGATGGCCATCACGTCCGGGTCGTCTGCGGCTTCGCATACGAACCGGACGACGGGATCAAAGGAATCATAAGGGTGATGCATCAGGCAGTCTCCCTGCCGGATGGCGTCGAAGATGCTGTTTTCCGGCGCGAAACGCTCCTCCATTCCGGGTGTGAAGGGAGCGAAACGCAGCGAATCGAAGCCTTCGAAGGAGGATACTTCCTTCATAAAATAGGTCAGGTCCAGAGGCCCGGGTACGGAGACGGTTTCCGCGTCCGTGACGCACAGATACTTTTTGAGCCGCATCAGCAGGCGCGGATCCGCGCCGCGGGACACTTCCAGCCGGACGACCTTGCCCCATTTGCGCCTCTTCAGGTTTTTGCGCATTTCGGAGATCAGCAGTTCCGCGTCGCTGTCGTTATACAGGAAATCGGCGTTCCGGGTGAGCCTGAACACGGTGAAGCACAGCGGCTGCGCGCCGAAAACCAGGTTCAGATGCATGGAAAGCACATCTTCCAGCAGCATGGCGCGCGCGCGGCCGATTCCGCTCGGGAAAAGCACCGCGCGTTTCAGCCCGGAAGGAACGCTTACGACGGCAAAACGAAGGCTGCCGCCGCGCGCCGCGGGCGGAAGCAGAACGGCCAGGTGCAGCGTCTTGGCCGCGAGAAGCGGAAACGGACGCTGTGCGTTGATGGCCCAGGGCGTGAGCAGCGGCTGAAGCTGGTTCTGGAACCAGTCGCGGATCCACTC
>JAEEGL012292494.1_pt1 | contig 10078 bp, 7 predicted proteins | sample 9134231 | NCBI WGS metagenome assembly JAEEGL01 (sample SAMN16246548, study PRJNA631951) | gut metagenome | biome: gut microbiome; feature: rumen; material: fiber-attached | host: Bos | place: Iran: Karaj | collected 2018-10 | reverse complement strand
GTGGGGGAGAAGACGATCCTGGACTGGCTGGTGGATGACATTAGCCCGCTGGTTGAGGAGTTTGTGGTCATCTCCAACCACAGGTTCTATGAACAGTTCTGTGCCTGGGCGGCGGAGAAGGATGAAACCGTGATCGTGCTGGACGACGGCACTGTGAGCAATGAAACCCGCCTGGGGGCCGTGAAGGATATTCAGTTTGCGGTGGACCAGCTGAATATAGAGGAAGACTGCGTTGTCATGGCTGGGGACAATGTGCTGGACTTCAGCCTGCAGAAGTTTGTTGCCTTTGCCAGGGGAAAGGGCACAAGCTGCGTGATGTGCCATGAGGAAAACCGGCTGGAAGCTCTGCAGAAAACGGCTGTTATCACCATGGATGAGCAGCAGTTCATTACCTCGTATGAGGAGAAGCCGAAGGAGCCGAAAGGCAACCATGCCGTACCGCCGTTTTATTACTACAGGGCAGCGGATATTAAGCGGATCCCGGAGGCGCTGGAAGCCGGCTGCGGCTATGACGCACCGGGCAGCTTTGCCGCCTGGCTGAGCAGGCAGACGAAAATGCATGCCTTTGTCATGCCGGGAAAGCGGTATGATATCGGGGATATGAAGAGCTACCAATTGGTACAGGAAATCTATAAAGGGATAGAGGAATAAACAGAAAAATGAAAATTACCGTAGCGGGAGTAGGGTATGTCGGTTTGAGCCTGGCAACATTGCTGGCTCAGCATCATGAGGTGACGGCCATCACGACAACGGAGGCCAAGGCGGAGAAGCTGAATCAGTTTATCTCTCCCATTCAGGATGATGAGATTGAAAGGTTCTTCCGGGAGGCAAAGGAAGGCAAGCGGTCTCTGAATCTGAGGACGACCACAGACAAGGCAGCAGCTTATGCCTCTGCCGACCTTGTGATTATTGCCACTCCCACGAACTATGATACCCAGAAGAACTATTTTGATACCAGTGCGGTGGAAGATGTGATCCAGGAGACGCTGAAAGTCAATGACCATGCGTACATGGTCATTAAGAGCACTATCCCTGTCGGGTATACAAAATCTGTCAGAGAAAAATTCCATACAGACAGAGTGCTGTTTTCACCGGAGTTCCTCAGAGAGAGCAAGGCACTGTATGACAGCTTGTATCCTTCCCGTATTATTGTGGGCTGCGACGAGGCAAGCCGTGGTGTGGCAGAGCAGTTTGCCGGCCTGCTGCTGGAAGGCGCAGAGAAGAAGGATACACCGGTTATCATTATGGGCCTGACGGAAGCGGAAGCCGTTAAACTGTTTGCAAACACTTATCTGGCACTGCGTGTATCTTTCTTCAATGAACTGGATACTTATGCCGAGATGAAGGGGCTGAATACCAGAGAGATTATTGACGGTGTATGCCTTGATCCGCGTGTCGGTACACACTATAACAATCCTTCCTTCGGGTATGGCGGGTACTGCCTGCCGAAGGACACCAAGCAGCTGCTGGCGAATTACCAGGATGTGCCGGAGAATCTGATCCAGGCCATCGTGGAGAGCAACAGAACAAGAAAAGACTTCATTGCTGACAGAGTGCTGGAGAAGGCCGGATATTATACGGCCAATAGTATCTGGAATGCTGCCAAAGAGCGGCCGATCACCGTCGGTATCTACCGGCTGACAATGAAGAGCAACAGCGATAATTTCAGGCAGTCTTCTATCCAGGGCGTTATGAAGCGCGTAAAAGCAAAAGGTGCTACGGTTATTATCTATGAGCCGACGCTGGATGACGGAGTTACCTTCTTCGGCTCACTGGTTGTGAACGACCTTGAGAAGTTCAAGAAGGGCTCGGATGTTATCCTGGCCAACCGCTTTGATGAAGTGCTCTCCGATGTGGAAGAAAAGGTATATACAAGGGATCTGTTCAGGAGAGACTGAGATTAACATAAAAAAGTTTAAATAAATTTGATATTCTTGATTGTCGCTGGCTGAGGAACATATGTGGAAGACATTAGAGAGCAATGCGCTGATTGATACGTATCATGTGTCTGTAAAGAAAAACAAGGTGCAGCTGCCGGACGGAGCCGTGATTGATGATTTCTACACGGTGACGATTCCGGATGCAGCGATGATATGTGCTCTTACCAAAGAGAATGAAGTGCTGCTGAAAAGGGAATACCGCTATGCCTGTTCGGAGGAAGTGATTGAATGCCCGGCGGGCATGTTTGAGGCGGATGAAACAGATCCTCTGGCTGTGGCAAAGAGAGAGCTTCTGGAGGAGACAGGGTACAGTTCCGACAACTGGCAGTATTTCGGCCCGATGTGGGAGAGCACATCAAAGCTTACCAATCACATGCATCTCTTCCTGGCGCGTGACTGCGTAAAGATTGCAAAGCAGCATCTGGATGAGAATGAGCATCTGACAGTGATGAGAGTAAAGCTTGAGGAAGCTGTAAACATGGTGATGGACGGGTGGATCAATGCCAACAGCACTGCTCATCTGATTCTGAGAACAGCGAGGATACTGGAGAAAGAATAATGAATAGTTGGTATGTATGTGTGGTCAGAGTATGAATAACTACAATTATCCAGATGAAAAAATCATAGTAACAAAAGAAGCAGAAGAAAAGAAAGATAATATACCGGTTGAACTACCATGGAGATGGTGCCTTGTAGGGAATATAGTAAAAAGTCATGAATATGGCGAATCAAAGGATGTATTGATAGGCACAAAGCATTTTCAGCCTGGCACAAAAGTATATGTAGCTCCGGCTAATTGGGGAGACGGTTATGAGAGAATAGTTGTTATCGGCTGTCCGCGCCGGAGCAGGCAATATATAGAAATCGTCATGAAGTCTGATTATGTAGTAAACTTTCGCCTTCAGAAAGTCTATCAGCCATTTCTGCTGAAAATGATGGAAGAATCCGAGTATACCTGGTGGAATAATTCTGAAGAAGATCAACAAGCCATTCTGTCATTGATTGGAGCATTAGAATCTGATAGATTGAGCAAATCATTCAATGAAAGACTGGATAACTGGAAGCGCCGCTACGCAGATATTCTTGACTTTGACGAGCTTGACAATAAATGGCAACACTGTCCATCGGATCCTGAGAGCAGCGAGGTTGCCGGAGAAAGAATAACATAAAGCAGTTGACATAAAATAAATAAAATTAACAAGTTGATATAATAAACCGCATAGGTGGCTGAGAAAATCAGTTGTCTGTGCGGCTTTTTGTTTGTGGGGGAGAGCGGGAGACGAAATTCCGGGGACAGGGGCAGCCAAAGAGCCCTTGAGAAAGGCACCTGCCCCTTCCCCTGGACTCCCTTGATCTCCCAGCTTTCTCCCAAACGGGTAAAGATATAACTTTCTCTTTGCTTTTATAAGGGAATTCTGATAAGATGTTTCTCAGTTTATAGCAAAAGGCGATTTGTTGTAAAGGTGGTGAGAAAATGAATTGTCCGAAATATATTGAATGGATTGCAAGAGAAGACGGCATCAAGCTTCAAAATGGTAAAGATGTTAGTTCTTTCACATTAGATTATAAAATTAATGAAGAATTCTTTGATGACTGGGCACTTCATATTAGACGTCACTATATCTCAGATAAAAATCTCCAGGACTCTGAAATTATTACTGGCCTTTCTGCCTCTGCATACCTCAAAAAATATGTTATTCCACAAAGAGAGGAAATGATGGGTGAGACTGCACGGTCGAACGATCTTACAGAAATACTTATTGCAGATATTCTGGAATTCATTGAAGGTTATCAGACACCCCGTTGTAAGCAGTACACTAGATCAGGCAAAAACCAATCGGAGCATGGTACAGATATAATTGCCTATAAATATCATCAGGCAGACAAAAAGGCAAATATCAAAGATGAACTTCTTGCTGTCGAAGTTAAGGCTTCACTAACAAAAAAGGATTATGCTGTAATTGAAAATGCAATCCATGATTCTCAGAAAGATGAGGTACGTTTAGCCTATTCTATAAATTATTATCGTCTAAGATTAAAAGAATTAAATAGAGCTGATGAAGCAGCGGAAATTGCTCGCTTTATGAACAAAGCAGAACGAGAGTATAAAACAACATATATAGCTGCTGCTGTAAATAGTCTCGAAGCTATTCCCGATAATATTATTATTGGTATCAGCGATGATGGATTAAAGATGACACAAAAAAACAACCAAAGAGTGTTCTTTGTCCACGGTACAAAACTGATGAATCTTACACATCAAATCTACGAGAGGTGTACTCAATGATTTTTGGCAGTACGTCAGAATATATGCTTAAGTACCAAAAAGCAAAATCAAAGCTTGTCGAATATGATGTGAAGCATGAGGATTATCCGAGATTCAACAGGGATTCAAATATCCTTGTCTATTCCACAATTTATATTCTCTCAAAGTATGCTGAAGGTATATTAACAGACGATGAAAACGTCAAATCAGATTTTGCTCCTTTGCTAATCTCTGCTGCACAATATTTTGATGCAGCAGAAGGTTCAAAAGACCGTATAGTCCATACTTCGGATTTTTTGTTATCTGGTGCCTCAGCATACTTCTTTATTTCTGATTTTGGCAGTGCAAAAGTATTAAACTCAAAATTAGATATTCAAAAGGTGAAGGTTGGAACTCCAGAGTATTTACTTAAACTGATTTTTGACTATCTTCTAGAACGCAAAAAAACAAAAATATCAAAACAGACTCTTTCGGGAAAAGTATATCTTTCTATTCTTGATTCTTTTTCTGTTTTTCCAGCAGAAGAGAAAGTAATGCAATTGTTATCTGACTATCGCAAAGTAATCTATGCTGATGATGATCCATATGAAATATACTGTGTGGATTTGTTGTGTGCGGTAATTAATATCGCGTTTCAAAATTCCAGTTGGTTTCTTCTCCCTAAACATTCCGATATAAATCTCGAAAAATGGCTTCCTTATTTACGGAGCAATAATGCAATAAATATTCTCTGGCCATCGCAACAGCTGATATGTAGCAGTGGAATTCTAAAAGGGAAAAGTGCTATAGTTCAATTGCCAACAGGTGTAGGAAAAACTAAAAGTATTGAGCTTATTATACGTGCAGCTTTTTTGTCTGGTCGAGCTCGCACTGCTTTGATAGTTGCTCCACTTAGGGCTTTATGCAATGAGATTACGGCTGATATGCTTAAAGCATTTAAAGCTAGTGTCAATATAAACCAATTTTCAGATATACTGCAAGATGACATCGAGCAGTTTTTTTTAGAAAAAGCCGGGAAATACGTTTATATATGTACCCCAGAAAAACTTAGTTTTATTATGCATCATCAACCGGAAATCGTTCATAATATAGAGCTATTTATTCTGGATGAAGGACATATGTTTGATGACGGATTTCGTGGGGCTATGTATGAATTTTTAGTTTCAGAATTAAAAGGGACACTCAATGAAAAACAGCAAATTGTTTTGTTATCGGCTGTTCTTTCAAATGCGGAGCAGATACGAGAATGGATGTTAGGTGTTAATGGTGTATTGGCTTCAAATCCGTCCATAAAATCCACTGTTAAATCCATCGGATTTACATCATCGACAAGAGACATTCACTATTATTCTGATGGATTTAACGAAGAAGATTATTATATTCCTAAGAGTATAGTTATTACAGAGCTGAAAAAGAAGAAACGAGAGCGTAAGCCAAGATTTTTTCCCGACATAGAGAATGCAAAAGATATTGCGCTCTATTATGCTATTCGCCTTTGTCATAATGGTGGCGTCGCAATATATGTAAATAGAGTTTCTTATGTTTCAACCGTAATTAATACTATACTTGATCTGCATGAGAGGGAATTTGATTTTTCAGCTATTCAAAATCAAAGCAATCAGGCGGAGCTGAAAAGACTACAGAAGCTTTTTGCCTTGTATTATGGAGAGGGTCATGCTTTTTCCATTGCATGCACGCTTGGAGTTTTGCCGCATTTTGCTAACCTGCCAAGCGGACTTAAAATTTCTGTTGAAGAAGCATTTCGCAAAGATCTTGTACGAGTTGTTGTCTGCACTTCAACTTTGGCACAAGGTATAAATATACCTATTCGATACTTGCTTATTACTGATAATCAAGATCGGTATAGTACTGCTAAAATCAGAGACTTCCAGAATTTAATTGGTAGAACTGCTAGATCAGGCATGTATACAGAAGGCAGTATTATTATAACAACTCCTAAACTATATGATGAACGCCGTAATTATCAAGGTGGGAGATATCGTTGGGATGAGTTCGTTCAGAAACTTGATCCGTATTCTGCTGAACCATGCAGCAGTTCGGTACTTGAAGCTATAAAGGATTTCCCAATAGATTATCAGTATAAATGTGAGCATGTTTTTGAGGTGATGCTACGTAATATAGACACCGATGATTTCGTATCCCATGTTGAAAATGAATTAACCGAGCAGTTCTTTTCAACACATCTGGAACTTAGTGAGAGAAAGAGAATTGAAGTGGTTTCTATAATTCACAGAGAGACGCTGTTAAGAAAATCCATTATAGACGCTATAGAAAACCATATTTGTTTTATTTGTTCGGAGACCCAAAATAATAATATAGCAGAAGTTGCTGAAATGTTGTGCATAAACACATTGGCTTTCTTTCTGGCTAACAAAACAGAGAAAAAGAAATTGAAAGAGTTTTTTCTTTCTATAGCAGGGTATCTTTCAAGATTTAAAGATGTTTCTATCATACAACTATCCAAATGTGCAATTGGTATAGATGTTGCTAAGAAAATAGTTTTATGGTTAAGTGAAAAAGAATTGACTGAACATGTTTATTCAGAAGATGATCTGCTAAATATGATAGTTCAATTATTTGCAGAAACCTATCCTTCAAAACATCTACCTTCTCACTTTATAGAAGTGTGCCGAAGTTGGATTAATGGTGGCAACTTTATTAATATTTTTGACATTACAGCAGAAGAACAGTTTTCACAAGCAGAACGTCTTTGCGGGCAAACTATTTCTTATGACCTCAATTTCTTTATTGGTAATGTCAGTGACCTAATCCAAGTTGAAGAGAACGCAGTTTTTGATCCGCTTCCTACTTTGCAGCTTTTACAACGGAAGATAAAATATGGTGTTCCATCGAAAACGGCGGCATCAATATGTGAAAAGGTTTTTAATGATCAGCAATTATCCATAAGTATTTCTAACATCATTGGAGACAATGAAATTGATACAGATAGTATTATCGGAGCTGTCCATAATAAAATAGAGGAGGTGCTGGATTTCTTGGCTCCTTTTCCTATATATTTTACGGATAGAGTACGCTTTTTAATTGAGAATATGTAATGCAATGACGAAATAAGTATCATTTCCATTTTTTCAAGATCAAATAGAAAAAAGTTATTGCTCATTTACTATCTTTAATTTTCAAGAGGAGTGTCAAGAAAGGAATTACGAATGAGTGAGACCAACGCTTTTGGAGAATTACTGAATAATACTGTGATTCGTTCTGACATGACGTTTTCAGAGCAGCAAGAAAAGTATCAGTTACTTTATAGTTTTGTTCAAAACAAAATGCCAGAAATGCTCTTCAGATATAGAAAATGTCAAGAGCGCAGTTTTGACGCTTTTGATCGCGACTATATGTGGGTGTCAAGGGCGGATTGCATGAATGATGGCTTCGATTCCAGATTGTTTTTTGATAGAGATCAGATTCTTTCCTGGCGAGACTATATGCTCTCTGATAATAATATTAATGAGATGAGAAATTTCTTCTTGTCTGATCCGGAACTACCCGAAAGTGCTGTCACTTTTCCAGGCATTGCGAACATGCTTCAAAGTGTTAAGAATACAACCGAGGACGAATTCATTCAGTTTATCGATCATTATAGATATTTTGTTAGTACTGACATTGACAAGTTGATGGGTATACTTAGTGGTATAATGCAGCAGACATTAAAATTTTGCTGTCTGAGCGAAAAAATCTCTTCTTCTGCTATGTGGGGCCATTATTCCGAAAATGAAACAGGATTTGCGCTTGCATATGACTGTCGTGATTTGGCTCAAAGTATAGTGCAAATTCAGGATAAACCCAGACTTTGTACTTGTTTTCCGGTCATATACGGAGACAAGAGATATCAAGTGTCTACTGAATATATAAAGTTTATGATGCATTATAACATGTTAAATAAATCAATGATAAACTCTGGTTACAGTGCTATCTATCCGGAAGCTGCCAAAGCAATACTTAATGCCATATCTTGTCCTGATGTTTTTGCTCCCACGAAAATAGCATTAAGCAAGTCGAATGAATGGGCTTACGAAAAAGAGTGGCGTTTATTCTGTATGAGCCAGGATCAAGAGTTTTTCACAGAAGAACATAGTTATTTCGTTATGCGCCCTACAGCTCTCTATTTAGGGCGCCGTATTAGTCCGATCAATGAAAAGATACTTGTTGGCATAGCAAAGGAGAAGAGACTGCCAATTTATAAAATGGCACTGGATGATGAGTCCTTTTCCTATGATTTGGTTGCTGAGGAAAAAGTATCATAGATATCTCTAACTGCCTGTAATTACAGATAATTGTATATTAGTAATTATCAAAGGTTATAGATATTATTGGGTAGTTGATTCGTAGCATTTTGTATGTATGAGAAAAAGGATGAAACGGGAATGTGATGACGGATTGAAATGCCGGAGGCAAAGTATTATAATATTTTTATCAGATGATCCGCTGCATGGGGGCGGCGGAATCGAAAAAATATTCATGAAAGGATGTACAAAAAAATGAAAAAAACCCTCAGCATTCTCCTCGCAGTTGTGATGGTTCTGGCACTGTCCGGCACTGCTTTTGCCGATGATACCATCGAGCTCAAGCTGGCTGACAACGGTGCAGACACCATGCCGAATGTTATTGCCTGCCGCAAGTTTGCTGAACTGGCGGAAGAGTACACCAACGGCACTGTCAAGGTTGAAGTTTACAGCAACGGCGTCCTCGGCGATGAGGCATCCGTGGCTGACCAGCTCCAGCTCGGCACGCTCGATATGGCCCGTATTTCTGTTGCCGGTATGGCTCCCAGCTGCCAGACCCTGAAGGTAGCTTCCATGCCTTATCTGTTCACCAGCGATCAGGCAAAGTACGATGCATTTGACGGTGAGTTCGGCCAGGCACTGACCAAGGCCCTCCTGGAGGACACCGGCATTGTCAACCTCACTTACTTCTTTGCAACCGCACGTTCCTTCTACACCGTTGAGAAGCCCATCACCTGTGTTGCCGACATGGCCGGCCTGAAGATCCGTTCTCAGGAAGACCCCATTGTCATGGCAATGTTTGAGGCTCTCGGCGCAAAGGCAACTCCGATGAACTACTCCGAAGTTTACTCTGCTCTCGAAACCAAGATTGTTGACGGCGCAGAGAACGACATGACTTCCTATTACACTTCCGGCCACTATGAAGTTGCTCCGTACTACTCCCTCGACAAGCACACCGCTCTCGGCTCCCTCTTCTGCATGAGCGCAAAGGCATGGGCTTCCCTCAGTGCCGAGCAGCAGGAGCAGGTCATGAAGGCTGCTTACGAGGCATCCCTCTTTGAACGTGAGCTCCTCACCACGTCCGAGGCCGAGTCCCGCGCAGCTGTTGAAGCAGGCGGCGCTCAGATCATTGATGTTGACATTGCCGAGTTCCAGCAGGCATGCCAGAGTGTGTACGACAAGTATCCTGAGTTTGCCGATCTGATTGCTCTGATTAAGTAATTCTTTCTTTGCACAGCTAACGGGAGAGATTTCTTCCGTTAGCTGTATTTTATTTTAAATAAAAAGCATCGCGGTTAGTGCGTCGTTATGCTCGCGGGTGCAGCATTGTACCACGATTTTAGATATCTGTCGCGAGCTGAAAAAGAGACATAATATTATTCTGATGCTGGTTACGGAATATATCATTCCGGAAAGGCGGGCCTATGAAATTTGTAGAAAAAGCAGATAAGTTTTTCCAGAAGATATTGTTTGTGGAAAAAGCTATCGGTGCACTGTCGCTGTTTATCATGCTGTGCATCTGCTTCTTCGCGGTCATTATGCGGTACGTGTTCAACGATCCGTGGACGTGGAGCGAGGAAGTGATCCTGATCCTCCTGGTTATTTTCGGG
>JAEEGL011634942.1_pt1 | contig 10078 bp, 12 predicted proteins | sample 9134231 | NCBI WGS metagenome assembly JAEEGL01 (sample SAMN16246548, study PRJNA631951) | gut metagenome | biome: gut microbiome; feature: rumen; material: fiber-attached | host: Bos | place: Iran: Karaj | collected 2018-10 | reverse complement strand
TATTATTAATCAATTAATGTATAATTTATGTTAACTTTCTTTATTTCATCATAAAAATCTTTTTTGTTAGTTATAGTATCAATAATCGTTTTCTCTTTAAATATGATTCTAATCTTAATGTATTCATCATTGAAAGTCTTTACAATAATTTTTATTAATTCAAAATCAACCTCATATTCTTTTGAGATTCTATCATATATTTGTACTATGTGACCTTCTTTGTAAAAAACTATTTTTGAAAACCTTGCTTTGCACGTTATATAAAATAAATATACTAAGAATAAAAGAAAGACGAATATAAAAATAATTAATGCTATGTGTTCTCCTTTATTCAAATCAATATCAACATTTAAAGCTAGAGTTATAACCAAAAAAGCCAAAAATATTGTACATGCTATGCATAAAATAATCAATGTAATTCTGCTAACAAAAAATCTTTTATCATATGACATTTTAATATTATTCCTTTCAAAACGATCATTATCTTTTCATCATTTTTTACTTTCTTTCCTATAATGTACTTTATATAGCAATTACAGGAATTATATATATCTTTATTTGTATTATAGCATAACATCATATATTCAAGATAAATAAAAAATATGACCGCCACCAGTCATACTTTCATTAATTGGAGGCAAAAGCAATTCTACTTGCCCTTAACCTCCTTCTCTAAATTTTTTGATAAGTTTGTGTAAACAATTGGATAATCATAAAAATAATCAGTATTTGAACTTATATTAATATTTTTAAGTTTTTCTTTAGCATCATTACAATTGTTGATTACTAAATTATTAATCCTTAATCTAGCATCAGTCCTTGTTAAATCATATCTGCTTGGAAAACTTAATCTACTATCGTTCTTATACATTTCTTTTCTATCTCTATAATCATCAAGACGGAAATTAATGAAATAATCATCAATAGCTCCAACTGGTTTAAAATAATAGCTTAGATATGTATTTAATAAAATACATTTATCCAATAGTTCTGAAATATTATCTTTAAAAAACATTTCATAGTTTTTTACTAAAATCCTTACATCTGCTCCGGAATAATAATTATTATCTCCACCAGCAAATTGAACATCTTCTTGTTCAAATAATGATTCAACAAAGTCAGTAATTGCAGTATCTGCACCATTAATACCTTTAAGTATTATTTCTACTGTACCAACAAATCTTGTCTTTGTTTGTAATCCTTTAAACTTTTTGTAAAGTTTAATTGCTGAAGAATGATCAAAGAAATCTGTTTCTTCTTTCGTATCATTCTTTACTTCATTTGAACCCTTGTCAATGATTCTAATCTCATAATGATTTTGAACTTTAACAATCTCAAACTTCTTTTCATTTGCAGTAAAGCATGGGAATTTATCAGCCTTTTCATCATTAGTTTTGATATTACAGCAAACTAAATTATGATCAGCTGTTACTCCACCCCTACTTTGTGGAAGAATGTGATCTACATTCCATCCATAATCGCTTTTACGATCATTGTATGCACCCTTTACCATTTGTCTTCCAGCAAAGTCATAAACCTTTGTTTCTTTACCGAAAGTTTTATTCCAAAGACGCATCGCTGTTTCTCTATTAAGATCCATAAATAAAAAATTGCTTTTACTCATACTTAAAAATGGGCAAAAGCTTTTGCCTCCTTATGATTAATGTCAACTTAGAAAAATCATGTGACTAATCATAGGGTGGCCTATCGATATCAACCTCAAAGGGTAATCCTCATAATATCATTCCAGAAGATTAATTAGTCAAGCTTCACATACCTAAAGCTGGTCAGTTTATCTAAATTGCAATGTTATTATAATCCAATCATTAAAAATCAGCAAGGTATAATTTCAAAAAAGTAAATGAATGTCGGCAAAAATAAAGAAAAAAGACTAGATTTTTGTAATCTAGCCTATCTTTCTAGTAGTATTTCTAAAATCAAACATCCAAAACCAGCATATAGCTTATTGTGTTCGACATTGTTTACTAATGGCGGAGCAAGAGGGATTCGAACCCTCGCACCAGTAACCCGGTCTACTTCCTTAGCAGGGAAGCCTCTTGAGCCTCTTGAGTATTACTCCATACCAAGCGTATACGAGAGATATTATAACTTAATAATATTTTAAAGTCAATTGAAATTCTAAATAAAGGGGCTTTTTAGGCCCCTTAGTATTATAATGCTCTTACTTTTGCTTCTATTTCATCACAAATTTCAGGATGAGCTTCTAAATATAATTTAGCATTCTCTCTTCCTTGACCAATTTTTTCACCATTGTAAGAATACCAAGCACCTTGCTTATGGATAATATCAGCCTCAGATGCCATATCAATTATTTCACCTAGTTTTGATATACCTTCTCCATAAATAATATCTACTGCAGCTGTCTTAAATGGTGGAGCTACCTTATTCTTTACAACCTTAATATTAGTTCTATTACCAATAATATCAGTACCATCCTTTAATGCATCACTTCTTCTAATTTCTAATCTAACTGATGCGAAGAATTTTAATGCACGACCACCAGTTGTAGTTTCTGGATTTCCAAATAAAACTCCAACTTTCTCTCTTATTTGGTTAATGAATATTGCAACACAATTTGTCTTAGAAATTAAACCAGCCATCTTTCTCATTGCTTGACTCATTAATCTTGCTTGAAGACCTACATGGTTATCTCCCATATCTCCATTTAATTCTGCTTCTGGTACTAATGCTGCAACAGAGTCAATAACTATTACATCAACAGAACCAGACTTAATTAATGCTTCAGCAATTTCTAAAGCTTGTTCTCCTGAATCAGGCTGAGATAAGATTAAATTCTCAACATCAACGCCTAAGTTCTTTGCATAAATGGGATCTAATGCATGCTCTGCATCAATGAATGCTGCAAATCCACCTTGCTTTTGTGCATTTGCAATCGCATGAAGAGCGAATGTAGTTTTACCTGAAGATTCAGGTCCATATATTTCAATAATTCTTCCCTTAGGATATCCACCTACACCAAGTGCCTTATCTAAGGATATAGAACCAGATGAAATAACATCTACCTTCTGTACCTCATAGTCTCCCATTCTCATTACTGAGCCTTTACCAAATTCTTTTTCTATTTGCTTTATCGCATTATTTAATGCTTCTTTTCTTGAATCATTTTCTGCCATAAATTACACCTCCATATTAAATAATAGATAGAAATATATATCTATTTTCCAATTTTTTAAAAAAATTATACAGATTCTAATACATATTTTCTTGCACGCCAGAAATACTGGACACCAGACATAATAGTAAGTAAGCATGCAATATACATTAAAACCATACCAATTATTGCAATTACAATATGGATATGCATAAAGAATAATACTATTATTGCAATCATAGTAGTAAAAGTCTTCCACTTTCCTAACCATCCTGCCGCAACAGCCTCACCCTTTAAGGCAACAACCATTCTAATACCTGAAACCATAAATTCACGAATAAGCATTACAATAAATGCCCAGGCAGGCATTATATTAGAATACCAATCATGATAAGTTATTACATCTAGCATTAATAAAGTCATCGCAGTAAACACAAGCATCTTATCTGCAAGTGGGTCTGCAAACTTACCAAATGATGTAATTAAATTATATTTTCTTGCGATTGCACCATCCAAAAAATCTGTAATAGATGCTAACGCAAATATTATAAACATAATTAATGAAGAAAGACTTAATCCATAAAAGAAGCCTACGCCATTATTTAATGTAAATAAATAAGTATCCTTAAAAAAAGGTATATAGTATATTACAACCATTACTGGTATAAGTAATATTCTAAGCATTGTTAGCTTATTAGGTAATGTCATTTTAATGCCTCCAAAAAATCATATAAATTATAACATAATTTCTTATTATTTTTAATACTTATTTTATATTATAAAATATTAATAACTTTTTCCATTAATTTTTATTTCATTACTATTTATTACAAAATAATTATTATCAATAAATTCTTTAATATTATCTTCAATATAATAATTAAAAGAATTAAATGTTATATTTTTTGCACCATCAATATAAATTAAATTTAGTGGTGATTCAAATGGATGATTTAACTCTTCTGATGGTCTTATATCATGTACCTTAAGCTCATATTCTGTTTTTCTACATAAACGCATAGATATATTATCAAATGAGACATTAGATATATCACCATATAAGAATATAGAATTCTCTGAATCTATAGATATATTCTTAAATGTTATATCTTTAATATATCCAACATTAGTATTCTTATATCTTCTATTAGAAGAAATAAATATAGGCTCTGCCTTACCCCACCATTCTAAAGGAGATGAGTGCTTTGTTGAAATAAATATATCTTCAAACCTACAATCATAAATATTTCCACTATCTCTTAATTGAAAAGAAATACCTCTATTAGAATCAATAATCTTATTATTTTTAAATTTAATATCATAGAAATTAGATTCAGTCTCAGAACCAATCTTAATTGCGGCTGAGGTTGAGGTTAAGGTATTATTATAACCCCTAATATTATGGCAATCCCCATATTTCTTACCTTCCTTAGTAGACTTTAATACAATACAGTCGTCTGCTGCAATAATTGTTGAATTTCTAACTATAACATCACATGATGAATCAATATCAACACCATCACAATTTGCAAATATTAAAGAATTTAATATTTTAACATTATCTACTATAACATGACAACATCCAACTAAATGAACAGTCCAAAACCCACTTTTAGTTAATGTAACATTATTAATATTTATATTAGAAGAATTAATTAAATAAATCATAGGTACTCTTGGATAAAACTTACCTTCAATATGATGCTTTGTTACTCTACCATAGAATATCTCTTCATTACCATTAATAGTACCTTCTCCTTCTATAGTAAAATTCTTTATGCTATTACCATAAAAAAAGAAACGTGATGGTGCACCATCATACATACAATCCTCCCAAGTAGGTCTTGTAACTAAATTAAGCTCTTTAGTATTATCCTTACTAAAATCATTAATATTAGAGCTTGCAGTAATTGTAATACCTTTATTAATATAAATAGTTAAATCACTTTTTAATATAACAATACCTGTTTTTATATTAACATCAACAACTACCCTATCATTAGGCTTTGAAATAGATATTGCCATATTCAAAATATCTTTTTCTAAACATTTATTTTTAAAACTTGAAACTAAAATATCTGCCATAAAAAAACTCCTTTTATTTTATTATCTCATAAAAGCGGTTTTAATTAAGTACTAATTTTAAAAAATTTCTTGATTTAATAACTTTAATTTGTTATAATTCAAATTGCGTGTATAACGGAGGTGAAATCATGGCAAACATTAAACAGCAAATCAAGCGTGTTCGCACTAATGAAAAGGCTAGACTTCAAAACCAGAGTTTCAAGTCATCACTTAAGACAGCAATGAAGGCAGTTAATGCAGCAGTTGTAGCAAACGATAAGGCTAAGGCTCAGGAAGCATTAAATTTAGCTTATAAGAAGTTAGATAAGGCACAAGCTAAGGGCATCGTTCACAAGAACTATGTTGCTAGACATAAGTCAGAATTAGCTAACAAAGTTAATGAATTAAAGTAATTGCAATTTAAAAGATCTTTTAAAATAAAAAAGCACCATTAGGTGCCTTTTTTATTTATATAAAACTTTTTTTATTTCAATAAAAATAATTCTAATCCTAAGTCTTCTTGAATCTTACCAGATTTTATCTTGTAATCTAGATTGATTAATTCATCTAGATTATTTTTTATTTCATTTAAAGATACCTTATTAATATTTTTAATCATATAATAAGCTCTTCCTGACTTAACATTAAATATTTTGGCTATTTCATCCTGTGATACTCTTGATTTAGCTAATATATAAACATTATACATTTCTATCATTTTATTAATTAATAAAGAAACTAAAAATGATGAATGAACATTTAATGTTTTTAAGTCATCATAAAGCATAAATACTCTTTTTCTATCATGAGCTATAAATGCGTTTATAATATCATATACATTATCATCTAAAGGACGTCTTATCATAAATGTTACATCTTCTTCTGTAATAGATTTATACTCCCATTTATAACACTTTAGCATCTCTATATTACAACGTAATGATGACATATCAGGTGAATATTGAACTAATAAATTAATTGTTTCAGGTAACACATTAAAATTATCCTGCTTAAATTCACGATCTGCAAATTCATCTAGGGGGATATTTTTAATTTGTAGATTAATATTTGTAGAGAATCTTTTTATTTTATTAAATAATTCATTACCTATATAATCCCTTGTTATCGCAACAATTAATACATTTTCAGTTGATGTATCAACTAAGGTCTTTTGAAGCTCAAATGCCTTATCTCCTGTTGCGGAAAAAAGCCCTTCACCATTTCTTGCTAAAACAACCTTTGTATTATCAAACATAGATACAGTCTTTAATTCATCTATAACCTCATAAATATCATCCTCATCCATATCATATGTTGAAAAATCACAATCAGGTATTTTAGATTTAATTTCTTCAATTTTTAGATTTAAGGCTGTAATATCATCTGCCTCAATAATATAAGTATGCATTAACGACCACACCTTTTTACTAAATTTGATATATATTTAGATAATTCATTTGATAATTCATCATAACCTAATCTATAGCTCCAGTTACCATAAGATGTTGATGGAGTATTCATTCTTGATGAATTATCCTTAGATAAATAATCCTGGATAGGGATTATTACTAAAGGAGATTTCTTATTAAATATGTATTCAATAATTTTTAAATTAGGGTTATCGCCTAATTTAATATTACATATTTTATCAATTAAATCCTTATATTTCTTTTCACTATTAATATAAAAAGAATATAAGCACTCATTATCATGTGTACCACTATATAATACACTATTTTCATAATCATTAGTCTTTAATGGTACTTTTTTAGCATCCCCTAATTCAAATTGGAAAACATTAATACCTAAGAACTTAGTTTTAGTAAGTAATCTTTTTACATCAGGTGTAATGAATCCTAGGTTTTCTGCAATTATTCTTTCATGATCAATTCCTTTGAATAATTCATAGCCTGGTCCCTTTTCCCATCTACCTATTTTTGCATTAACATTTCCATATGGAATTTCATAATATCCAGCGAATGCTCTAAAATGATCTATTCTTAAAATATCATATAGCTTAAGCTGGTGATTAATTCTTTTCTTATACCACTCAAATTTGTCTAATTTTTGAGTTTTGAAGTCATAACATGGATTTCCCCATAACTGTCCATCTTCACTAAAAAAATCAGGTGGGCATCCTGCTACATTAATTGGTGTTAAATCAGGATTTAACTGAAACATATTTGGATTATCATATAGGTCATGAGAATCATATGCACAATAAAATGGAATATCCCCAATTATTTTTATTCCATTTTTATTAGCATATTCCTTTAATAAAAAATATTCTTTATATGCTAGGAATTGAATAAATTTATATTCTTCTACCTCATCCTTATATTCATTTATTGCCCAAGACATTGCATGGTCAACCTTAAATTTAAAATCAGGATACCAATCATTAAGTCCCTTATCATTATGCTCATGATGTAACATCATGAATATTGAATATCCATCTAACCAGCTTTTATTTTCTTCTTTAAATAAATTAAATTCATCCTGATATTTATATTTATTTTTAAAAGCTTTATTTAATATTTTAAATCTTGTATTAAATATATATCCATAATCTACATATTTAGTATCATGAATATATTCTTTTAAATCTTCTTTTTCTAATAAACCTAATTCAATTAACCAATCAAGGTCAATAAAATATGGATTAATTGCGTAAGAAGAATAGCTTTGGTATGGAGAATCTCCTATTGATGTAGGACCAAGTGGTAGAATCTGCCAGTATTTAACCTTAGATTTTTTTAAAAATTCTATAAACTTATAAGCTTCCTTACCAAAAGAACCAATTCCATATTTATTAGGAAGCGAAGATATACTTAGTAAAATTCCACTACTTCTTTCCATCCTCTTCCTCCTTTATTTCATCAATTAGTTCTAATTCTTCCTTGCTAAATTCTCTATTTAGTAATAAATCAGGTCTTCTTTTCATTGTTTTTCTTAAGGATTCTTTTAATCTCCATCTTCTAATATCCTTATGATTACCACAAAGTAATACATCAGGTACCTTCTTACCATCATATTCTATGGGTCTAGTGTATTGTGGATATTCTAATAATCCATTTTGAAATGAATCATCCTCATGGCTTTCCTTTTTAATTGCGTCATTTAAAAGACGGATAATAGAATCAGATACAACCATAGATGCAAGCTCTCCACCGGTTAATACATAATCCCCAATAGATATCTCATCATCAACATATTCTCTTATTCTTTCATCAAATCCCTCATAATGTCCACAAATAAGCATTATCTCATCTTGCTTAGATAAATCTTGTGCGATATCTTGCTTATATAGCCTTCCTTGAGGAGTCATTAATATTTTATAGGTATTAGATGAAGAATTATCCTTTATTGCAGGAATTAGTATATCTGGTCTTAATACCATACCAGCACCACCACTACAAGGTGTATCATCAACATGATGATGCTTATCTTGACTCCATAATCTAAAATCAACAACCTCAATCTCGCAAACACCCTTATCTATTGCACGCTTAATTATTGATTCTCCCATAAATTCATCAAACATTTTAGGGAATAAGGTTAAAATTTTTATTTTCACAATAATCCCTCAATTTCTTTAATAATAATTCTATCTTCTAATACATCTTCTATAAATTCATCTATGAATGGTACAAGACTTGTTTTAGTATTTGTTTCTATTTCTAGATATTTAGCATGAGGATATTCAATAATATTCTTAACAACACCTCTAAGCTCATTATCTTGATTATAAACAGGAAGACCAATTACCTCATCATAATAAAAACCAGATTCTAAATCTCCTCTATCCTCTTCTGATACAAAAATACCACATCCATGGTATTTTTCTACTAAATTAATATCATGTAGGCCTTCGAATGCGACAAGTAATCCATTTTTGAATTCAGATACCTTATCTACCTTAACCTTAATATATTCATCATTAAATAGAATATATAAAGTATTACCAATATCAAATCTATTAAAATCTGTTTCTTCTTTTACCTTAAGGTCACCCTTTATTCCATGAGTCTTAAGTATTGTTCCACACTTATAATATTTCATAGTATCACTCCTATTAATTATATTAATATTATATAATTTTTTTATATTTAAATAAAGAAAAAAAGAGTCAATGACTCTTTTTACTTACTGTTAATATCTAAGTGAATTTTCTTGCCTTCCTTAGAAGCACCAGCATATAGAATAGTTCTAATTGCCTTCGCAATCATGCCACCCTTGCCAATAACTCTACCAACATCATCCTTGTTAAGTAATACCTCACAAGCAATATCATCTGGATTAGTATCATCAACATTTATAGTAACATCATTAGGATAAGCTACTAAGGGAAGAATTAAAGCTCTTATTAACTCTTCAAAATTGATCATTAGTAGTCCTCCTACTTAGTGATAATCTTTTCAGCTTCTAAGATATTCTTAACTGTAACTGTAGGCTGTGCACCCTTAGCTAACCAAGCGTTAACCTTTTCAGCATCAACTGTAACCTTAGCAGGGTTTGCCTTTGGTTCATATGTTCCTAAAATTTCTAAGAACTTACCATCACGTGGAGAACGTGAGTCAGCAGCAACAATACGATACTTTGGAGCCTTGTGTGCACCAAATCTTTGTAATCTAATTTTAACCATATGTAATACACTCCTTTTCTTTTACAAAATAACACATACATTATAGCATATAAAAATAAGGTGTCAAGCATTTTTTCTTGACACCATTATTTTTTTTATTTATTAGGAAATTCTAATTATTAATTTATTATATCATATATGATATAATAAAAATGAAAGGAGGAATAAAACGATGAAGCAATATAAAGTTCTAAAACAAAAGCTTAAATCTACCAATGGTGAATTCTTTATTTATA
>JAEEGL011315021.1_pt1 | contig 10078 bp, 4 predicted proteins | sample 9134231 | NCBI WGS metagenome assembly JAEEGL01 (sample SAMN16246548, study PRJNA631951) | gut metagenome | biome: gut microbiome; feature: rumen; material: fiber-attached | host: Bos | place: Iran: Karaj | collected 2018-10 | reverse complement strand
AGAGATCTGACGAAGGATAAGGAGATCGTTGTAGTTCCTTCCAAGACCATTCCCCAGGGTATTTCGGCTATGATCAACTGCATGCCCGAAAGCACCGGCGAGGAGAATCTGGCATCCATGACAGAGGCCATGAGCCTGGTTTCCTCCGGTCAGGTGACCTATGCGGTACGTGATACCGAGCTGGACGGCAAGGTGATCCATGAAAACGACATCATGGGCATCGGCGATAAGGGCATCCTTGCAGTGGGTACCTCCATTGAGGATACCACCATTGAGATGATCGATGTCATGATGAAGGAAAAGGGCGGCGAGCTCATCAGCGTTTATTCCGGCGAGGATGTGACGGAGGAAGACGCCAACGCACTGTGCGACAAGCTTCGTGCTAAATACAGTGAGTGTGACGTAGAGCTGGTAGCAGGCGGACAGCCCATCTATTACTATCTGATCTCGGTTGAATAAAAAGCATTTATGCAAATAACGGATTCTATCTTAGCGATAAAGGGCATCGGTGAAAAAAACGCTGCCTTTTTTCGCAAATTGAATATCGATACGGTAGCTTCCCTTTTGTATCATTTTCCCAGAGACTATGAGCTTATGCCCAAAGCTGCAGGGGTTCGGGAGGGAGCAAAAATGCCCGGCGGAAAGACTGCAGTCCTGGCAACAGTGAAGACCAAACCCGTGGTGCAGCGCTTCGGAGGAAAGAGTAAGCTTTCTTTTGATGCTGCAGACGGATTCGGATGTGTCATGAAGGTGACTTACTTCAATATGCCTTATCTTGCAAGCAATCTCTGGATCGGTAAGCAGTGCGTCTTTTACGGCACCCTGACACAGAAGGGGGCAACCTACCTCATGGCCCAACCCAAGCTTTACAGCCCGGAGAGCTATGAGGAGCAGAGCGGAAAGCTTTGTCCCGTCTATGCCAAGACCAAAGGACTGTCGGATGCGGGCATTACCAAGGCCGTAGGAAGCGCTTTATCACAGCTTGATGAAAACGGCGCCTGGCAGGAGGAATACCTGCCTGAAGAGCTGGTAAAAAAGCGGGAGTTTGACAGCGTAAAAAACAGCCTTCATACCATGCATTTTCCCGATGACAGAAGGCTTTTGCAAAAAGCAAGAGAGCGCTTTTCCTATGAAGAGCTCTTGCTGTTTCTTTTATCGGTAAAATCCCAATCCGTGCAAAAGACGCCCTGCAAGACGCCCATGCAGGATCAGGGAGAGATGGAAGCCCTTATTAAAAAGCTTCCCTATAAGCTCACCGGCTCCCAGCAAAAAGCTGTGGAGATGATCCGGGAGGATCTTTGCGGCGGCTTTTATATGAACAGACTGCTGCAGGGAGATGTGGGATCCGGAAAAACCATTGTGGCTTTTCTGGCAATGCTTCTGGCAGTATCCAACGGCTATCAGGCTGTGATGATGGCACCCACTGAGGTCCTTGCCAAGCAGCACTATGAACAGATAAAGCAAATGACGGAAGATTTCGGACTTCCTTTTAAGCCCGCTTTTTTGGCTGGCTCCAGCACCGTCAAGGAAAAGCGGCAGATCTATGCGGATCTGGAAAGCGGCGCGGTGAATACCGCCATCGGTACCCATGCACTGATACAGGAACCTGTATCCTTTCAGAACCTGGGGCTTGTGATCACCGATGAGCAGCACAGATTCGGGGTGCGGCAAAGAGAAATTCTCCATGAAAAGGGCGGTGGCATGGTTCACACTCTGGTAATGAGTGCAACCCCCATTCCCAGATCCCTTGCCATTGTATTATACGGACAGCTTTCCGTTACCCAGATGACGGATATGCCGGCAGAAAGGCTCCCCATCAAAAACTGCGTGGTGGATCAGGGCTACAGACCTTCGGCCTACAAGTTTATGATGGAACAGATCCGTCTTGGGCGGCAGGTCTATGTGATCTGTCCCATGGCAGAGCCGGGAGTTATGGAAGATCTGGAAAACGTGGTGGACTATGCCAAGAGCCTTACCAAGATCTTTCCGGAGTCCGTGAAGATCGCCCATCTCCACGGCAAGATGCGGCCCAAGCAGAAAAATGAGATCATGGAAGCCTTTGCTTCCGGAGATATCAATATCCTGGTTTCTACCACGGTTATTGAGGTAGGAGTCAATGTTCCAAATGCCACTGTTATGATGGTGGAAAATGCGGAGCGCTTCGGACTGGCTACTCTGCATCAGATCAGAGGCAGAGTAGGACGAGGCTCCGAGCAATCCTACTGTATTTTCATGGAGAGTGAGACCAAGGATAAAAAGAATGAACGACTGGAGATCTTAAACCATTCCAACAACGGGTTTGAGATCGCGGAAAAGGACTTAAAGCTCAGAGGCCCCGGAGATTTAATGGGACTGGAACAGAGCGGCAGCTTTTCCTTCCGGTTTGCAGATATTTACAGAGACCATCAGCTTCTTTTGGATGCTTCGGCAGATGCAGACGAGCTTTTGGCAAAGGATCCCCATCTTTCGGATCCGAAGCGCCGGGGGCTTCGGGAGCGTCTGGAGCGCTACCAGGAGGATGGGTATCTGGATATATTATAAAAACGATTTTTCAGGAGAGTAAACATGAGCAAAATTGCGATCATGACCGATTCCAACAGCGGGATCACCCGCCAGGAGGCCAAAGAGCGTGGCATTCATCTGGTGCCCATGCCCTTTACGATCGATGAAGTGAATTATCTGGAGGGGGTAAATTTAAGCCAGGAACAGTTCTTTGAGTTTCTGGAGAATAAAGCGGTGGTACAGACCTCTCAGCCTGCTCCGGCAGACGTGATCGATCTGTATAAGAGACTACTGGAGACCCACGATGAGGTGATCTACATTCCCATGTCCTCGGGGCTTTCCGGAAGCTGTCAGACGGCACATATGCTGGCAAGCGATGAGCCCTTTGAAGGCAGAGTCTTTGTGGTAGATAACCAGAGGATCTCCGTTACCCAGAGACAGTCCGTGTTGGATGCTTTGGATCTGGCTGAGAGAGGCATGAGCGCTGCCCAGATACGGGATATCCTTCTTAAGGATAAATTCAACTGCAGCATCTACATTATGATGGATACCCTGTATTACTTAAAGCGGGGCGGGCGTATTACACCTGCAGCCGCTGCCATAGGCACCATACTGAAGATCAAACCCGTGCTGCAGATCCAGGGAGAAAAGCTGGATGCTTATGCCAAGGCAAGAACCAGGGAGCAAGGCAAAAAGATCATGATCGAGGCTTTGAAAAAGGATATTGAAACCAGATTCGGAGGTCTTGATGCAGGAGCAAACGAGCGTGTGCGTTTGCATCTGGCTTATACAAAGGAACTGGAAGCAGAGATGCAGCTGGGAGACGAAATGATGGAAGCATTCCCGGGCTTTGACAGACCGGAGATTTATCCTCTTTCTCTTTCCATTGCCTGTCATACAGGTCCCGGAGCACTTGGAGTAGGAGTATCACAAAAACTGCGTGTGTAAAATAAAGGAGGGCTACCTATGAAACTGAGAAACATCGGAAAAGTTGTAACTGTCATGGCATTTTCGGCACTTTTGACTTTGGGCTTTACCACAGCCGCAAAAGCAGGCGTGATCGAGCCTTCGGGAGTCGGCGAACAGATTTTGAAAATGTATAATAATAAACAATTTGTTACTGAGTATGATAAAGATAAGGACAAGTATTATCATATCATTGACACGAATAGTATATCGGTGAAGGAAAAAAAGCTGGATGCAGATGCTATTATGGCTGAATTAAAGAATACAGGATATGTAAAATTAAAAGAAGGCGGTACTTATTATTTGTATACTGCTTTAAAGGTAGAGTCGGGGATGAAGATAGATGCTACAGGGGCAACTATTTTTGCAAAGGATGTTGTGGTAAATAATGATCCAACTGAGGTAAATTATAAATCTTTAGATGGGTTTGAGATGATTGGTGGTACATATTATTCTCTATGTGAGGAAGGAAGAGAAGGCACCTCCATTCAGTTCGCACACGGTAACAATATCACCCTGCAGGGAATGGATATCAAGCATACCAACTACAACGGACATGCCATTGAGTTGATCGCCTGCAGCAATGTACTGATCGAAAACTGTATCCTGAATGCCCAGGGTACACCTTCGGATGGCAGTGTGGAGGAGATGCTGCAGATCGATGTGGCTACGCCCAAGACCTCCCCGAGGATCTATGAGCTTGACAGCGCCATGGCAAATAAGGCTGCTTGCAAGAACGTTACCGTTCGCGGCTGCGAGATCACCGGAAACAGAGGACTTTGCTGCAATCACTCCGTGGATATGGAAACCGCCATGCATACAGGGATTGTGATCGAAAGCTGCACCATCACCAGTATGTCAACGGAGGCGCTTGCACTTTTGAATACCGCAAGTGCCAAGATTCAGAAGAACAAGATCATCTGCAAGAGCAAGGATAATTCCAGCAACAAATCCGTCGGCATCAACATCTTTAACAGGACCGGCAAGGGCTTAAAGAGCATTGTGATCAACAACAATACCATCAAGGGTAAGAAGTATGCGGTTCTGGCATGGTCCGAAAACAACAACCAGTATAAGAAGCTGACCATGAAGAAGAACAAGCTGTATGCCAAGAACAAAAAGGATACCATGTCGCTTGGAAACGCCTTCAAGAAAACGGCGTTAAAGAGCAACAAAAATTATAAAAACAAATCCAAATAAAGGAAATCAGAAAAAGAGAGGAAATTGTAATGTACATCAGGAATCGATCCCAGAAAGCAAAACACGCGGGAGCAGTCATAACGGCGATCCTTTTGGCTGCTGCGCTGACAGGCTGCGGCGGGAAGGACCTTCCCACAGAGCCGGAGAGCGCGCCCGAGGAAACTACGCAGGCAGCTGACCAGGCCGCAGAAGAAAATGAGGGAGCAAAAGAGGATACCGCCTCTGAGCAGACGGATGCAGCCGAGGAGGAAACGCAGGCGCCTGAAGATCTTGGGATCGAAACCGATATTCCGGATCTTCGCAGCGTCGTGGCTTCCGCTGACGGACTTGGAGAGGATGCCATTATGGGTGCCTGCCTTGGGGGCGTAGGTGCTGCGGATGCAAAGCTCATGGCTCTTGTGGAAAAACATTTTAACGCCGTTACTCTGGAAAATGAGCTGAAGATGGATTGCATGTTCGGCTATAACAATGATGCTCCGCCCTCCGGCAGCATTCATGAGGAAGAGTTAAACGGAGAGACCATCCAGGTTCCTACTCTGGATTATTCCAGAGCGGACGCTATCCTGGATCAGATCGTAGCATGGAACGAAGCCAATCCCGATAAGAAGATCCGTGTTCGCGGACATGTTCTGGTATGGCATTCCCAGGCACCGGAGTGGTTTTTCCATGTGGATTATGACAAAAAGAATGACTATGTAAGCGCTGAAGAGATGGACAAGCGCCAGGAGTGGTATATCAAGAATGTACTGGAGTACTATACCGGACAGGGCAGCAAGTATCAGGGCCTGTTCTACGGCTGGGATGTGGTGAATGAAGCCATCAGCGATTCCACCAACACCTATCGTACCGATACGGAGCCAGGGGATGATAAGCTTTCCGATTCCACCCACGGCAGCAAGTCTTCCTGGTGGAAGGTCTATGGCAGCGAGGATTACATCATCAACGCCTTTAAGTATGCCAACAAATATGCCCCCGCTGATCTGGAGCTGTATTACAACGACTACAACGAGACCGTTGCCGGCAAGACGGCAGGCATCGTACAGCTTTTGAAGGATGTGAAGGCTGCAGAGGGCACCAGGATCGACGGCTTTGGGATGCAGGGACATTATACTGTAAATGCACCCTCAGCTGATGTGATCGAAAAAAGCGCCAGAGCCTATGCCGCTGAGGTCGACAAGGTGATGCTTACCGAGCTGGATGTAAAGGCCAGTGCATTGTTTGACGGAACAGCGGAAAAACTTCGCGATGAGTACAATCGTCAGGCAGCATATTATAATTCCATCTATGAGACGATGAAAAAGCTGAATCAGGAGGACGGAATTACCGTTTCCGGTATCACCGTTTGGGGTGTCATCGATACCTATTCCTGGCTGCAGCAGCAGAGCAACGTGGGCGGCGGTGCCGACGGCACTTCCCTGCAGTGTCCGCTTTTGTTTGATGGCGAGTATAAGGCGAAACCGGCCTTCTATGCCTTTACAGATCCCTCCAGCCTGGATCTTTCCGCACTGGAAGTAAAGCGTCCGACCCTGGAGATCAAGAAGGGTACGGCGGACATCGCCAAGTTTGAGGAGGGCTTTGCGGATGCTGAGCCCGTGAAGCTGGAGATCGTTGTACAGGGCGCTACCTGTGAGTGCGAAGCTAAGCTTTTGTGGGATGAGGAAAACCTTTATACCCTGATGACGGTGAAGGATTCCGAGCTGAATGAAGACAGCGAGGATGAATGGCAGCAGGATTCCATCGAGGTCTTCATCGATGAGAACAACGGTCAGGCCGGTGAGTATGAGCCGGATGATAAGCAGTACAGAGTCAGCTTTTCCAATTTCCAGAGCTTTAACGGTGAAAAGTGCGTAGCGGAAAACATCAAGTCAGAAGTCAAGACCACCGATGACGGCTATGTGGTAGCCTGCGCAATGAAGTGGACGGATCTTGCGCCCAAGGCGGATGATATGATCGGTCTGGAGCTTCAGGTAAACGATGCCGGCAATGACGGCGTTCGCAAGGGAACCCTGAGCTTGGCCGACGACACCGGTACCTGCTACATGAATCCTTCCATGTTTGGACATGCGAAGCTGGTGGAGTAAGAATGAAATTTAAGTGGGGATGATCACCTAAGCATAGGAGGCACAGATATGACACCTGGGCATGTAAAGTTATTTCGGATTCTGATGATGTGTTTGATGGTAGTAGGGTTCATGCTTCTTAGGGAAGTACCTGTGCTGGCTGCAGATACAGTAGTTACCAGTGATACAACCACCTGGGCCGGTGATATGGTGGTGAATACCTATGTCCCCATCGGTTCCGAGGAAGAACCTGTTACGATTCATGTGACAGAAGATACTACGTTGAAGATCACAAATAATGGCGTGAAAATCTATGGCAGTGTTATCTGTGATGCGGGGGTAAGTCTTACCATCAATGCAAGCCAGGGGACGGAGTTCAGATTGTATGCACGCACGGAAAATGGGCCTGCACTGAAGGTTCATGATTTAAACATCAGTGGGGCTGTATATGTTTTAGAAAACAAAAATACCGGCGTTTCCGCATCCGGAAAGATTACCATTCACTCCGGGAATCTTTATGTGAACGGAGAGGGAGATGCCATTGAAATTCCATCCAATTCATCGATGTCTTTAACCTGTGCAAGCGCTACCGGGAGATCCACTTCCGGTTATGGTTTCATCGGTAATGTTCTATTGAATGGAGGCAATTCAAGGGCTGAATTCAGAGGGGCAAAAGATGGCATGATCGGTAATGTGACCATCAATGGCGGAACCGTGGAAGCAAGATCCACCGCGAATGGTAACGGTATCCGCGGAAACCTGATCGCAAATGGGGGGAAGGTTTCTGCATATGGTTATGATAAAGCTGCTATCAGCGACAACGTACTGCTTAATGGTGGAACAGTATATGTATCCGGAACAGATACAAACGGCAAAGCGGTCGGTGAAGAGGTAACTGTAGGTGAAAATCTGGTTTATGGTTTGAACAACACCGGAGATTATATTGCCTTTGATACCACCCAGATCAACAAAAAGACCCTTGCACCCTATGTGGCGGCAATCGGGGAAAAGAAGTACTCAACTCTCGAAGATGCGATCTCGGCATCGACTGAGGAGCAATCTATTGTTCTGCTTTCTGATGTCATTCTGAAAAGTTATCTGAGTATTCCCTACAATAAAACTATCACCCTTGATCTTGCGGGACATACCCTAGACCGCTGGTTGTACAGGACGGATGAAACTATGTGTATGAATTATCAGGGTGAAGGATATGTGATTTGTGTATATGGTTCCTTAATCCTTTTGGACAGCAGCACGGACCAAAGCGGATTGATCACGGGAGGCTTTGCGGACAAAGGAGGGGCGATCTATGTAAAGAGCGGTGCTTCTCTTTTGATGTCCGGGGGTAACCTCTCGGGAAACAAGGCATATTATGGCGGCGGTGGTGTATATATTGATGGCGGCACCTTTAAAATGACCGGGGGTTCGATCAGCGAAAATACTGCAAAAGGAGGCGGTACTATCCCCGGCGGCGGAGTAGCAATCTGTAACGGCGGTTCTTTTCAAATGGATGGAGGAAGAATAGAAAATAATATTGCGACAAATGGTGGTGGTGTCTATGCTGTTTACTACTCACCTACCAATGCCACTCCCTCCTTTACTATGACCGGAGGCGTGATCAAGGGCAATCATGCAGATCGGGGAAGCGGCGCCTATCTTATGCAGAGTGAATGGAATATGAGCGGCGGCAGCATTATCGACAATTTTGCTAGCAGTTGTGGGGGCGTATATATCTATGAAGGAACCAGCAATCTGTCAGGGAATCCCTGCATAACCGGAAATGTGACCGAAAAACAGGTCAGCGGAACGGTTACACAAAAGATAGAGAATGTGTATTTATATATAACGGATAAGGTAAGAACTGTTTTACATATTACCGGTCCGATGTCTAAACAGGAAGCTTCTATTGGGGTGTCGATGCAAAATATAGGAGTATTCGCACAGGGAAGCTATGATGCCCAAAACAATCCCGATGGCTATCAGTTGACCGCAACGGATTTGGAATGCTTTACCAGTGATGATCCAACGTATGGTGCGTTGATAAATGATGAAGGTGAGGTTCAGCTGGAGCGGTTGATTCCGGTCGATAACTGGAGTGCTTTGCAGACTGCCATTTCAGCAGGTGGATTCATACGCATTAGCGACGACATTGTTGCAGGAAAAAATGATGAGGCACTGGTAGTACCGGACCGAAAAAGCGTGGTAATTGACTTAAACGGCCATTCAATTGACAGAGGACTTTACCGTGTATCTGATTCTTATCAGAAAACTAAAAGCAATAGTAAAGAGAATGGATGCGTGATCAAGATTGAATACGCTACTTTAGTAATAACAGATAGCAGTGATAGCAAAGCCGGTAAAATAACCGGTGGTAATAATTTTAACCAGGGTGGTGGTGTATATGTAGAAAGCTTTGGAGAATTCTACTTGACCGCGGGAACCATATGTGATAATTATTCGAAAAGCTCAGGTGGTGGTGTATATGTCTGCTCATCCGGCAAGTTCTATATGAGCGGCGGAAAAATCTCTGGGAATATAGCAGATGATTATGGCGGTGGTGTATATTTAGATTCATCCGGTTGTGTATGTTATCTTTCAAATGAAGCCATGATTTGTGACAATGAGGAGGTTACTGATACATTTAACGTAACAAAATGCGCTAGTAATTTGTATTTGGTGCAAGATGGATATATCACGATCACCGGAAAAATGTCTAACGAATCCATAGTTGGTGTTTATGGAAATGGAGAAGGTAAATTTGCCACAGCATCAGAAAATTATAACGGAGGAAAGTTGACTGGAGAAGATCTGTCACATTTTTCCAGCGATCGTGATCGGTATGAGGTTGCTTTAAACTCCGAGGGCAAAGCAGAATTACGTTTGAAGGCTTATAATGTGACTGTTGTCGACGGCACAGCGAATGTCAACAAAGCAATAGAAGGGACCATTGTAACGGTTTCGGCCAATTCCCCGGCTGAGGGAATGGAATTTGACAGATGGACCAGTGAGGATGTGTCATTCTTGTATGAGTTCTTGCCAACGACCTTTTTTAGTATGCCTGCCAGATCAGTCAGTGTGAATGCAGTCTTTAAGGAGATTCCGGTCACATCTGTTTTGTTGGATCAGGAAAAATTAGAATTGGTGGTCGGAGAATCGCAGCAGTTATCAGCAACAGTTTTGCCGAAAAATGCATTTTGCAAAACCATTAACTGGTTGAGTTCTTCTGAAGATGTTGCCACAGTAAGTGAAAACGGACTGGTTACCGCACACAAGGCCGGAACTGCAAAGATCAGTGCATTCGTAGCCGATGATATGAAAGCGTATTGTGAGGTTACAGTGAAAAATCCTTT
>JAEEGL011028744.1_pt1 | contig 10078 bp, 6 predicted proteins | sample 9134231 | NCBI WGS metagenome assembly JAEEGL01 (sample SAMN16246548, study PRJNA631951) | gut metagenome | biome: gut microbiome; feature: rumen; material: fiber-attached | host: Bos | place: Iran: Karaj | collected 2018-10 | reverse complement strand
TTTCTCGCTCGCGCAAAAAGCGCTCCTCGAAAGAAAACACCTGCCGCTGGCGCTGATTGGTTTATAACAATTTGAAATAATAGTTTGTTCACAACAAACACATAAAAACACGGATTCCTTCGGTCGCTGTTAGTAGTTTTCCAGCGGGACGTTTAAGTCTTGCGTGCCTGTGAGGACGAAGCGTCCATCCTGAATGATTATAGCCTCATCACCCGACTTTGTAAAGACAGAAATCTTTCCGAGCTCGTCGAACGGTATCGTGATATCGGTATGGCACTGGAAATACGCCTTCTTAATATCGGTCTTTCTTAAGATCGATCGTTCGTTATCCTTTGCGATGATCTCCTTGCCGTCAGGATTATGAACTACGACCTCCTCGCTCATCGAGTAGCAGGTATCTCCCACAGCGAAGTGCGGACCTGTTTTTTCAGCAATCAGGATGGGCAGTTTTGCCTCGATATCGTATTTTCGACCCATCACATAAGCTGCGGTGTTGGTTCCGATAGCGAACTCGCCTATCGGCAGTGTTTCATGGTTATGAAGCACATTTTCCTTTATATATGCCTTACCTTCAGCCTTATCAGGATAGTTACCGCATTCATAATCGGTGATCATTCCATCCTTAAAGGTGATCTTCAGATCATCGTATTTAAGGCCGTTCAGGAACACTCTTGATACATGTAACGTTCCTTCTGTTCCGGTCAAAACCGGTGAAGTAAACACCTCTCCGACAGGGATATTTACATCGGCCAGACAGTTCTCAAAGTTGGTCTGGCTTTCAGGGTCAGTCAGCTTATGAAGCATAACCTTCATATCAGTCTGATTATCTCCGCGCCCCTGTACTCTGACATATTCCCCGGTATCAAGCGCATCGATGATCGCCTGGTGTATCCTTTGATACATATCCTTATCAAGCGTATTGATCCTGACTGTTTCTTTAAATATATCGTCAAACTCATCGCCGATCTCAGGGATCGGATAAGCGATGATCGTAAAGCTCCTTTTATCTCCCGGGATGTAATCATCCTGCATGATCATGTAATCCCTGCGATATCCGAGACTTACTTCTTCCTGCTCCTTGGTATACTTCGGGGCTTCAGGCTTTACCTCCGGTACAAACAGTTTTTCACCAAATGTCTCGATAACAGCTGGCCCTGCATAGGTAATCGCATAGTCTTTATACTCTTCAAAGGACTTCTTTACATGCTTCAGTTTCTCGCTGACCAACGCATTATTCAGATACAGTGCATCATCAAATCTGTGATCATGCAGATACTGTCTGTTTGCAGGAGTAGAGATCACTCCGATAGCTTTTGTATTTGTCTGCCTTCTGAAAGTCGGCTTAAGTCCCATCTTATCAAACTGTAAGACAGCTTTTTTAACCATCGGCTCAAACCCGATCGGATATCTTATTTCGACGGTTTCTTTCTGTCCGAGGTCGATCCCCGCGAGTTCAAATCCTTTCTTATAACCCTCGGTATAGGTCTCAGCCATCTTCTCGAGCTCATCATCACTCATTTTATTCAGATAATCTAAAACCTTGATCTCATTATCAGAGATATGCTCTCCATATTCATACAAAAATGAATTATCATGGTGATCTCTGTTCATGAGGAGCTGATAAACCAAGCCCTCCTCATCCGACACGACAAGCTCATTTATAGACTTATCTACCCTAAGCTCATCATAGTCGTGAACAAAATAATAGATCATTTCCTTGATCGACGACTCTATTTCATTTGTTTCCGGATCATCTGCAAGAAAGCCCGCAATCTCTAAGAATAATTCGATCCAAATCAGTAACGTCCATACATCTTTCTCATATGACGAAACTATAACCTCTCTGATATTGGTCGCGATCCAGTTTAATTCCTGAGCGGTTTTGTCTCCATACTTTTTAAAACGCTCAGCGCATACTCTCGGATTGGTAAACGACTTTTCGTATGCATCTCCTGCTATATCACTGTATAAAACGCTGTTAACCTCAGCTGTAGCCATCTTCTTGGGATCATTGCACACAGCCACACAGTGCCCAAGCAACCCCGCCTGTACTTTCATATACTCGCGAAACTCCTCCGACAAAGAGGATGCCTCATCCTCAGCCACCCACTCGCGCAGCCTCTCGCAGGCCATCTCAAATCTCTCTTCAATCTCCAACTCATCCATTAAAATCAAACTCTCCTATTTGATCGGCGCCCCTGCACCGAATACTTTTATATAATTGACGAAATACATATAGCAGAAAACTATCGTCACTATCATTCGGTAAAAAACTGTCTGTTCCGAAGGGACTGTCGAAAACGTCAGTGCGTAGCGTGCGTATTAGGAAACTCACAGAGTTTCCGCACGCATGCACTGCTACGTTTTCGAATGACGCAAGTGAATCCCGAAGGAACACAGTTTTTTAGATATAATAATGAACAAGTTTTCCGAATAAAACTTCGTCAATAAACAAAATAAGCGGTGCTATAAGCCGGGTTCTGTAATAGGTGATCATCTATCTAGGACCGCCGTTACCGACGGCCTCAAGCAGCCTACCCGAAGACACGACGGGCCGCCGTATGGTCTTCTGCTTGGTCTTGCTACGGATGGGGTTTACATACGCCTCCGATGTTACCACCGAAGCGGTGAGCTCTTACCTCGCCATTTCACCCTTACTCGCCAGCTCACTTTTTAACTGTCTTACCCATCTTTAGACTGTGAAACAATTAAAAAGTGAACTGACGAGCGGTATTATTTCTGTTGCACTTTCCCGGAAGTCTCCTCCGCCGGACGTTATCCGGCATCCTGCCCTGTGTAGCCCGGACTTTCCTCGCGCGTAAAAATACGCCCGCGATCACCCGCACCGCTAAGCAGGAAACTCTATCGAGTTTCCGCAAAAAATCCACGTGTTTACCCTAATAAAATACCTCCGCCGATAAACTCTCTAAGCACCGAATTAAGCGGCACATGATGCGGATCTACCGGAAGGAAATAATCAAGGAACTTAAGTAACCTCTGAGCCTCCGAATACTCAGGCGAATCCTGCGGCACCTGGAAAAGCACCGGATCCGCATACAGCTTCATCGCCGCAAGCTCATAAATCAAAGCCGAGTTAAAAATCACATCAGCTCTTTCCTGGAACGGGAAGATGTTCTGCTCCTCGCCCCTTCTTACGCTATCCCACATGGCTATGGTTCTCTGCGCTGTATTTCCCCGAGTCCTTGCATCCCTGATGATACGGCGTATCAGTCGACCGTCAGTGGTCGGTATACGGTTGTGATCATCGAGATTTAATGTTGTCAGCGCCGAAATATATATCCTGAATTTCTCATCATCAGGAATTTGACTTGTAAGCTTATCATTCAGGCCATGGATACCCTCGATAACAAGAATATCATTATCTCCTATCTGCAAAAACGGCTTGTCGTATTGACGTCTTCCGGTGATGAAATTATAAGTCGGAAGCTGTACGCTCTTACCATCCAGAAGATTCATCATATCTTCCTGGAAGCCTGCAGTATCGATGGCCTCTATGCATTCATAATTATACTTTCCATCCTCATCCTTCGGAGTATCCTCACGGTTAACAAAATAATCATCAAGTCCGATCGGATGCGGATTGACACCAAGCGTCTTAAGCTGTGTCGAAAGTCTGTATGAGAATGTAGTCTTTCCTGAGGACGAAGGGCCTGCAATAGTAACGATCCTCGCTCCGCTCTCTACTATCTGCTCGGCGATATCGCCAATCTTCTTCTCATGCAGAGCCTCCTGAGTGCTCATAAGCTCAGTGAACTCACCACGAACGATAACATCATTCAGTTCTCCGACATTTGATACTCCCATCATTTCAATCCAGTCATTTGTATACTGCATCACATCGAAAAACTTCTTTGATACTCTGAAATCCTGGATCTTGTCCGGCTCATTTTTCTTTGGTAAGATAAATACAAATCCGTCCATGTAAAGCTGGAGTTTAAAATCACCCAAAACTCCCGTACTATATGGCATTGCTCCGTAAAAATAGTCAGTATACTCACCGAGTTCATACACTGTCATACGTGAGTTTCTGCGATATTTTGAAAGCTGTACTTTTGAGTTCATATTAAGGAGTCCGAACATCTCCTCGGCATCTCTCGTACGGATCACCCGCTTCTGGAACTGCAGATCAGCAGCTACATACTCTCGCATTTTTTCTTCGATCAGATCCAAAAGCTTTTGATCAAGATCGATCTTTCCGAATATATGACAAAAATGTCCCGTGTAAAGCGTATATTCAACCTTTACACCTTCAAGCTTATTTGCGGGAACGATCTCATGTATAGCCTTTAATACGAGCATTGTTATACCACGCTCATACACACGCATACCATCATTATCCTGCATCGTGCAAAGTTTTACATGACTCCCTTCCTCTACAGTATGATAAAACTCCTGCACTCTTCCGTTTACCTTCGCCATGATAAGCGGATAAGGGTACTCGGAAGCATGCTTTTCCGCCAAATCCCTAAGCGTGGTCCCGGACGCAACCTCGATCTCATTTCCTTCCAAATAAATCTTCATATCATGCCCTCCATTTGATGTTCATACATCCCATTTTCCATCTGTAAAAATATCAAGCAGTTACTAATCATAGAAGCTGTCCTTCAGCTCCTGTATTTCCTTCTTTAACTCTTCCTTACGCTCCGTAGCCCTTTCACCGAGCTCAAGCCCGGGTGCATCAAGCGTTTCGAGCAATGATGCCATTTTGTCGGTCATCATCCTCATATAACTTCTGAAAATAGTCCCGCCTTCTTCTGCAAGTATCCTCGAAAACCTGTATTCCGTATCAGTATACGGCGTATCCTCCTCGCCATGCACGGCACGGATTGCGATATAAAACTTACCGTCTTCCATACAGATCGACTCACGTTCGATCTTGAATCCTATCTTGTGAAGATGACGTCTTACTTCCTCAATATCAGACTGCGGTTGAAGCACCAGAGTCTTTATCCTTTTCAAAAGATCCATACTCTCCGACAGCATCCCGCAGATAAGCATTCCGCCCATCCCCGCGATCACCACAGTCTCGACCTCGCCATCATTTAAAACAGTTAGCCCGTCCCCAAGCCTGGTCTCAATCTTATCATCCAACCGGAGCGCCTCGATATTCTTTTTCGCCCTCTTTATCGGACCTTCATTAACATCCGTCGCAATAGCTTTCTTATACTTCTTTTCTTTCACCAGAAAGCTGGCAACATACCCATGATCAGTCCCGATATCCGCCATGGTTATTCCATCCGGAACTAATCCAACTATCATCTTCATTCGTACAGACAGATTGATTTTCATATTTAACTTCTCCATGCGTCCATACCGTAGCATCTGTTGATCCTTCGGACTCCACTTGCGTCATGGAAAAACGCAGCGGTGCATGCGCTGAAAATACCAGCGCTACGCACCGGCGTTTTCCCGAGGTCCTACGGATCTAACAGATGTCTACTCCGTATGGACGCGAGTACTCTAGTGCTACGGAAGCGCGAGCGGCAGGAGTTTTCTCACAGCGAGTCGGCGTAGCCGCTGAGTCAAACGAACTGTCCCAGTTCGTTGAGAAAAGCTCCGACAGCGTCTCGCGCGACATATTACTCCAAATAATCCTTAAGCTTTCTACTACGACTCGGATGTCTAAGCTTTCTGAGCGCCTTCGCCTCTATCTGCCTGATACGCTCTCTGGTAACATCAAATTCTTTACCGACTTCTTCCAAGGTCCTCGCCCTCTGATCATCCAGACCAAAACGCAGCCTCAGAACCTTTTTCTCGCGCTCGGTAAGCGTCTTCAAAACCTCGTCAAGCTGCTCCTTCAGCATGGTCTCAGCAGCGGCCTCACTCGGCACAGGAACATTATCGTCCTGAATAAAGTCTCCCAGATGAGAATCCTCCTCCTCACCGATCGGAGTCTCCAACGATACCGGCTCCTGAGAGATCTTCTGTATCTCACGAACACGATCAACAGGCAGATTCATCTTCTCTGCGATCTCTTCCGGATACGGCTCGCGTCCGAGTTCCTGCAAAAGCTGCCTCTGAACACGAATAAGCTTATTGATTGTCTCCACCATATGAACGGGGATACGTATCGTACGAGCCTGATCTGCAATAGCACGCGTGATAGCCTGACGAATCCACCATGTAGCATAAGTAGAGAACTTGTAACCCTTTTTATAATCGAACTTTTCAACAGCCTTAATAAGGCCGAGGTTACCCTCCTGGATCAGGTCAAGGAAAAGCATACCACGTCCAACATATCTCTTCGCAATGCTGACAACCAGACGAAGGTTCGCCTCAGCGAGGCGCTTTTTAGCATCCTCGTCACCCTTCTCCATACGCATAGCGAGTTCCTTCTCCTCCTCAGCGGAAAGAAGCGGCACCTTACCGATCTCCTTGAGATACATTCTGACCGGATCCTCGATACTGATACCCTCCGGCACGGCGAGTTCGATGTTCTCAAGCTCTTCTTCGGTAGGCTCATCGTCCACATCAGAAAGGATCTTGTCATCCTCAGGCTCCTCGTCCTCGACCATCATCGTTATACCGACCTTGTCGAGTTCCTCATAAAGCCTGTCCTTCTTCTCCTCATCGATCGCAACGCCTTTCTCCGAGATGACCTTCTCAACGTCAGCCACGTAAAGAGCATTGTCACTCTTTTTCGACATCTCGACGAGGGTTGTGATGATGTCCTTCATTACCTCAAGCTCATCTTCCTCTTCGATCTCCACATTCTTTTCCTTCCTCATTTTTCTTCCCCCATTCATATATTTTTATTAGAACTAAATATCTATGTGAAGCTGCTGAAGTTTCTTTTTTTCCTCCAGCAGTTTTTGAACCTCTTCGATGCCTGTGGCGTTTCTGCTTTTTTTATCAAGCGACGCTTTCAGGATCACATGTACAACCTCATTTATCGCGCGGTCTTTGGCGCCCTCTTCATCAACTTCTTTATGAAAAATGCCCGCGACCTTGCTTTGCATCTCGACATCTTCGAAATGTCCGAGTATAGATGCCGCATCTACCTTACCCGTACTCATCAGCTGCTCGTACACATACCGCGCTACCTCGTGATAAGGCTCGTCGATAAAGTCATCCACCGAAACATACGTGCGTAGCTTCTCAAAGCTCTCAGGATGCTCACATAGCCATGTAAGAAGTATCCCCTGGCTTTCCGATAGAGCATCGTCTTCAGGGATGCCCCGTCTGTGTTCGCTTCGCTTTGCCCGCTCATCAAGGTCTATTCCTACCATCTGAGCGCTTTGCTTTCTGACGAGAGCTCTGAAGTCCTCGCTCCTGACATGATACTCTCTCGAAAAAGCTTCTATATAATTTGTACGTTCAGCTTCATCCTCAAACTCACAAATCTTTTTTGCGATCTCATTCATAAACCGCGTTTTTCTCTCGGGATCATCGAGATCATAATCCCTCGCGATAACATCGACCTCAAAGAAAAAGCTTGTCAGCGAATTTTTGATCCTGAGCTTAAACTCATCAGCTCCGAGAGCCTTTATAAACTCATCAGGATCCTTGTGCGGACTCATTCGTATCACCTTCGACCTGATGCCTTCATTTTTCAGCATCGGTATCGCCTTCATAGCGGCCGATGTTCCGGCGCCGTCCGAGTCAAAGCATACATATACGAGATCCGTCATTCTTTTTATCAGCTGCGCGTGTCCGGGCGTAAATGCCGTCCCCAGAGCCGCCACAGCATTCGTGAAGCCCGCCTGATGCAGAGCGATCACATCCATGTATCCCTCACACAGGATAAGTCCGTCTGTGAGCTTTCCATGTATATAATTGATTCCGAACAGATTTCGGCTTTTGTCAAAAACGATAGTCTCGGGTGAGTTCATATATTTAGGCTTTCCGTCACCCATCACTCGTCCACCGAATCCGATTACATGATTCCTGCGGTCGACTATCGGAAACATTACTCTGTTCCAAAACTTGTCATACGGCCCGCGCTTTTCATCATAGACGAAAAGTCCGCTGGGCTTCAATACTTCATCCGTAAATCCCTTACTTTTTAAAAACCTGTATAACGAGCTGTTTTGCGGCGCGAATCCCAAAGCAAACTTTTTCATCGTCTCCTCATCAAGGCCTCGCCTGGAAAGATAATCAAGCCCTTCTTTTCCCTTCGGATCTCTCAGACATGCAAAATAGTACTGCGCCGCCAAAGAGTTTACCTTAAATAATGTATCTCGTAATGACTCCTTCCGCCTCCTGTCAGGATCCATATCCTGCGTTGGCAGCTGTATCCCCGCCCGCTCAGCCAGATACTGCACCGACTCGGTGAAGGTCATATTCTCATATTCCTGTAAAAATGTAAAGACATCTCCGCCCTTGTGACATCCGAAACAATAATACATCCTTTTATCGGGCGTCACGGTAAACGAAGGCGTCTTTTCATTATGAAAAGGACACAGTCCCTTGTACGAACCACCGGCCCGCTTCAGGGACACATACGTGCCGATCAGATCAACAATATCCGTCCGGCTTCGCACGTCCTCGAGTATATCGTCACCGTAATACATTCTCATCCTCTTTCCAAAAATATCAAGCAGTCTAGTATACCGACCACATCTGAGGGATTGCAAGCTCCGTATAGATCTTTACCGCATAATTATCAGTCATCCCGGCGATGAAGTCACAAACAACTCTCTCCTTGGTTTCATCACCGATCATTGCCTTGTATTCATCAGGGAGCAAATCCGTATGATCAACATAGTATTCATACAGCCTTCTGATCAGCGCCTGAGCTTTGCCTTCCTCAGTTTTTGCTATCGAGTTAACGTACACATTGTCAAACATGTACTTTCTTAATTCCATGAGGTTTTCTTCCATCTCTTCGGAAAGCGTTATATCATTTGCCTTCTCAGATGAGATGATCAGATCATGTATCAAAGTATTCAGTCTCTCTCTGAGACTGTATCCAAAAGCTTTTTTGTATTTTTCCGGGATATCCTCATCTCGGATAACCCCGCCTCGTATCGCATCATCTATATCAGAATTTATATATGCTATCTTGTCACAAATCCTTACTATTTTTCCTTCGCGTGTTGAAGGGCTACCGGCCGTTGAATGGTTCAGTATTCCATCTCGAACCTCCACGGTAAGATTTAATCCCTTTCCACCCTTTTCGAGCTTCTCTACCACACGAATACTCTGTTCCTGGTGCTTGAAGCCACCCGGTACTATGAGATTGAGCTCTCTCTCTCCCGCATGTCCGAACGGTGTATGTCCGAGATCATGTCCAAGCGCTATCGCCTCGGTCAGATCCTCGTTAAGCCTGAGCGCCTTCGCTACTGTCCTTGCGTTCTGTGACACCTCAAGAGTGTGTGTAAGCCTGTTTCTGTAGTGATCTCCCTTAGGTGCAAGGAAAACCTGAGTCTTTCCTTTCAGCCTTCTGAAGCTCTTTGAATGCAGGATTCTGTCGCGATCCCTCTGATATACAGGGCGTATGTCACACTGTTCCTCATGGACATCTCTTCCCTTCGAAGTATCAGAAAAAGATGCTTCCGCGCATAAAATGCTATGTTCACGCTGCTCGAGTTCCTCACGGATAGTCATTTTTCGGGCTCCTTTCCCATTAGAACAACACCTGCATATATAAGCTACAACATAAAAAAGGTATTTCCTTTTTTTATTACAAAAAAAGCATATCCGAATAATCGAATATGCCCTAAAACCGTATTGATCCATTATTCTTTGGGTTTGGAATAAACACAGCCGCAGTAATTCTGTCTGTACAGATCATACTCGGCTGACAGCTCTATGCTTCGCTTATAACCGTTTTTCTTTTTAAAATCAGATGGCAGATAGTAAAGACCATATTTTTCGGCGAGTTCCTCACCGATACTCATAAGCAGATCAGCATCCTTGTGAGGACTGATGGATAAAGTCGTACAGAAAAGCTCAAAACCATTCTCTTTAGCCGCCTCAGCCGTCTTAGTAAGTCTAAGTCTGAAACACTTAACACATCTCGCTCCTCTTTCAGGCTCATCTTCCAGTCCTTTTGCTATATCAAAAAAGCGCTCAGGATCATAATCGGCATCAACGAAACTGATCTCATCACCAT
>JAEEGL010993780.1_pt1 | contig 10078 bp, 6 predicted proteins | sample 9134231 | NCBI WGS metagenome assembly JAEEGL01 (sample SAMN16246548, study PRJNA631951) | gut metagenome | biome: gut microbiome; feature: rumen; material: fiber-attached | host: Bos | place: Iran: Karaj | collected 2018-10 | reverse complement strand
GGTAAAAAGGCAAAGATACACATAAAGATCGATACCGGCATGGGCAGACTCGGATTTCAACCAGATGACGAGAGCCTCGCCATCATTAAAAAGATCTCGACACTGCCAAATATAGAACTCGAGGGTGTATTTACTCATTTAGCCAGAGCTGACGAGGCAACTACGGATGCTGCCGAAGAGCAGTTCAAAATATTTAAGGATTTCGTGGACAGACTTGAGAGCGAGGGGGTTACCTTCAGGTATCGCCACGCTTCTAACAGTGCATGTATTCTTCAGTATCCTGATGCAGGACTTGATTTCGTCCGCTCGGGCATTTCGACCTACGGCCTGTATCCGTCTGAGGAGATGACACACGACACGATCGAGTTGAAGCCGGCTCTCGAGTGGATCTCCAAGATATCATTTTTGAAAAAAGTTCCTTCAGGCACTCCGATCAGTTACGGAGGAACCTTTGTGACCGAGAGAGAATCCGTGATCGCGACCGTCCCTGTCGGATATGCGGACGGTATGAAAAGGTCATTGTCGAACAAGGGAAGAGTGCTTGTAAACGGAGAGTATGCCCCGATATGCGGCAGAATCTGTATGGATCAGTTTATGATTGATGTCACTGATATACCCGATGTCAAGGAGGGTGATGCAGTAGTGATCATCGGAAAATCCGGTAATAAAGTGATGTCGGTAGAAGAGGTCGCGAACCTCGCCGGAAGCTTTAATTATGAGTTTGTTTGCGGTATTTCAAGTCGTGTTCCGAGGTGGTATATAGGAGAGCCGAGAATGTATTAGTTAAAAGTCATTAGCAAATCATTTGAATATGACATAAGTTTGACACATTTTAGTCGTATCTTGATTTTCGGAAAGTATAAACTTTCTACTCCCACCCTATTATACGCTTTGACACCTTCGGGTGTCGACAGAAGGGCCCCGAAAGGGGCCTTTTTGTGTTGTAGGCGTGAGCATGTTTGGGAGACTCAGCCCTTTCTAAAAAAAACACTAGCTTTTTTTGCCGGTCTGTGGTAATATAAGAATAGCGGTTTGAAACACGTTTCATTACCGATTTCACTAAAGGAGATTACTGATTATGGCTGAAATTGAAAACGAAGAGATCCCTACCAAAATCCAAGGAATGTCTATCAAGATCAAAATCATGATCATAGCGATCGTTCCCATGCTTGTTCTTGCTATCGCACTTACCACTTATGGTGTGACCAGCATGCGTTCGGGAATGCGTGAGGAGGCTATGGCAGGACTTGAGTATTCGGCTCATGCTATGGCTGCAGCATATGATGCGATTAGCGCCAAGGATTATGTTCTTCAGGAGAAGGGCGGTGTCGGAACACTCTATAAAGGTGGATTTAACGTAACCCAGAACGAGCAGTTCATCGACAAGTTTACCGGAGACACTGACCTGGAGGTTACCGTCTTCTTTGGAGCCACACGTTATGCCACATCACTTAAGGATGAGGCAGGCGAGCGTATAATCGGTACAGATGCCGATGCCGAAGTGGTAGAAAAGGTCATTGGCCAGGGACAGGATTATGAGACCTACAACCTTGATTTAAACGGACAGAATTTCTTTGCTTATTATATTCCTATTACTAACTCCGACGGAACGAATGTTGGAATGTATTTTGCAGGCAAACCGTCAGCAGAGGTTGATGCTACCATCAATCAGAGACTTATCATGATGATCATACTTGCTGCGATCATGGTTATCATAGCAGGACTTGCAAGCTTCCTTGCATCATGTGCGATCGCAAAGGTCATCAAAAATGTACAGAAGATCGTGGTTACTGCCGCTCATGGTGACCTGAATGTACATATTCCCGAGAGGTTCATGCGCAGAAAAGACGAGGTCGGACTCATGTCAAATGCCATGCAGCGTCTCGTGGATGTTCTGCAGAGTGTTATCTCCAAGATTCTCGGTTCAGCTGTAGAGGTTGATAAGAATGCCGGAGAGATGAATGATATGGTTGCCACATCAGTTACCAACGCTCATGAGGTGTCAAACTCCATGGAGACCATCTCACAGGGAGCAACCTCTCAGGCGAATGATACTGATTCGGCAACGCAGAATGTTAATGATATGGGTGAGGCCATAACCGAGATAGTTGAAAAGGTTGAAAACCTCACAGTAACATCAAATGAAATCAATGAGGCCAGAGAGGAAGCTGAAAGCATTATCAATGAGCTTGCTGAGTCCTCAGACCGTACCATAGAGGCTGTCGATGTCATCGGTAAACAGGTTAAGCTGACTGATGAGTCGGTATCAAAGATTTCCGAGGCTATCGTGATGATCACATCCATCGCCGAGGAGACAAACCTTCTTTCACTGAATGCTTCCATCGAGGCTGCCAGAGCAGGAGAGGCAGGTAAGGGATTTGCAGTCGTTGCTTCCGAGATCCAGAAGCTGGCTGAGGAGAGTGCAAAGAGCGCAGAGCAGATCTCTCATATCATTGATAACCTTTCAAAAGAGTCAAAGAATACAGTCACTGCGATGAACAAGGTTCAGGAGATCGTCGAGGTTCAGCAGCAGAAGCTTGTCGAGACCAGAGAGAAGTTCGACGGTGTCGGTGCCGGTATCAACAAATCACTTGTTGCCATCGACGAGATCGGCAAGGATACTCGTGAGATCGATGTGGCGAGAGTACATGTAACGGATCTTATTCAGAAGTTGAACGGCGTTTCCAAGGAAAACGCATCAGAGACTCAGATCACCATGGCTTCCATGGAGGAGCTTGCTTCCACCATGCAGCTCATCGACGAAAGAGCCAACGACCTCAGACGTCTGTCAGAGGAACTCGACAAAGAGGTTCACTACTTCAAGCTTGATAACGATTCTCAGCAGATCACTGAGGCATAAGGATTGTAACCTATGAGATATCCCGATTTTCTCCAAAAACACGAAACAATCGGATTTATAGCACCATCATTTGGCTGTGCGATAGAACCCTATCGCGCAGCTTTTATGCGTGCCAGGAGAGTTTTTAAGAAAAAAAGGCAGGGTGAGGAGCTGGGCCCCAACTGCTTTGCCGATGACGGTATAGGCATCAGTACCACTCCTGAAAAATGCGCCGAAGAGCTGATGGAAATGTATGCATCGGAGACGAATCAGGCGCTGATCTCATGTGGCGGCGGAGAGCTTATGTGTGAGATATTGCCTCATATAAAGTTTGAGGTCCTGTATAAAGCTAAGCCGAAATGGTTTATGGGATACTCGGATAATACGAACCTGACATTTTTGCTGACGACCGCACTTGATATCGCAAGTATTTATGGTCCTTGTGTGTCGGCGTTCGGAATGGATCCTTGGCATCCTTCGATTCATGATGCGTTTAACCTGCTGTGTGGTGACCCTCAGATTGTTGAGACGAATGAAGACGGTGCTTATGTCGCAAAGGTACATAATTACGACGGTTGGGAGAAGGAGTCGCTAAAGGATGAGACTCATCCGTATGAGCCTTATAACATCTCAGAGCTGTTTATGCCGGTTGTTTACGGTGGCGAAAAAGAGGCCTGCGGTCGCTTGGTAGGTGGCTGCCTTGACTGCCTGGTAAATATCTGCGGAACAAAGTTTGACCGAGTTGACCATTTCAATGACAGGTACGAGGATGAGGGTGTATTGTGGTTTTTGGAGTCATGTGACTTAAATGTAATGGATATGCGCCGCGCGCTTTGGAACCTGAAGGAGAGCGGCTGGTTCAGAAATGCCAAAGGATTTTTGATCGGCAGGCCGATGCACTACGATGAACCAATGTTTGGTATAAACAGGCATGAGGCTGTGATTGGAGCACTCGGAGATCTCGGGGTTCCGATCTTTATGGATCTCGATATCGGTCATCTGGCACCGATGATGCCGATAGTGTGCGGATCGTATGGAAAGGCAGCCTGCAAAGGGCGATCTTTTGCGCTTTCCATGGAGTTTATCTAAAAAAATTACGAAATTCGGAACTTTTTTGATATAAAGGGTTGACGAATCCTGAAAATATGGTATAATTGGCTTTGCAAATTAACCCGAACAGTTGTATTTTGCGAAATCTACAATTGGAGGGAGGTAAGGTGTGAGACTATGTCTAGTGTAATTGTTAAAGAGAACGAGTCACTGGATAGCGCACTTCGCCGTTTCAAGAGAAACTGTGCGAAGGCTGGTATTCAGCAGGAGATTCGTAAAAGAGAGCACTATGAAAAGCCTAGCGTCAGACGCAAGAAAAAGTCTGAGGCTGCTCGCAAAAGAAAGTATAAGTAATATCTTTGCGAAAATGAGAGCCTGTTTCCCGGCGGGGTGACAGGCTCTCTTACGGTATATACATATCTATGGACGTCCGGTATATGTATGTGTATTCTAACGTGGGGAATACTTATATAATATACCAGCTTATCTGGAGGGTAGCTTTTGGAATCAGAAATTGAACTGGATATTCCTGTAGAGCATGAGCAAAACATTTTTGGTCAGTTAGATAAACATGTTAAAAAGATGGAAAAAACTCTTGGAGTTAGTGTGATCCTTCGTGATGGTAGCGTGTTTATCAAAGGCGAGAAACATGCTTTAAAGCATGCTGAATATGTTTTTTCTGAACTGCTTGAGTTGTCTAAGCGTGGGAATCAGATCACTGAGCAGAATGTTGATTATCTGCTGGCGATGACGCAGGAAGAAAAGAGCGTATCGCTGGCGGAGATTGACAAAGAGTTACTCGGATACACGATATCAGGAAAACCTATCAGGCCGAAGACCCTCGGTCAGCAGAAGTATGTAGGTCAGATACGTGATAAGATGATGGTATTCGGACTCGGACCTGCCGGTACAGGTAAAACATACCTTGCTATGGCTATGGCGATTGCGGCTTTTAAGGCTGATACCGTTTCGAAGATCATTCTGACCAGACCTGCCATAGAGGCAGGAGAGAGCCTGGGGTTTTTGCCGGGCGATCTGCAGCAGAAAATAGATCCGTATTTAAGACCGCTCTATGATGCGCTTTATCAGATCATGGGGGCGGACAGCTTTATCAAAAACAGCGAGAAGGGGCTTATTGAGGTGGCGCCGCTCGCATACATGCGCGGACGTACGCTTGATAATGCTTTTATCATCCTCGATGAGGCACAGAACACGACGCCGGCTCAGATGAAGATGTTTTTGACGCGTATCGGTTTTGGTTCCAAGGTGGTCATCACCGGAGATCTTTCTCAAAAGGATCTTCCGTTCCAGGCGGAGTCAGGACTTGAGGTTGCCGTAAAAGTTCTCGAGGGTATCGATGATATCGGTTTTTCTTATCTGACCAACAAAGATGTTGTTCGTCATCCGCTCGTACAGAAGATAGTGCATGCGTATGAAAAATACGAGGCTAAAAGGGCTTATAAGGAATCCAGAAAACCTAATAAATACAAAAATGACAAGCGGTAAGTATTCGTAAAAATACCGTCTGGTGAGGATCGTCTATGAGTTTTGATTTTAATATTGATGAGCTGAACAAGTCACTTCTTATTCAGACAATGAAAACTCTGAATTGCCCATATGAGGTTTCAGTTGATATCAGTATCGCGAGTGAAGAAGAGATACGCGAGCTAAACAGAGAGCATCGGGGGATTGATAAGGTTACCGATGTTCTGAGCTTTCCGATGAATGAGTTTGACGAGCCGGGAGTATTCTCGGGGGCATCCTTTGAAGGATCGAAAACGATCGATCCGGATACGGATTTGCTCTTGCTTGGTGATGTTGTTATCTGTGCGTCAAAGGTACGTTCACAGGCAAAAGAGTATGGTCATACCGAAAAGAGAGAGTTCGCATTTTTGGTCGTACACAGCCTGTTACATTTAATCGGCTTCGATCACATCGATGATTCTGACAGAGTGATCATGGAAGCTAAACAAAGAGAGATTTTAGATGAGGTAGGTATTGTAAGGTAGCAAAGAGGTAGCAAATGGCAGGTAAAAACAAAAGCGCTGATTTCCTTAAGCAAGGCGGCATTCTCGCGATCGCCTCGCTTTTGGTACGCCTTATCGGCCTTATTTACCGAATCCCCATGTCGAATATTCTTGGCGAGGAGGGTAACGGAATCTATGCCGTAGCCTTTGAGATCTACGATCTGATCCTGATCATATCTTCATACAGCCTGCCGCTTGCGATGTCAAAAATCGTATCGGCCCAGCTTGCCCGTAAGGAGTACAGAAACTCATCACAGACGCTGAAGGTCGGCATGATATTTGCATTGATCTCAGGTGGATGTTTCGGCTGCTTTCTTCTTTTCGGTGCAGAGTTTATCGAGAAAAACATATATCCGGAGTATACGGGAGTGCATATTCCTCTTCGAGTGCTCGCGCCGACTATCCTTATCGTGGCATTTTTAGGCGTATTCAGAGGATTTTTTCAGGGCAAAAAGACCATGATACCAACTGCGGTGTCCCAGATCATCGAGCAGGTAGTAAACGCAGTTGTAAGCGTTCTCGCCAGTTATCTTTTCATGAAGTGGACCATCGGGGATCCGTTCAGATCCGCGTGGGGTGCTGCGGGCGGTACACTGGGTACATGTATGGGAGCAGCTTCGGCATTGCTTCTCCTGGTATTTTTGATAAGCATATATAAGCCTTCTCTCAGAAAGCTGGAGAAAAGGGACCGAACCGGAAGTGTTGACTCGACGGGATACCTTTTCAAGGTTTTGATCCTGACGATTTTGCCTGTCATTCTATCTCAGACGGTTTATAATATCAGCGGACTTATTGATTACAAAATTTACGGATTATATTCTGCGCAGGGGGGACTCGATGCTGTAAGCATCAAGAGCATGGTCGGAGTTTACAGTTCGAAGTATCGTGTGATGTGCTCGGTTCCTATCGCACTTTCTACTGCGCTTGCGTCCTCAATGATTCCGAGTGCCGTTCAGGCATTTACCAAGAAAGATTATAATCAGCTCAGGTATAATGTGTCGTCTGTTGTAAAATTCAACATGATTATTGCATTCCCCTGCTTTATAGGGTATACTGTACTTGGTATGCCGATCATAAAGCTCTTATTCTCTTCGAACTTTATTCTCGGCGGAAAAATGCTTGTTGTTGGTTCGTTAGCTATTGTATTTTATGCGCTTTCTAACGTGACGGGAGGTGCGCTTCAGAGTATAAACAGGATGAGTATACCTGTTATTCATTCCGCAATATCATTAGTACTTCACATCGTGATCGTGATACTTTGTGTGAAGTATACCTCGTTCGGTATATATTCACTTCTTGTTGGAAATATTACATTTCCGCTGGTTGTGTGGCTGCTTAACCTGTGGGCGCTGAAGCGTTATATCCCGGGAGGTTATAGTCAGGAGGTTATAAAGACATTTGTGGCACCGTTAACGGCTTCCATCTGGATGGGTGTATTGACACTCGGCTTTTATGAACTGGTTGGAGTGTTTACAACATCGAACATTGTTCGTACATTGTTATCGCTCATTGTTGCCGTATTAAGCTATTTTGTGATCCTGCTATTGATAAACACGGTAACAAGAGACGAGCTTGTTGATTTCCCGTTCGGTTATCGTTTATATGCACTTGCAAAGAAAATGAGACTTATGGCTTAGGTTGTGTTCGTGTCGGATCGGCAGGAAGGGGGCCTTATGCGCATGAAAAAAAACAATATAAGTGCTGATGATCAGAACTCAAGTCTTCTTGACGAGTATTCAAACAAGGTTTTCAGACTTGTTGTATTGATCGTGCCGTTTTTCTTTATATGCGGAAATGTTACCATGACAATCCTTCATTACACCGGATTGTATCCTGATCTGAATGGCTTTGCCATGTGGATTTCCAATGCGATAGACATAAGCTATATAGGGATTGGTATATATTTGACCAAGACCAGCTATGGATCTGATGGTATCTTGATTCCGAAAAAGCTTGCGTCTGCAAAGTTTATCCTTTTGATAATGGTAGTATTGCAGTGGAACCTGAACAGCTATGTTTGTCCGTTTAACGACTTCTGGGCTTACGCACCTCTGTTTGTGCTTGTGCACGCATTTTTCTTTGATCTTGTTTATGTTCATTGGTCAACGCTACTTATCATTTTTTCAATGGTTCTTTCCTGGGTGATAAATGGTGAAAATCTATTACCTTATGAAAATGATTTCTTCATTTTGAACATGATATTCCGTGGAATATGTCTTATTTTCACGCTGTTGTCCATCAATATCGTTACATGGTTTGGAAAAGAATTCATCATCGAGGTGGTCGCAACACGTGAAAAAGAGCGTGAGATGCGTGAAAAGAGTGAGGCTTATGAAAGAGAGGCCCGCTTGAAATCAGATTTCTTGGCTAACATGTCTCATGAGATTCGTACTCCTATGAATGCGGTTATCGGTATGGCTGAGATCGCGATGAGAGAGGAGTTGCCGCCTGTTGCCATGGACTGCCTTGCGCAGATTCAGAAATCGGGGCGCAACCTTCTTAACATCATCAATGATATCCTGGATTACTCAAAGATCGAATCCGGAAAGATGGAGATCGTGCCGGAAAGATTTGAGCCGTCCGGTGAGATTAACGATATCTCAAATATACTTGCGACCAGGATTGAAGCCAAGGATCTGAGCCTTTTCTTTGTTATTGATAGAAAGGTTCCGCATGCACTTTTAGGAGATGCCATGCGTATCAGGCAGGTGCTTATAAATCTTGTCAATAATGCCATCAAGTTTACCGAAAAAGGAAGCGTGGGAGTTATAATTGAATGTGAGAACACCGGCGAAGATACGATAACTCTGACTTTCCATGTGTTTGATACGGGAATCGGTATCAAAAAAGAAGATATGGACAAGCTTTTCGTGAACTTCCAGCAGGTTGACTCGAGGAGAAACCGATCTGTCGAGGGAACAGGCCTTGGACTTGCGATATCGCAAAGACTTGTTGAAAACATGGGTGGAAAGATCGGTGTAAATTCAGAATATGGCAAGGGATCAGATTTCTGGTTTACGATACCGCTAAAGGTCATCGATCCGACACTTGATCTGGTGATAGACGATGCGGATAAAAAGCGAGCGGTTATCATTAACAGTAATCCGTATAGTGTGCAGTCATTTTTGAGTGAGATGAACAGCTTTGGAGTAAAGGGAGAAGCGGTTTCTGCTTTTGATGAGTTTAAAACCGAGCCCGGACTTAAGAATTATCTGGTTATAGAGTATAGAAGCTACAATGATAAGATACACGATTATCTCAAGAAGAATCCTGATGTAAACGGTGTTGTTATCATTGATTATAATTCCAACTTCAAGTCAGATCTTGATAATCTAAACACGCTCAGAAGGCCTGTATCTACGCACAAGATAGTACGTGCCCTAAATGGTCAGTCCGAGGATTCGCGTGAGTTCAATGACACTTATTCTATTAACTTCACAGCTCCTGATGCCAGAATTCTTATCGTTGATGACAATGAGATCAATATTTCGATAGCAGAAGGGCTTTTGGCTCCGATGGAGATGAATATAGATTCGGCGATCAGCGGACCGGATGCTATAGTTAAGATACAAAATCATGACTATGATATTGTTCTAATGGATCATATGATGCCTGAGATGGATGGTGTGGATACAACAAAGATCATACGCGAGAGCATAAAGGGTAAAGATGAGCTGGTTATCATTGCATTATCGGCTAATGCTCTTAAGGAAGCCAGGGATATGTTCCTTGAGTCAGGCATGAACGATTTTGTTGCAAAGCCTATCGAGATCAAGGAGCTCGTAGCGAAGATCAAAAAATGGCTGCCTAAGGATAAGATCAAAAAAGGAGCGCCAAAGATACCCGTACAGTCTGCGGATGCGTCGGATGACCTTAAAGAGTTCTATATGATTGATGTCAAGCATGCGTTGAAATCACTTGGTACGCCCGAGCTTGTCCGTTCAATCGTAGAGGAATACTACAAAGAAGGACAAAACAACTATGACAAGATCCTCGAAGCATATGAAAACGAGGATTTAAAGGACTTTGCCATCAGAGTTCACGCATTAAAGAGCAGTTCCAGACAGATCGGTGCTCATGAACTTGGTGACAGAGCTGAAGCGCTCGAAAAGGCCGGCAAGAACTCGGATATCGACTTTGTCAGAGCAAATACCGAAGAGAT
>JAEEGL010751333.1_pt1 | contig 10078 bp, 8 predicted proteins | sample 9134231 | NCBI WGS metagenome assembly JAEEGL01 (sample SAMN16246548, study PRJNA631951) | gut metagenome | biome: gut microbiome; feature: rumen; material: fiber-attached | host: Bos | place: Iran: Karaj | collected 2018-10 | reverse complement strand
TGTTTCGCCACCATCTGCCTTGCGCAGGACAAGATTCCCGCCATCATCACGAAGCCCGGCGCCTTGGACGACATCAAAGGCCATGTCCAAGGCGCATGCTGCTCCGCCGAAGCCATTTACCTCTCCCATATCGACGGCATCTTCAAGCTCGACTGGGAAGGAAACGTCCTCAAACACGTCACGCTTCCCCGCCATACAGGCGACATTTGCTACTACAAAGGCCGCATCTACGACTCCCTCTCCAATCCGCAAGGCTTCAATCTCATGGTGCTCGATGACGACCTCAACGTCGTCGGCAAATACAAATTCCCTGGCGGCGATGGCGCAACCATCCTCAACGACGTTCTTTACATTGGAACAGGCCCATGCCCGTCGCAGCCCCACCGCTACAGCAACATCTCCACATTCGATTTGAACCGTATCAAACAAGCCGAAACCGAACAACCGAAGGATGGCGCCCCCATCAGCTTGGGCAACACTTTCCTCAAAAAAATGACGCTCGACTACGGCTCCGAAACAAACTACGGCGTGCAAGACTTCGCCAACGACGGCAAATACATCTACGCCATGTTCTACGCGGCCAACGGCGGCGATCCATGCGTCATTCTCACACCGGATCTGAAAGTCGTCAAAACCGTCCGGTTCGACGCCTCCACAGGCTTCGACTTCCTTCCGCCGTCCCGTAATCATGGCAAGAATCCGCGTTTCTTCCGTGTCAGACATTATGGCGGTGACTGGCGTAAACAGAACCCGAAGACGCAGCCCGCGCAAGTCCGCATCGACTTCTTTGAAGTCGTCGACGGCAAAATCATCAACATCACGGCGGAATAAGGAGGTAGCGACGGCGTCCCGCCGTTGGATAAGGAGAACCGCGCCTACGCGGCATCCTGAACTGTAACACATACCGTCATCAACTGAAACGTCACTGAAACAATCGTGAAACAATTCACACTGCTTCTAATATTCTGCTTCTCAATCATTTGCATTGCACAAGAGAAGATTCCGGCCATCATCACGAAACCAGGCGCCCTGGCCGCCCTGAAAGGCCATATCCAGGGAGCCTGCTGCTCGGAAGACGCCATCTATCTCTCCCATGTGGAAGGAATTTTCAAGCTCGACTGGAACGGCAACGTCCTGAAGCACACGGCTTTGCCCAAACACACAGGCGGCATCTGCTATTGGAAGGGCCGCATCTACGACTCCCTCTACAATGACGTGGACGGCGAAACCAACATCATCGTGCTTGACGACGACATCAACATCGTCGGTTCATTCAAAACACCAGGCGGCGGCTGCGCGACCGTCCACGACGGCATCCTCTACGTCGGAACAGGACCGAGAGACTCCAAGACACACCGTTTCAACAACATCACAAAATTAACCCTGCCTGACTGCCGTCCTGTCGCCACCATGACGCTCGATTATGGCATCGAAACAAGATACGCCGCCCAATGCCTCGCAAGCGACGGGAAATCCATCTACGCCGTCTTCTACGCGACCAACGGCGGCGATCCATGCGTCATTCTCACGCCGGATCTGAAGGTCGTCAAAACCGTCCGGTTCAACGGCTCCACTGGTTTCGACTTCCTGCCGCCGTCCCGTAACCATGGCAAGAATCCGCGCTGTTTTCGCGTCAGACATATCGGCGACTGGCGCAAACAGCCCCAAAAGACGCAGCCCGCTCAAGTTCGCATTGAGTTCTTTGAAGTCGCGAACGGCAATTTCATCAATATTACAGAGTAATCGACATTTATCATCATGGATGTTTGATTATTCCCCATGATATGATAAATTAATTAATCTATATTGTATTAAGACGTTCATTTTTACCTAACAAGTATTAGTTATTCTGTTTGTAGAAGGACGGAAGGACCGATTGCAAACCAGAGAGCTCCTGCTTTGTCGACAAGCGGCAGAAAGCAAAAAACAAAAAAACGCTAATATTTTTATTCAAAAGAACTTGCAACTTCTATCAATGATTTTGCCAGACATCTGTTCCCATGCCACTTTTCATTGAATCACAGTTCATAAACGATGACTGCTATTTAATAGGCACTTTTCCGGAACACCGCTGGTATCCAGTCTATTGCAAACCCAACAAGGAAAAAAAGCTCGCCGAACTGGCGACGCAAAAAAACATTTCATGGTATCTACCGACGTTTCTGCACCACCGCATAACTCGCGGGCATCGCATAGAGACACAGGTACCAATGTTTCCAGGCTATATTTTTCTTCTATTGAACCGCCAGCAGAATTGGCAGGTTAAGACCTCTGGGTTAGCCATCCGCATCCTGACGGTCACGGAAAAAACAGAACCGCACCTCGTAAATGACCTCAACTTAATCCGTAAGTTTGAATTGCTCAGCCGCACGCAACCCGTCAAAGTCCGTTCAGATCTTGTTCCAGGCAAGCGTTTTACTATCGCCCACGGGCAGTTCAAAGGCGTCGAAGGAGTCATCGTCAAACAAAAGAACCGAACTGAATTCATCGTCCATCTCGATTTTCTCGGCTATTCCCTAGCCACTGTTCCCGCAATGGACATCCTTTGAAGGGGGCAGCCATTTATCATCAATGTCTCAGTTGAATCAAAAAATAGTCCACGGCGTTTTTTGGCAAGGGCTTGAACGCTTCGGCAATCTCGGCATCAATTTCGTCATCTCCGTCATTCTCGCACGGTTGCTGACGCCAAAGCAATTCGGGCTTGTCGCCCTTGCCGCCATTCTCATAGACATCGCGACTGCCATCATTGAATCAGGCTTGCCCAAAGCCCTCATCCAAAAAAAAGACATTGACGAAATAGATTGCAATTCTGTCTTTTACTTTAATATCACACTTGGTCTTCTCATGTACGGGATCATCTTCCCGGTGGCCCCGTACATCGCCCGCTTCTACAATCAACCGGAACTGACCACGCTCACGCGGACCATCACACTTTCGCTAATTATCACATCTTGGGCGAGCATCCAGCGGACAATGCTTGTCAAGAAGATGCTCTTCCATTTGAGCTTCAAAATTTCTTGGTTGGCCCAAATTCCAGCGGGAATAATTGGCATCCTTCTCGCTTACAAGGGGTTCGGTGTCTGGGCGCTCATTGTCCAACATCTGATGAAAGATGTTCTGGGGACGCTGTTTCTATGGTTTTTCGTCCAATGGCATCCACAGCGTCTTTTCAACTTCTCTCGCCTGAAAAGCCTGTTGTCATTCAGCTGGAAGCTACTTGTTTCAAGCATCTTAAGTACTATATACAACAACATCTACTCGATCATCGTCGGCAAATTATTCGTCTTGGACACGTTATCATTCTACCGCAGAGGACGGCATCTGCCAAATATCGGCATGAATCTGATCAACCACACCATCGGCGGCGTCTTCTTTCCTGCTTTTTCCAAAATACAGGACGACAAAACCAAAATGCGGACGCTTGCCAGACGTGGTCTGAAAAACATCATGTTTCTCGTCATTCCCCTCATGGGAATCCTTTTCGTGACAGCCCGTCCCCTTGTCGTTCTCCTCTATACGGACAAGTGGCTCATGAGCGCGACCTTCCTGCAAATCTGCTGTTTCTATTTTGTCGTCACGCCATTCCACACGCTGAACCTGCAGGTCATCACGGCTTGTGGACACAGCGACTACTTCCTTTATCTGGAAATTTACAAGAAAATCGAATTCCTGCTACTCATCATTATCACGTACCGTTTTGGCATCATCATCATGACCTGCTGCGTCGCCGCCAACAGCTACCTGTCCATCTTTGTCAATGGATGGCCCAACCGCAAACTTATCAGCTATCCACCATGGCGGCAGTTCGCGGACATCATGCCGTTTTTCCTGATCGCCATCTTTGCCGGTGCCGCCACGAAACTTTTCCAACTGCAATTCTTGAACAACTGGCTTCAGCTTATCGCCATTAATCAACAGGTCATCTCAAAAGCATACCAGCAGACACTGGACAATAGTCTCCAAATCGTTACCGGCGCCGCCATCTTCTCTGCCATCTACTTTGGACTAGCCGCCATTACACGTCAAATCCCGGAAGATATTTTCAAATTGGAATCTAAAATCAAAGCCAAACTCCATCCCATTCATCAAGCCTGATCCATACCCATGCCCCAACCGCTTGTCAGCATCACATGCCTCGCCTACAACCACGAAAAATACATTCGCGATTGCCTGGAAGGCTTTCTTTTCCAAAAAACAAACTTTCCGTTCGAAGTACTTGTCCATGACGACGCCTCGACCGATACGACACCTGTCATTCTGAAAGAATACGCCGCAAAATATCCGGATATCATCAAGCCAATTCTGCGCGAAACGAACCTGCATTCCGTGCCAGGGCACCGTAGTCTCAATCTGATAAATCTGGATCGTGCACAAGGCAAATATGTCGCCATGTGCGAAGGCGACGACTTTTGGTGCAGCCCGTACAAACTGCAAAAGCAATTCGACTTCATGGAGGCCCATCCGGACTACTCCATCTGTGCCTGCGGCATCTATTATCTCAACCATCTCCACAAATCCTATACGCCGCAAGGGTTCCCCGCAGAAGAATGGCCATTGCCGCAAGACATCGCCTGCAAACGCATCTTCTTCAACGCCCATCCCCTCCACACGCCCGCCGTCTTCTTCAGGATGGACGCGCTCCGTGCCATCCAAGACCTCTTCCAGCGAGACATTCTGAACGCGCCCATGGGCGATACACAGCTTTTCTATCATCTTGCCACGCAGGGCTTGGTCGGCTATATTCGCGAACGGATGGCCACATACCGGCAACATGCCTCGTCGTCGTCGTCATACAACGATCCCGAAAGAGCGCGGCGCTTCGCACAACGCTCTCTGGAAGCACACATCCGAATCGCCAACCTCAACAACCATCCCGACTGGGCGGAGGAATACGAGAAAAGCACCGCAGAGACGATCAATGCCATATCCGCCCCCCCTTCCATGCGCGTCATCGTTCGCCAGAAATTGACAAAAATTAAGCGTTTTTTCCGCGGTGACTACGCCAACTACCGCCGTTATCTTGAATTATCCCCTTACGAACGCGTCCGCATGTTCGCACAAGATTAAAGGAGTCATCCGTCATATGCTGGTTACAATTGTCGTAAACTGCTATAATCGGGCCAATATGGTCAGAACAGCCTTGGATTCAGTCTGGAACCAGACTTATCGTCCCATCGAGTTGATCATCGTCGATGACGAATCCAAGGACAACACCATGGAGGTTGTCGAGCAGTGGCGCTCCGAACATCCGGATACAGCAGATTTCACGTCAATCGCCAAAACGTTCCCGAACGGCAGGCCGAGCCTCTCACGTAACCGCGGGTTAGCATTAGCCCATGGCGACTATATCCAATTCGTTGACGACGACGACTGGATCTATCCGAACGCCGTTCAAGCCAAAATGGACTACGCCAAGCAACATCCTGACTGCGATCTCATCGTCAACCAACTGGACTACTACCACAGCAACAACGACAAACCTTTCACGTCAACGCACATCTCTCTGCCGGACGATCCCAAGGATCTGGTCGAACACCTCCTTCGTCATGAATGCCTGCTTGTCGCGACGCTGATGTTCAAAACAGAGGTTCTGCGTGCCATCGGGGCCTGGAAAGCCGACTTGTTCTTCGCCATGGACATGGAAATCACTCTCCGCCACGCCATGAAAGGAGGAACCATCGGCCTTGTGAATCAATCACTTGGGGCTTACCGTCTCCATACAATAGGACCACGCCAGTGCACAACAATCCGCTCCAATCTATCCGATGACTTCCTTGTCAAATTCTATGACCATCTCATTGATCTTGCCGTGGAGAAAGGTTGCGATTCGCAAGTCAACCGCGAAGCCTTCGCATGGCGCATCCGTGTGGACGCAAGAGACCAGATAACCCGCGGCCATTACAACTGCGCACGCCTTTGCTTCCAAAAAGCGGATACCGTCGCCAACCACCTTGAGGATGCCCGCAAATGGGACAATTTCTCCGTTCCACTCTCTTGGCGTCTTCAGGCGCTCAAAAGAAAAATGAAAACCTTTATAAAAGGCTTTATGAGATAAACACATTCATATATTGTAAATTATTCTCCCCTGCATCCCAAAACAATAAAAATGCCAGGCCTTGCAATTTTGCTTGCAAACAGGTCATTTCAATGTTACTTTTACACGAATCCTAAAAAACTGCACCCAATCAAAAAACCTCGTATCATCTGCCCCTCAATACACAGTCGATACCCATCCTTCCGCTCAAATCCAGATGGTCAAGCTGTGAAACATCGCCTCACGGCATGCCTTCCTGTAAATAGTATTTTTCCTATCTATGCCTTCCGTTAGTGTTATCACACCAGTCTATAATGCCGCCCTGCTCATTGAAAGAGCCATTCGCTCTGTCATGAACCAAAACGGCGATTTTGACACGGAAATCATTATCGTTGACGATAACTCGACTGACAACACGTTGGAAGTCATTGAACGTCTCGCTTGCCCCGCCGTGAAAATCCTAAGGCAAGACAGCAACCATGGTCCTGCCGCCGCACGAAACCGCGGCCTCGCCGCCGCCACTGGCGATTTCATGGCCTTTCTGGACGGTGATGATTTTTGGGAGCCGGATTTCCTCAACAAAACGACGAATTTCCTTCAAAAACATCCGGAAGCCGTCGCCGTCAGCGTCATGCAACACCATAAGACATTCAACGGCAAGGATTCCATCGTACCGTCGCAATCATCGATCCATCAGCCGGTCCTGTTGGATGACTTCTATGATTTCTGGGCAAAATATACCCATGTCTGCACAGGCTCCGCACTCATCCGCACATCTGTCGCGAAAGCGACTGGAGGTCAGAGAGAAGATTTCAGAGTCTGCGAAGATCTTGAATTTTGGGCACTTATTGCGACTTATGGCCCATGGGGGTTCATTCCAGAGGTCCTCTTTACCAGCGATGGGGAGCTGATCACGAAAAAGCACGGCTGGCTTGCAAAAGCAAGGAAACGTTGGGCTTCCGCAGTCCCCGCGGACATCTGGTCGCTACGAATTGTCCAACGTCTACCGGAAAACATGAAGGGCAGTTTTGCTCGTGTCCAGGCGCGTATTGCACGCGGCATGGCCTACTCAATGCTTTTGGACGGACGTTACGAAATCTCCCGCCAGGAAGTTCTCAAGTACTCCGCCCTCTTCCCGAAAAACAGAATCAATTCCCTTTTTGCCTTCTGCAGCCGTTCACGCTGCCTATGGTTCTTTTTCGCTACAATCCTCCGCATTCGGGAGCATCTCCGCTGACCGGGCATTCCATATAAAACAAGCACCTTCTGATCGTGCATTTAAATAGTCTCCTTAATCCTAGCGATGGTCCAAGTATCAAGATGCTCATTCCCATCTTGATACCGATTCTACGCAACACCATTTTCCTTCGACGCTACCGAGCCGACATCAGCAACTACACCGCAATCGATGCTCTTGCGATTTTCGACATCATCGTCATTGGATTCTGTGCATGCTGGCTCTACATAAACAGGCGTCAAATCCCATGGCAACGCCTGTGGCACGGAACCATCAAATGCTGGTTCGCCTACTACATGTTCGCCTTCATCACCATCCTGTGGCGCATTCCTGGAAGCAGCGCCTTGTACATCGTCTACCGCGCAGGAACCATGCTGATCCTTTCTGCATACATTTATGCGATTTTCATGCAATTCCATTCAGCCCAGACTGCTTTCAAAGGACTGCTCAACTATACAACAGCTCTGATGCTCTTCATTCTCCTAGGGCATCTGCGTCTAGGCCAAATACACACGAATTCCTACTCTGTTTGCGCAGCAACTATCGTATGTCTCGCCCTTTCCGCATATAGAAGCAATTTGTACACATTCCAGGAAATGAAACCATATATCTACGGAGGACTTATTGCCTTGGCGCTAGGCACAAGTTCAGGATCCAATGTCTCCTTCGTCTGCGGTCTTATTTTTATCTACAGTTTCAAACGCAATCATTTTCGTCTTTCGTTCTTCATTCTCTCAACACTGGCGCTTTTCGCCGCCTATTACTTCGGGAAACAAATCATTTTCAAAATCCTATTTCCAAGGAAAAGCATGTACAGCCTTACAACGTTATCAGGGCGCATGTACCTATGGACAGGTTACATAAAAATATGGCTGAAACGCCCATTCATCGGATGGGGGTTCGCTGTAGGCGAACGGGCTGGAAAATCCTTCGATTTCATGTACGCGCTTTCAGCCCACAACGGCAATCTCTCAATACTCATCAATACCGGCCTAATAGGATTCACCTTCTGGATTGTCCTCTTTAAACGGCTTCTAAAATCCATTATGCTCCAAATCATTTTCGACTCGCCATATGCAATCGCCCTCACCAGTGCCTTCCTCGTCATCGCAGTAAACAACAACACCGTGCCCATTATCGGCAGTACCTGGGGGCCTCTCTCAACCCTCGCCTTCTGCCTGCTCGCCTTCTGGAACCTCTGGTGCGAAAACGCCCCCAAGGGCTTCTATCAACTTCACAATGACCAGCCGACCTGCTAAAAGAAGACTGTTTCTGGTCGATGTCTGGATCATTGTCGCGTTGTTGTTTGTCATCATCGGCCATTGCAGCGCAAATTTCGCGCCGCCATGGTATGACGCTATGAAAAACTGGATCTACTCTTTCCATATGGGCGCATTTTTCTTCATTGCTGGCTTTCTTATGCATTACACGAAAAAGCCAATGATAAACTTTTCCGATTATCTTCAACTCATTGGTGACAAATTTCGGAAATTCGCCCTCCCGTTCGTCATATTGGGCATTCTGCTTTCGATCATCCCGCTCGCGCAACATCATTTCTCCGAAAAAGCCGTGCGCACCGCCTTGAAGCTATTCTACCGCCCGACAGCATCGTATGTCATTTTCCTCTGGTTCATCTACGTCCTCTTTGAATTCTATCTGATCGCCCCCTTCTTCTCGCATTTCTACAATCCCTTTATCGTCCTCAGCCTGCTCGCGGCAATAGGGGTGTCCTTTTACCCCATCCCCACCAACCTGTTCGCCCTCCATCTTTTCTCACGCCACTTCATCTTTCTCCTTCTCGGCATCATCGCGGCAGAGAACATCGACATCCTTCGTCGCATTCCGCGCCTGCCCGTCTATGCAACGGCCATTTTCTTCCTGTATCTCTCCATCTGCCATCCTGGGCTCTTCTATCCCGCAAGCGGTTGCCTCGCACTGCCTTTCATGCTAGCCCTGTCATGGATTTGCGCACCCCTCCTCCGTCCCTGCCGCTCCGCCGTCGAACATATTTCCAAAAACTGTTTCGGCATCTATCTATACCAAATGATCGCCATCCAGATTCTCACGAAACTCTTCGCACGGCTCTCCGCCCCATCCCGTCTCTTCCCGTTGTTCCTGCTTTTGGCCATACAAGCCGCCATCGGCTTCCCGCTGATTGTCATCAAAGCACTTAATCTACTAGAAACACGTTTCTTCCATCGTGTTGTTCACTGAAATCAACTATTTTCTCTTCTTGACGGCCTGCGCCATCACCTACTCATGCCTGCCGTCCAAATACAGAAGCTGGTTTCTCCTGTTGGCGAGCTATGCCTTCTACGCGGCCTTCAACTGGCGATTCACCTTCCTCCTGCCCGCACAGACGCTCATCTGCTTCTTCTGCGCAAAATACAGAAAAACCGCACTGGCCGTCACATTGTCCATCCTTGAACTAGCTGTTTTCAAATATTTCAACTTCTTCAACGACTCCTTCCGATCGCTGTTTGAAAGCCTGCGTTTGCCCTATCTCATCCCGCATTTGGACATTCTCCTGCCCGTCGGCATCTCCTTCTTCACCTTCCAGTCGCTTGGCTACGTCATTGACGTTTCGCGCGGCAAGATCCAGCAGGAAAACAACTTGCCGCGTTTCGCCCTTTTCACCGCCTTCTTCCCGCAACTCGCAGCGGGCCCCATTGGACGAGCGGATGAACTCCTTCCGCAATTCAAAGAATCCAAACTCCCTTCCGTACAGCAGATTTCAGAAGGCATCCAACTCGTCATCTGGGGGCTCTTCCAGAAAATGGTCGTCGCCGACAGGCTCGCATCCTATA
>JAEEGL017342717.1_pt1 | contig 10079 bp, 6 predicted proteins | sample 9134231 | NCBI WGS metagenome assembly JAEEGL01 (sample SAMN16246548, study PRJNA631951) | gut metagenome | biome: gut microbiome; feature: rumen; material: fiber-attached | host: Bos | place: Iran: Karaj | collected 2018-10 | reverse complement strand
CTCCGGTAAAGGATTTCGTATACACGTCTACCGTGTCGGCGACCATAAAGGCGCTGTAAAACCCGAGTCCGAAGTGCCCGATGATGCCGCTGCCGGCGCCCTCTCCCTCGCCCTCGTACTTTTTGATGAAGTCGAGCGCGCCGGAGAGCGCGATGCTGCAGAGGTATTTTTCCACCTCCTCCTCGGTCATCCCGATGCCGTTGTCGGCGACGGTGAGGGTCTTTGCTTCCCGGTCAAGGGTCACGTCCACCCGCAGCGCGTCGGGATCCGCGTCGGTCTCGCCGAGGGAGACGAGGCGTTTCAGCTTCGTTTCCGCGTCGATCGCGTTGGACACGATCTCGCGCAAAAAGATCTCTTTGTCGGAGTAGAGCCATTTTTTGATCACGGGGAAGATATGCTCGGCCTCGACCGAGATGCCGCCCGTGCGGGCTCCGTTTTCCTTTTTCTCTTGTTCAGACAATGGAAAAACCTTCTTTCACTAAAATGATCTATACAAGTGCCTTATCGGCCGCTGTACCGGATTTTGCCCCACCTGCCGCCGACCTTGACCCACGCTTCTCCGTTCGGGGCGAAGCTGCGCGCCTCCTCGAACTCAAGAGGGAAGAGGGGAGTGCCGTCCTTTTGGATGAAGCCGGCCTTGCCGTCCGCCGTTTTGACGGCGGCGACCCCGTTGCGGTAGCTGCCCGCGTAGAGGTAGGCCGCGCGGGTCACGGCGCCGCCGTTCTCGTCCAGATACTGCCACTCTCCGTCGCGCTCCACGGCGGCGAGCCCGTCGGAGAAGGGACGGGCGGAGGTGAGGACGGGAGAGGTGACCGCCTTCCCTCCCGCGAGGAGGAGGAAGGTCGGCTTCTGCCCGGCCTGATCGAGGGAGAGGTCGAGGCAGGCGAGGATCCCCGTGAACCCGGCGACTTCTCCCGGCGAGAGCTGCTCGACGCCCTCGGGCGTGGTGATCGACACCGAGCCTGTGTGCGTATCGAAAAAGATGGGGGAAAGACCGCCGTGGCCGAGCGCCATGGTCGGCTGGAGGTCCTTGGAGTAGGAGACGTGGTCGCGGTCGACAAAGGCCCGGCAGGCGCCGCACCAGGTGACCTCCTTTTCCGCCGGGACGGCGACGTTCCCTGCGCGGTCGAGAAGACCGTAACGTCCCTCGGCGTCGCGGTAGTAGGCGTAGGAAAAATACGCGGGATCCGCGTTGGGGTCGGCGATATTGTAATAGGGGAATTCGTCAAAATAGACCGCTTCGAAGACGGGGATCACGTCGGCGTAGTCGAAGCTCGGCGCGACGGTGAACTCATACTCCTTCGGGGAGGAGACGGGCGCGGTCTGCGCCGGCTCCGTTTCCGGAGCGGTCTCCTGCGCGGTCTCCTGCGCGGGGACGGTCACCTCCGCGGTCTCCGGTTCTCCCGTGAGCGGCGGGAGCGGCGGGCTCTCCGGCGTGCAGGCGGCGAGGGCCGCGGCAAAGAGCGAGAGCAGGAGCAGCAGACAAACGGATCGTTTCATTTTTCTTCCTCCTTTTATCGGGCGCGGTCCCGGTCGTCTTATTTATTATATACGGATATTGTTAATATTTCAACCTTTTTTTGTGAATGCGTCTCCTTGACACGGCGACTTTTTGCGTGCTATACTGAACATACCGGCTTTGCCGGAACAGAGTAGGAAGATGCGTGCTGACCGGGAGGTCTGAGTGCCGCGGGGACGGGGAGTTGCCCCGCGGACGAACGCGCAAGCGGCAGTGTGTCTTCCGCATCCCGCTGTTGCATTCGCAGTTCTTTTTCCTCTGCCGATGTGATGACGGGTCATGGAAGCGGAGGTGTTTTTATGTCAAAAAAACCTTTACTCGCCAAGATGATCCGGACCGCCATGCTGATCGCGCTCGCGGTCGTCCTGGATCGTTTTGTCCCGGTGGCGTTCACCGAATCCGTCAAGATCACCCTGACCTTTGTCCCCGTCGTCATCGCCGCCGCGCTCTACGGCCCGGCGGGCGGCGCCGCGGTCTGGGGTTTTTCCGATCTGCTCGGCGCTCTCCTTTTCCCGCGCGGGCCGTATTTCCCCGGCTTTACGGCGACGGCGGCGCTCAAGGGTGTCCTCTTCGGTCTCGCTCTCGGGGAGCGGGATCGGAAGTTCTTTCCCCTCGGGGTCCTCGCCGTCCTCGCAAACAATCTCCTGATCGGACTGGGGCTCGACACGCTGTGGATCGCCGTCCTGTACGGCAAGCAGACCTACTGGGGGTATTTCCTCACCCGGATCCCGCAGTTCGCGGCGCTCACCGCGATGCAGCTCTGTCTGATCCCGCTGCTCCGGCGCCTGTGCGCCCTGATCGAAAAGCAGAACAGGTCGTGACGATATGACGTATGAAGAAGCGCTCTCTTATATCGGGCGGATCGGCTCGCTCGGCAGCCGCCCGGGTCTTTCCCGCATCCGGGAGCTTTGCCGCCTGCTCGGCGACCCGCAGGACTCCCTGCGGTTCGTGCACGTCGGCGGCACCAACGGAAAGGGATCCTTCTGCGCGATCCTGACCTCCGTCCTCACGGCGGCGGGCTACCGCGTCGGGCGTTATACCTCGCCCTACGTCCGCCGCTTCAACGAGCGGATCGCCCTCGGCGGCCGCCCGATCGGGGATAAGACCCTCGCCCGCCTCACCGGGCGGGTCAAGCGCGCGGCGGAGAGCATGGCGGATCCCCCCACCGAGTTCGAGCTGATCACCGCGCTCGGATTCTGTTATTTTAAGGAAAAAAAGTGCGATCTCGTCGTGCTGGAGGTCGGTCTCGGCGGCCGGCTCGACGCCACCAATATCATCAAGACGCCCCTTCTCTCGGTCGTAACGGGTATTTCCCTCGATCATACCGCCATCCTCGGGGACACGGAGGAGAAGATCGCGCGGGAGAAGGCGGGTATCTTCCGCGAGGGGGTCCCCGTCCTCTGCGGCTGCGAGCGGGGAACGCCCGCCGCCGCCGTCATCGCGCGGGAGGCGGCAAAAAAGCGCTGCCCCCTCGTCTACGCCCGCGAAAAGGGACTGACCGTCCGGCGCGCCGTCCTCGGGGAGACGGTCTTTGATTACGGAGACCGGCGGGATCTTTCCATCCGCCTCGCCTCCCTCTACCAGCCGAAGAACGCCGCCGCCGTCCTCGACGCGCTCCCCCTGCTCGCCGAGCGGGGCTTCCCCGTCGGGGAGGAGGCGCTGCGCCGCGGTCTGCGCAGCGCCAGGTGGCCCGCCCGCTTTGAGCGGCTCGCCGCCCGCCCGCCCGTCATCTTCGACGGCTCGCACAACCCGGAGGGGATCGGCGTGCTCTGCGAGAGCGTGAGGCATTATTTCCCCGGCGTGCGCCCCGTCCTCTGCACCGGCGTGATGCGGGATAAGGATTACGGCGTGATGGCGCGTCTGCTCGCTCCGCTCGCGCGGGAGGTCTTCACCTTCCCGCCGCAGAATCCCCGGGCGCTCGATCCCGCTCTCCTCGCCGCGGAGTATGAAAAAAACGGCGTCCCCGCCCGCGCCTTTCCCTCGGGGACCGAGGCGCTCTCCGCCGCCCTCGCCGCCGCAAAGGAGAAAAAACTGCCCCTCCTGATCTGCGGCTCGCTCTATTCCTACGCCGAGCTGCGTCCGCTGTTCGACCGGGGGAGGGGAGAGGGGAAACGGTAACGCGCCGCGCGCCTCCGCATATCCTGTAAACGGCCTTTGCAAGTTTTTTTTCCGTTCCTGCAAAACGGGTGCTTTCTATAATATAATAGAATGTATAAAACCTTGCCCCTGTCCCGTTTCCCGGAAACGGAGGGAAAAGATTTCTGCAACAAATCTGAAAAAATCCTTAAAAAACACTTTACAAATCGAAAACCCTATGCTATAATGATTCAACAATTGAGGTCTTGGCGCGTTTTGGCGCCGTTTTTTCCTTTGTTGATTACGGCTTCTGCCGTATTCAAATATTATTTTTGTTTAATCTTTTTAAGGAGGGTTAAAACATGAAGAAACTGTTGGCACTGCTTCTTGTTGCTTGCATGCTCCTCAGCGTGGCTGCCTGCACCACGAAGCCCAACAACCCGGCCGAGACGACCCCGGAAACGAAACCGGCGGAAGAGTTCGTCCGTCCCACGAGCTACAAGCCCGCGGATGACGAGGACATCTTCGAAGCGAACCTCGGCGGGTACCAGAAGCTGGTCGACGCGGCGAAGGCCGCGAAGACCGTTGACGAGAGATTCGTCCTCTTTGCGAAGGCGGAGGCGGCTCTTCTCGACGCGGCTGTGATGTTCCCGACCACCACCCAGAACGGCGCGTACACCATCAGCCGTATCGCTCCCCATACCGTTCCGTACGTGCAGTGGGGCAACGACGACGACCGCGTCAAGGGTCTCGTCATCTCCGACGAGTTCCTCACCAAGCAGGAGCGCGCCGACCTTCTCGACCAGTGGTCGAAGGCCACCAAGGGCGAGGGCACCTATGACCCCGCCAAGTACCTGACCGACAAGGGTCACAAGCTCAACCGCACCTACAAGACCACCTTCAACACCGCGTGCGCGACCCTCGACTGGCTGAACACCAGCGAGCAGTCCGATACCGAGGTCACCGTGAACACCGTGGACGGCCTTGTTGAGTACGACAACCTCAGCCAGATGCAGCCCGCTCTCGCTACCGAGTGGAAGATCTCGGACGACGGTCTCACCTACACCTTCACGATCCGCAAGGGCGTGAAATGGTACACCGCCGACGGCAAAGAGTATGCTGAACTCACCGCGAAGGACTTCGTCGCCGGCTTCCATCACATGCTCGACGGTAACAGCGGTCTTGAGTGGCTCGTGGAAGGCGTCATCGCCGGCGTCACCGAGTACGTCGAAGAGGGCGGCTCCTGGGATAAGGTCGGCTACAAGGCGACCGACGACTACACGCTCGTCGTTACCCTTGAGGCTCCTACCTCCTACTTCCTGACCATGCTCACCTACTCCTGCTTCCTCCCGATCTGCGACTCCTTCTATCAGTCCCGCGGCGGCGTGTACGGCAAAGAGGCCTTCAAGACCGCTGCTGCCGACAGCACCAAGTACACCTACGGCGTGAACACCGACGTGTCCTCTCAGGTCTACTGCGGCCCGTTCCGCATCACCAAGTTCCAGTCCGACTCCGAGATCCTTCTCGAGGCGAACCCGAACTATTACAACAAGGACAAAGTGAACATCGACACGATCAGCTTCGTGTATGACGACGGTAAGAACCCGAAGGCGATCTACGAAGACGTCAAGAAGGGCACCTACCCGGGCACCGGCCTCTCCCAGGCCTCCGGTACGCTGGATATGGCGAAGGATGACGGGAACTTTGATAAGTACTCCTACGTCTCCGACACCACCTCCACCTCTTTCCTCGGCGCTCTGAACCTCAACCGCACTACCTTCGTCCTCGAGAACGGCGCCTGCGACTCCAAGAAGTCCGACGCGCAGAAGATCGACGTTGCGATCGCGATGCAGAACAAGAGCTTCCGTCAGGCGGTCCTCTTCTCCTTCGATAAGGCCGCTTACAACGCCGTTACCCGCGGCGAGGATCTGAAGCTCACCAACCTCCGCAATATGTACACGCACCCCGAGTTCGTCGCGCTTGAGAAGGACACCACCGTGGACGGCAAGACCTGGAAGGCCGGCACGTTCTACGGCGAGATGGTCCAGTTCTATCTCAACGAGATGGGCAACAAGATCGACGTCAAGGACGGCGTGAACGGCTGGTATCAGCCTGACGCCGCGAAGGCCGCGTTCGCCGCTGCGAAGGCCGACCTGACCGCGAAGGGCGTTACCTTCCCGATCGTCATCGACGTTGTGTACTATTCTCCTTCCGCTAACCAGACCGCTCAGGCCAACGCCGTGAAGCAGTCGATCGAGGGCGTCCTCGGCGCCGAGAACGTCGTCATCAACCTCGTTGAGGCGACCGTTGACACCGACTACTACGCATCCGGCTACCGTGCCAAGACCGGCGCCGCGATGAACAACGACCTCTTCTACGGCTCCGGCTGGGGCCCCGACTACGGCGATCCGTCCACCTATCTGGACACCTTCGCTATGGGCGGCTACATGCTGAAGCTCCTCGGCATCTTCTAAGCCGACCGGGCTCTATAGCAACGTGTTTGCGTATCTTGAGATACGGGGCGGTTTTCCGCCCCGTATCTCAAAACCTTTATAATTATCCCTTTTTTTGTGCAAGGTTCGATCCTGTCTTTGAGCGTCCGTTCAAGGCCGGAATCGAGCTTTTCACGGAAAAGCGCGAAAATTGACGAAAAAGGAGAACGTCTGACCAATTCCTTTGGCGGCGGAAACAGACAATGGGGAAATACCTCTTAAAGCGGATACTGTTTTCGATCTTCTCGCTGCTCGTGGTCGTGATGGTCGTGATGCTGCTCGTCTATACGGCGATCAACCGCAACGTCATTTTCCAGACGGATGACCTCTGGAACAAAAAAGCGGGCAACGACCAGAAATATTACGAATATATGCAGTTCCAGAAGTTCGGCTATCTGAACTTTGTCAACTACACGGACTTTCTCGGCAATAAATATCGGGCGCAGCTCGGGGACGGTTATGACGACTCCGAGGCTTTTCTCGCGGACCGGAACGCGATCCAGTCAAGGGACGACAGTTATAAGGAAAACCCTTCCGTCAAGGAGTTTTACGAACAGTATGACGGCAAGGACAGCTATAAGGTCATCCGTCTCGACCCCGATACCTATAAGAGCGGGAAGCTCAAGCCCGGCGGCGGCGCCTACCTGATCGCGGTGCGCGAGCGCAACCCCCTCCTCCGCCTCTTCTATTACCTGCGCGACTTCATCACCTTTGAGAGCACGAACGACGTGCAGGATCCCGCCCTCACCGAGCGCTACGTCCGGTTCGAGAAGGATCCGTACGGCGCCGGCTTTGCCCTCGTCGGCTCCGGCACCACGCACAAGTACCTCCTCTATTTTGACGGGCGTTTCCCCTTTATCCATCAGAACTGGGCGCATCTCAATCTCGGTACCTCCTACACCAAGTACCGCGGGCAGGAGATCAGCACCGTCATCACCACGCCTGCCGGCGAGCTGAACGTCTTCCGCCAGCAGTATCCCAACCTGATCGGCACCGATCAGTACGTGGAAACGGCGATCGACTTCCACAGCCTCACCTACAACCCGATGACCCGTCCGGAGGACCGCGAGCTGTTCCCGGACAACTATACCGCCTTTTCGATGCACCGCACCGGCCTCTCGATGCTGGAGAATTCCTTTGTGATCGGCCTTGTCGCGACCGCGCTCGCCTATCTGATCGGGCTGCCGCTCGGCATCCTGATGGCGCGCCGCAAGGATAAGCTCGCGGACAAGATCGGTAACTTCTACATTATCTTTGTTATCGCGGTCCCGAGCCTCGCGTATATCTTCATGTTCGCGGCGTTCGCGACCAAGACCTTCGGTCTCCCCTACAAGTTTGCCAACGCGCAGACCAAGTTCCTTGCCTACGTCCTGCCTACGATCTCGCTGGCTCTGCCGTGGATCGGCTCTTTGATGAAGTGGATGCGCCGTTATATGATCGACCAGATGAACTCCGACTACGTCAAGTTCGCCCGTGCGGAGGGCCTCTCCGAGAGGGAGATCTACCGCACCCACATTTCCCGCAACGCGATGATCCCGATCGTCCATAGCATCCCGGGCAGCATCCTCGGGTGCCTGACGGGCGTACTGATCACCGAGCGCGTTTACGGCGTGCCCGGCGTCGGCGCCCTGCTGACCACCGCGATCAACTCGCACGATAACGGCATCATCGTCGCCTGCACGGTCTTTTATACCTTCCTCAGCATTGTTTCTCTCATCCTCGGCGATCTGCTTCTCGCCAAATACGATCCTCGTATCTCACTCTCCAGCGAAAGGGGTGGCGGAAGATGACAAACGAAATACAAGCCGCGGCGGGCAAGGACGATCTCTTCCGTTTTGTCGAGATCGACCCCAACGCGTCCGAGCGGATCATCGCGCCCCGCTATTCCTACTGGAAGAGCGTGTTCCGCGTTTTCTTCCGCAAAAAGATCAACATCTTTCTTCTGCTCTGCCTCGCGCTGATCCTGATCACCTCCTTTGTGATGCCGCTCTTCTGGGAATATGACCCGATGGAAAACGTGATGCGCCCCGAGACCTTCAACCTCAGCCCCGCCAAGGCGATGGATTACTTCGGCGGCTTTTCGCTGAAGTGGATGCTCGGCACCGGCAACTACGGCAACTCCATCTTCTACGGCATCGTCGCCTCCGCCCGTACCTCTCTGACGCTCGCAATGATCTGCGCGGCGATCAATATGCTCGTCGGCATCGTCATGGGCGCGATCTGGGGCTACTCCAAGAAGTTTGACGCGGTGATGCTCGTCATCTACAACATCATCGCCAACGTCCCCTACATTCTTCTCATCATCGTTCTGGTCTATATCATCGGCTCCGGCTTCTGGAGTTTCGTCTTCGCGCTGACGGTCACGGGGTGGCTCGGCATCGCCTACTTCTTCCGTACGCAGGTCATGATCATCCGCGACCGCGAGTATTCGCTCGCCTCCCGCTGCCTCGGCACGCCGATCCCCCGTATGATCTCCAAGAACATTCTGCCGTTCCTTACCTCCGTGATCGTTACCCTGCTTGCGACCGAGCTTCCTTCCTATATCTCGATGGAAGTTTATCTCTCCTACATCGGCGCCGGCCTCTCGGCGGAGGTCCCCTCCCTCGGCCGGATGATCGAGGAGGCGCAGAGCGCCTTCCTGACCTTCCCGTGGGCGTTCTGGGCTCCCGTTGCGATCGCCTCCGCGATCACCGTCATCCTCTACGTTCTCGGTCAGAACCTGGCGGACGCCTCTGACCCGCGGACCCATATGTAAGGAGGCAGAACATGAACGAAGAAAAGAAAGTCCTCCTCTCCCTGCGCGACGTTGTCGTCAAGTTCAACGTCCGCGGACGTATCCTCACCGCGATCCGCAACGTCAGCCTCGATATCTATGAAAACGAGTCGATCGCCATCGTCGGCGAGTCCGGGTCCGGCAAGTCGGTCCTTACCAAGACCTTTGCCGGGATGCTCGACTCCAACGGCTTCATTCCCCAGGGCTCGATCATCTTCTCGGACGACGAGCTCTCCGTCACCGACGTCAAGCTCACCTCCCGCAACCGCCGCACGCTGAAGAGCGTGGAAAAATGGCTCAACGGTTACTCGCCGCTCGAGCGCGGCGCCGTCGAGTACAACGAGCTCTCCGCTCTGCGGGAGCAGATCCGGCACGAGCAGGGTCTCAGCCTCGACGAGGAGGCGGATTTCGCCGCCCGGATCGCAGACAAGGAAGGGGACGTGATCGACCGGCAGAACTATCTCTGGACTCTCGACAAAAAAGCGGACGCCGCCGAGCATGAAAAGACGGTCGCCGCCATCGTCTCCCTCAAACAGGAAAAGGCGGCGCTCGAGAAGGAGCGCGACGAATTGCTTGCGAGCCGCAAGAGCGCCTATGCGGCGGACTCTTCCAAGGCGAACGCCCACAAGGACGAGATCGCCCGGCTCACCGCCCTGCGGGAGCAGAAGATCAAAACGCCCGACGTTCCGGCCACGGCGGATAATCCCCTCGGACTGCGCGAGGATGTGCTGACGCGCAACCACCGCATCGCCCAGGAGATCCTCCTCTCGATCGGCCGTTACCCTTTCCGCAAGCAACTGGTTTTCCTTTTCAAACTGAAAAAGGCGTTTCGTCTCGCGATGACGACGGGCGTGGATCTGAACGATCCGGAGACTCTCAACCGGGTCTTTGAGGCGGCGGTTTTCCGCGTCGAGTACCGCGGCGAGGAGCCGACGGCTCTGCACGGATACGCGATCCTCGACTGCGCGAAGATCAAGTACACCAACGACTGGCAGCAGATCCGCGGGCGCCGCATCGCCACCGTCTTCCAGGATCCGATGACCTCGCTCAACCCCGTTATCACCATCGGCAAGCAGATCATGACGGTCATCCTGAAGCACCAGAAATGCTCGAACGCCGAGGCGCGTCAGCGCACGCTCGACATCATGGCAAAGGTCGGGATCCCCGACCCGGAAAAACGCTTCAACGACTATCCCTTTGAGTATTCCGGCGGGATGCG
>JAEEGL016861267.1_pt1 | contig 10079 bp, 10 predicted proteins | sample 9134231 | NCBI WGS metagenome assembly JAEEGL01 (sample SAMN16246548, study PRJNA631951) | gut metagenome | biome: gut microbiome; feature: rumen; material: fiber-attached | host: Bos | place: Iran: Karaj | collected 2018-10 | reverse complement strand
TTAGCAATTTGTGAAATGGATTTGTTATCATTTAATCCATCTTCTATATTTTTTCTATCTTCGTAAGATAGGTGACAATATTTTGCCATTTTAAATACCTCCTTTAATGACAAACAAATTACCTAGAAGGTATTATATATAGTTTTAAAACTTATTGCACATTATTGTGCACTTCATATTTTAAATTACACTAAACAAATTAGTTTAGCTTTTTTTATTATTTTGTTAAACTTTTTAAAAAATTATGTTAAAATGGATGTAGGTGACTTTTATGTTATATAGTTCTATTGATAATAAAAAAATAAAAGATATTAAAAAACTTTATCAAAAAAAATATAGAGAAGAAAATAAGTTATTTTTGGTAGAAGGTGAACACTTAGTAGAAGAAGCATATAAAAGTGGTTATTTAGAAAGTATTATTATAGAAGATGGATATGATTTTCATATAGAAAAGAATAATATGTATGTTTCAGATAAAGTAATGAATTATTTATCTGAATTAGATCATAATCAACATATAATGGGTATATGTAAATTACTTAATAATAATAATATAGGTAATAAAGTATTAATATTAGATGATATACAAGATCCTGGTAATTTAGGTACAATTATAAGAAGTGTAGTAGCATTTAATTTTGATACAATTATATTAAGTAAGAATACAGTAGATATATATAATAGTAAAGTAATAAGAGCATCACAAGGATTAATATTTAAAACTAATATAATTATCGCTGATTTAGAAGATATAATATTAAAGTTAAAGAGTAAGAATTATAATATTATAGGTACTAAAGTAGATAATGGTGTTGATATTAAAGATATACAATCTAGTAATTCTTTAGCATTAATAATGGGTAATGAAGGTAATGGAGTTAGTAAGAATATATTAGATTTATGTGATAGTTATGCTCATATAAATATGAATAAAGATTGTGAGAGTTTAAATGTAGGTGTTGCTACAAGTATTATGTTATATGAATTGAGTAAGTAGGAGTTTAATATGAATTATATATATATTGGAGATATAGTAAATACACATGGTTTAAAGGGTGAAGTTAGAATACTTAGTGATTTTAAATATAAGAAAAGTGTATTTAAAAAAGATATGATATTTTATATAGGTAAAAATAAGAATAAAGAAGTAGTATCTACCTATAGAGTACATAAAAATTATGATATGGTTACTTTTAAAGATAAAGATTATATAGATGATGTATTAATATATAAAAATGAGTCTGTATATGTTAATAGGGATGATATTGTTTGTGATGGGTATTTAGATGAGGATTTAATTGGTTTAGATGTATATTGTGATAATAAAAATATAGGTCATGTAGATAGTATACTTAGAACTAATGCTCATGAAATATTAGTTGTTAAAAATGGTACAAAGCATATGATTCCTAATATAGATGAATTTATAGAAAAGGTAGATTTAGATAATAATAGATTAGATATTAAATATATGAAAGGTTTATTAAATGAAGATTGATATATTAACATTATTTCCATCTATGTATGATGGATTCTTAAATGAATCAATAATAAAAAGAGCAATAGATAATAATTATGTAGAGATAAATATTCATAATTTTAGAGATTATTCTACTGATCCTCATCAAAAAGTAGATGATTATGGTTTTGGTGGAGGACCTGGTATGGTACTTATGGCACAACCTATATTTGATGCTGTAGAAGCGCTTAGAGGTGATAATACAAAAGTAATACTTATGACTCCACAAGGTATTAAATATTGTCAAAAAACTGCTAAAGAATTATCATTAGAGAAACATTTAATAATTATTTGTGGTCATTATGAAGGTTTTGATGAAAGAATACGTACTTTAGTAGATTTAGAGATTAGTATTGGTGATTATATTTTAACTGGTGGAGAAATACCTAGTATGGCTGTATGTGATAGTGTTATTAGATTAATAGATGGTGTTATACAAAAAGATTCTACTGATGAAGAATCATTTGAAGATAATTTATTAGATTATCCAGTATATACTCGTCCTGCAGATTTTAGAGGTATGAAAGTACCAGAAGTATTACTTAGTGGACATCATGCTAATATTAATAAATGGAGAAAAGAAGAACAAATTAAAAGAACTACAGAAAGAAGACCAGATCTATTAGAAAGAAGTTGATTATAATGAAAAGTAATCGTTACTTTCTTATAAAGAATAGTATTTATAAAAAGGGTATAGTATCTAATTGTAATAATGGTTTAGATATTACTCCTAAAAATAGTAATAAATATGGTATTTATGTAAATAAATTAATTGTTACTCATTATGAATTTATAAATGCTATTGTTAAAAAAAGAATTAAAAGAAAATTAGAATTATATCTTAGATATATTATAGAGTTTATTGATGATGGTGATGATGATGGAAATTCTATTAATCAGATATTAAATGATATGAAAAGATATAAGCAAATATTAAATTATAAATATAATAAGTATTTAGAACAAAAATATATTGATGCATTATCTAAAAAAATGGATTTAATAGAAAAAGAATTAGCTTTAAAATTATTTTTTATTAAAGAAAATCAACCTATGTATGAAGAAGAAATGGTTGAACATAGAAGAAGATAGTTTTTTGCAAAAATATATATAATATTGTATAATTAAGTAGAGGTGTTTATATGATAAAAAAAGAGCCAAATATGGCATCACTAATGATATCAATAATTACTTTAATAATTGGAGTAGTATTATGTTTTAATGATAGTGGTGGTATTTTTTCAATAATAGGTTATGTTGTTAGTGGTATATTAATATTGAGTGGTATTATTAAATTTATTATAACTCATATTACAAATAAAAGAACAAATGATATAGATTTTTCAGGTATTATAACAAGTATAACACTTGTTGCTATAGGAGTATTAGTATATATATTCCCAAAATCAATTATGATTACAATTAGTTTATGTGTTGGAGCAATTATAGTATTTAGTGGTATACAAAGATTAATACTAGGTATTGTAGTTAAGAAAATAGATTCAAAGGGTTCATTATTTTATACTATTGAATCATTATTAATTATTATTTTAGGAATAGTTATTCTAACTCAAAAGTTTACTAATTTACTTGGTTTATTCTTAATTATATATGCTATATCAGAACTTGTTGGATATTTATTCTATGTAGTACAAGATAAAGATTATTCTGAAGTATTAAATAAAAAAGTTACCAAAGAGATGAAAGAAAGTAAAGCAGTAGATGCTATTATAGAAGAAGATACAAAAGAAGAAGAGTAAAATCTTCTTTTAATTTTTTTTATTATTATTTTTTTCTTTTATAGTAGGTATTAATGTATCTAATGTATCATTAAATGTTGGTTCTGTTCCTTTTATATAATAAAACATAGTAGGTTTTTTTGTATCTTTAGTAGCAGGTATACCTGATATAGGATCAACTAATACTCCTACAACATTATCTGGTATTTTATACCATGTATCTTTTTTATCTTTTAAATATTCTTCTACTATATCTCTCCACATATATCTTAAATTTCTACCATTATATAGTTCTGAATTATCATTGCTATCATATCCACTCCACATACCTACTACAATCGATGAATTATATCCAAAAACTAAATGATCAGAATCAGTTGTACCTGTTTTAATTGAGTATTTATGTTTTAATGTATTTGTTATGTCATGACAAGTAGGATAGTTATAATCTATAAAATTTAAATTATATGTACTAGTTAGATTCTCATTCATAATATATGCTAAAGAAGGGTTTAATACTGCTTCTTTTTCATCTTTATTTTCATATAAAATATTTCCATTCATATCTTCTATTTTTTTTATTAAACTAGGTTTTACTTTATATCCTAAATTAGCTAGTGTAGCATATGCACTAGTCATATCTATTAATTTCATTTCTTCACTTCCTAAAGCAAGTGATGGTATTGCTTCAATATTAGTTGTAATACCTATACGTTTTAATAGATTAACTAATGTATCTTCTCCTAAAAATAGATGTGTTTTAACTGCATATATATTATCACTATATGCAAGCGCTGCAGGCATAGATATAGCTTTATTACCATAATTTTCATTATAATTAGATGGAGAATATGTTTTATCTTCTGAAAATACAAATGTTGTTTTTTCAGAAGTAAATGTAGTAGATGCTGTAAAACCATTTTCTAATGCTGCATAATATAAAAAAGGTTTTAATGTTGATCCCATTTGTCTTTCAGCATTTATAGCACGATTATATTTACTTATAGAATAATCTCTACCACCAGTAAGTGCTAAAATGTGTCCTGTAGATGGTTCCATTATAATAGTTGCTACTTCAATATCTTTATTAGTTATATTTTTATCCATTGCTTTTTCTAATATAATTTGAGCATTAGTATCTAAATATGTATATATTTTTAATCCACCAGTTTCTATAAATGAATTAGGTATAGAATCAATACTTTCTAATTCTTGCATAACAGCATCTTTATAATACATTATAGTTTTTGATTTATCACTTTCAAAATTACCATAGTATGTTAATTCTTCATTATATGCATTATTCATTTCTTCTTCAGTAATATATCCATTATTATTCATTGATGTTAATATTAATTGTTGTCTTTTTTTAGCATTTTCTAAATTAGAAATAGGTGAATAATTACTAGGTGATTTAGGAATACCTGCTAATATTGTAGATTCAGCTAAGTCTAATTCTTTAGCACTTTTATGAAAATAATACTCACTAGCTTTTTCAATACCATATATTCCACCATAATTAATAGTATTTAAATATGCTTCTAATATTTCATCTTTACTATATTGTGCTTCAAGTTCTATAGTTATCCAAGCTTCTTTAAGTTTTCTTTGCCATGTTTTTTCAAAAGATAAGAATAAATTTTTTGATAATTGTTGACTAATAGTTGACGCTCCTTGTAGAGTTTTTTTATTTATTATATTTATATATAATGACTTCATTATTCTTAAATAATCAAAACCAGAATGTTTATAGAAGTTTTTATCTTCAATAGATATAGTAGCATTCTTTACATAATCAGATATATCATTAAGTGGTACCCATTTATCATTTAATTCATCTATTAATTCTTCATTAGTATCATATATATAAAACTTATTAGCAGATTCTATAGATAGTTTAGGTTTTAATGATGCATATATAAATATGCCAAAATATATAACTATTATTAATATAAGTAATATAATACTTTTTTTAAATATCCATTTTACTTTTTTCATAATATCACTCTATTCTAATTTTATTATTAGAAAAAAAATAAAAAATATAAGTGCAATTTATATAAAAGTATGCTATAATGTTTTCGAGTTGGTATTAATGGCAAAGAAAAAGATACAAATTAGTTTAAAAAATAATAATGAAGTAACTAAATCTGATTTATCAGCACTCATAATTGATAATAATATTAAATATATTGATAATGATATTATAGTTAATATTAATATTAATATAAATAATGATATTATAATTATGAAAAGAGAAAATAATGAATATCAACTAATATTAGAATTTAAAAATAAAAAGAAAACAACAGGTAGTTATTTATTAAAAAATAATAATGTTCAATTTGATTTAGAAATATTAACCAATAATTTAATAATTAAAGATAACTTTATTAGTATAATTTATGAAATTAATAATGAAGTAAAAGAATATGAGTTAAAAATAAGGGAGTGATAATATGATTGGTAAATTAGAAGAATTAATAACTAAAGTAACAAATGAGTTAAATTATGAAGTTACAAATATGAGAGTTATTAAATCTAATAGACCTGATATTAGTGATTATCAATGTGATGATGTCTTTAAATTATCTAAAGAATATCATAAAAGCCCTATAGATATAGGTGAAGAGATAGTAACTAAAATTAATAGTCTTCCAAATTTTGATGATTATTTTAAAAAAGTAGAATTTGTAAAACCTGGTTTTATAAATATATCTTTAAGTAACACATTTATAAATGAAAATATTATTTCAATGAATAATGATTCATTTGGAATAGATAAAGTAGATAAAGAAGAAACTTTTGTAATAGATTATGGTGGACCTAATGTAGCTAAACCTCTTCATGTAGGACATATGCGTACTGCTATAGTAGGAGAGTCTATAAAACGTATTATTAGATATAAAGGTCATAAAGTAATTGGTGATATACATTTAGGTGATATTGGATTACAATTAGGACAAGTTATATATGGTATAATTGATGAAAATAAGAATATAGATGATGTAGATATTAAATATCTTGATTATATATATCCTAAAATGAGTGGACTTTGTAAAGAAGATAAAGATATTAAAGAGAAGTGTGCTCAAATTACTAAGGCATTACAAGATGGTGATGAAGAATATAGAAAATATTGGAAAAAGATAATGGAAGTATCTATTCCAGATATGAAACAAGTATATGATTATTTAGATGTTAATTTTGAATATTGGTATGGAGAAAGTGATGCATATCCTTATTTAGAAGAAACAACTAATATATTAAATGAGAAAAATTTACTTCATGAAAGTGAAGGGGCTTTAATAGTTGATGTATCTAAAGAAGAAGATAAAAAAGAGATACCACCACTTATTTATGTAAATAGTGTTGGAGCATATCTTTATGCATCAACTGATATAGCTACAATAGTACAAAGGGTAAAAGATTTTGAACCTGATCATATATTATATGTTGTAGATAATAGACAATCACTTCATTTTGAACAAGTATTTAGAACTTGTGATATGGCTGATATAATATCATATAATAAACTAGAATACTTAGGATATGGTACTGTTAATGGTACAGATGGTAAACCATATAAGACACGTAATGGTGATGCACCAAAATTACAAAATTTATTTAAAGAAGCAAAAGAAATACTTCTTTCTAAAAAAGAAATGAATGAAAGTGTTACTGATAAAGATATAGATAAAATAGTAAATTCAATATTAAAATTTGCAGATTTACAAAATAATCGTGAAAAAGATTATATATTTGATATAAGTAAATTCTCAGATGTAATAGGTAAGACAGGTCCATATATTCTATATACATATTTACGTATAAAAAAGATAATAGATAGTAATAATATAGATAGTAATGAATTATCTAATAATATCTATAATGAATATGATAGAAATTTACGATTAAAGATTTTAGATTTACCATATGCATTTGATAATGCTTTCACAAATAGAATGCCAAATTATATTGCAGAATATTTATATGATTTATGTGTATTAACTAATGCATTTTATCAAAATAATCATATAAATAATTTAGATGATAATATAAAGAAAAATGATTGGGTTAATATTTTAGATTTAACTAGTAGAATAATTAAGGAGATGTTATCTTTACTTATAATTGATATACCTGATTTTATGTAGAATATTTGGAGGGATTATAAATGAGTTTAAATTCAATCAAGAAAGATGAGTTAGAATTATTATCGTATACAGATCTAACAGAATTAATTTTAAAAGATAAAAAGGGTTCAATGAATACCGCTGATATATTTAAAATGATTAGTAAATTACTATCTTTATCTGATGAAGAATATGCATCTAAAATAGGAGATTTTTATACTTCTTTAACTACAGATAAAAGATTTATATTTTTAGATGAAATTGCAGAATGGGATCTAAGAAATAGACATACTGCTCAAGTAGTTGTTACTGATGAGGATGAAGATGATGATGAAGTAGAAGAAGAACAAGATGAAGATATAGAATTAGATGAAAATAATGAAGAAGATATTGATTCTTTAGCAGTAGATGATGACGATGATTTAGATGATGATGATGATATTAGTGAGTTAAACATCGTATCTGATGAAGAATTAGATGAAAATTGATAACTATTAAGTTATCTTTTTTATTTCTAGATATGTTATAATTAGAATGGTGACAGTATGGTACAGGATAATATATTAGAAAATATAAGAAAAAAATTAAAAGATGAGTCTAATTGTGATTTAACAATAAGTGAATTAGAAGTATTAAGTAAATGTGATTATGAAACAATAGTACAAATATTTGGAAAAGATTCTGTAGCACGTACTCCAGAAGAAATTACTATTAATACAATATGTTATGTGGGTGATTTAGATATAAAGGAATTACTACCTACATATAATTTAAATTATATATTTGGTAATTTAGGTATAAGAATAAGTAATATAAACTTAGATAATTTAAAATTTGTAAGAAATTCTTTAAATATTTCAAGAAATGTTAATTATGAAGAATTAGGATTAGATGAATTGTTAGATAATAAGTCTTATATGTTATATGCCGTAAAACGCTATGCAGATGAATTAGGCTATGCATCAGTAGAATTAAAAAATGATAAAGAGGTTGTTTTAGAAGCAGTAAAGAGTAATGGATATGCTCTACGTTATGCATCAAGAGATTTGAAAAGTGATAAAGAAGTAGTATTAGAAGCTGCAAGAGAAGAGGGATTTGCCTTTGCTTTTGCTTCTGATGAATTAAAAAATGACAAAAAATATGTGTTAGAAATTGTTAAAGTAAATGGTATTGCATTAGAATCTGCATCAGAAATGTTAAAAAAAGATAGAGAAGTAGTGCTAGAAGCTGTAAGACAAAATGGTTATGCATTACAATATGCATCAAACGAATTTCAAAAGGACAAAGAAGTAGTGTTAGAAGCTGTAAGACAAGATGGTAAAGCATTAAACTATGCATCAGTAGAATTAAAAAATGATAAAGAAGTTGTATTAGAAGCGATAAAACAAAATTATTTTGCATTGTATTTGGCATCAGAAGAATTAAAAAATGATAAAGACATTGTATTAGAAGCAGTAAAGAGTAATGGATATGCACTTGCTTTTGCCTCAGAAGAATTAAAAAATGATAATGAGTTTGTATTAGAAGCAATAAAACAGAATTCACAGGTATTAAAATATATCTCAGAAAAATTACGAAATGATAGAAAATTTATTTTAGAAGTTGTTAAAAACGGGATAATCCCAAGTAGTTTGCCAAATAAATATCATGATGATGATGAAATAATGTTTGAAAGTATAAAAAATCTTGCTATTTTATTAAAAAAACATTACATTAGTTTGGTTATAAATGATAAAAGACCTTTTGCACAGTATTATGAAACTGTTATTCAGTCTGGATTGGCACATCGGGGACTTAATATGTCTAGAAAATATACAAGTAATAGAGAATCTATGTTAGAAATAGTAAAACAGTGTGGATGGGCATACGTATTAGTATCAGATAATTTGAAAAATGATGGTGAAATAATATATGAAGCAATTAAGCAAGATGAATCTATAAAAGATTATTTAAATTGGACAAATGTTGATTGGAAATCTTTAATACAAGAACACAATAATACTAATATAAGTTTTAAAAAATAAAATATACGAAGGAATAACTAATTAAATTATTCTTTTTATTTGCAAATATATAATAATATTGTTATAATTATGATGGTGATAGTATGGTACAGAATGATGTATTAGAAAATATAAAAGAAAAGCTAAAAGAAGATTCTAACTGTGATTTAACAATAAGTGAGTTAGAAGTATTAAGTAAATGTAATTATGAAACAATAGTACAAATATTTGGAGAAGATTTTGTAGCACGCACTCCAGATGAAATTACTATTAATACAATATGTTATGTAGGTGATTTAGATATAAAGGAATTACTACCTACATATAATTTAAATTATATATTTGGTAATTTAGGTATAAGGATAAGTAATATAAACTTAGATAATTTAAAATTTGTAAGAAATTCTTTATGTATTTCAAGAAAATTTAATTATGAAGAATTAGGATTAGATGAATTGTTAGATAATAAGTCTTATATGTTATATGCTGTAAAACGCTTTGCAAATGAATTAGGCTATGCATCAGAAGAATTAAAAAATGATAAAGAAGTTGTGTTAGAAGCAGTAAGACGAGATGGTAAAGCATTAAACTATGCATCAGAAGAATTAAAAAATAATAAGGAAATTGTATTAGATGCAGTAAGAACAAATGGTTATGCATTACAATATGCCTCAAACGAATT
>JAEEGL016429478.1_pt1 | contig 10079 bp, 8 predicted proteins | sample 9134231 | NCBI WGS metagenome assembly JAEEGL01 (sample SAMN16246548, study PRJNA631951) | gut metagenome | biome: gut microbiome; feature: rumen; material: fiber-attached | host: Bos | place: Iran: Karaj | collected 2018-10 | reverse complement strand
CGATCGATCAGGCGTGCGTCGATATAGTGTACGCGATGATGGAGGATGAGCATCATGATCTCGTGGAGCGCATCGAGTCCCGTCACGGACACCGCCAGCTCTCCTACATGAAGGAGCTGGGCATGGGCAACAACAGATACGTGCTGGTGGATACCGACAACGGCGATGTGAGGATGACTGCGGAGGATGCAGTGGTAGGCCTCGTGCCTTTCACAGAGTGATCCGCAGCCGGAGCCTTACTGATAAAGGAAAAAGCGACAAAGGATGACGCAAAAAGATATTGCGTCATCCTTTTGCTTGTGATAAAATATTTCGGCAATTCGCATGCGCCTTGTTTCCGGAGGCCAGTGGCCAATGGCTGCCTTCAGTCAAGAGGCGCAGAGGAATTAACAAAAAAGGAGATAGAAAAAATGTCAGTAGTATCCATGAAACAGCTGCTGGAGAGCGGTTTCCATTTCGGACACCAGACCAGACGCTGGAACCCCAAGATGGCTCCGTATATCTATACAGAGCGCAACGGAATCCACATCATCGACCTGCAGCAGACCGTTAAGCTTTTCGACAAGGCTTACAACGATATCCGCAATGCAGCCATGGACGGTGATGTCCTCTTCGTCGGAACGAAGAAGCAGGCTCAGGAGAGCATCATGACCGAAGCTCAGCGCTGCGGCATGCCCTATGTCAACAGCCGCTGGCTCGGCGGAACTCTCACCAACTTCCGCACCATCCGCCGCAGGATCGCCAGGCTCAACCAGCTCAAGACGATGAGAGAAGACGGAACATTCGACCTCCTCACCAAGAAGGAAGTCAGCAAGTACGAAGGCGAGATCGCCAAGTTCGAGAAGTTCCTCGGCGGAATCAAGGACATGGAGCGTCTTCCTGCCGCTCTGTTCGTGGTCGACACCCGCAGAGAGCACATCGCAGTCGCGGAAGCTCACAAGCTCGGTATCCCGATCTTTGCTATCGTTGACACCAACTGCGACCCCGATGAGGTCGACTACATCATCCCCGGAAACGACGACGCTATCCGTGCCGTCAAGCTCGTCTGCTCAGCAATGGCCGATGCCATCATCGAGGCACGCCAGGGCTATCAGGTAGAGCCGGAAGAGTCCGCAGCTCCCGCTGAAGCGGCAGACAAGGACGACGAGGAGACCGAAGAAGAGTAATCAACGACACCTACTGTTTATGGAGGAATAATAATGGCTTTTACAGCTAAGGACGTACAGGCACTCCGCGAGCGTACCGGCTGCGGAATGATGGATTGCAAGAAGGCTCTCACTGAAGCTGAGGGCGATATGGATAAGGCTATCGAGATCCTTCGTGAGCGCGGACTCGCCGCCCAGACAAAGAAGGCCGGCAGGATCGCAGCGGAAGGCGTTGTGTTCGCAACATCTTCCGAGAACGTCGGTGTCATCCTCGAGGTCAACTCCGAGACCGACTTCGTCGCAAAGAACGACAAGTTCATGGACTTCGTCAGGGCCTGCGCAGAAGCAGTCATCAAGAATGATCCCGCCGATGTCGACGCGCTTCTTCAGTGCGACGGCGGCGAGGGAACCATCGAAGAGATGCTCCGCGACAGGATCCTCACGATCGGTGAGAACATCAAGATCCGCCGCTTCGAGCGCGTTGAAGGCGTAACGGTTCCCTACATCCACATGGGCGGCGTATATGCCACCCTCGTGAAGTTCGAGACATCCCCCGAGATCGCAGCCAAGCCCGAGTTCGTTGAGTTCGGAAAAGACATCGCGATGCAGGTCGCTGCCATCAACCCCACATATCTCAATGAGGAAGAGGTCCCGGCAGAGGTGATCGAGAACGAGAAGGAAGTCCGTATCGCTCAGCTCAAGCAGGATCCCAAGAACGCCAACAAGCCCCAGAACATACTCGACAAGATCGTTGTTGGTGGTCTCAACAAGTATTTCAAGGAAGTCTGCCTGCTCGATCAGCCCTTCGTCAAGGACGACAAGATGAGCGTCAAGGACTACGTGGCAAAGACAGCCAAGGAACTCGGCGGAGACATCAAGGTCGTTAAGTTCCTGCGCTATGAGAAGGGCGAAGGCCTCGAGAAGAGAAACGAGGATTTCGCAGCGGAAGTAGCAGCTCAGATCAATAAATAACCTGACCCAACAAAGCCCATGCCTGACTTAAAATGGCATGGGTTTTTTCGTTGCGAAATCATTATCAGTACGATAAAATAAATTGGAAATATCAGAAGGGCTGCGGCTCTGCTTTTAAGGGAGAGAGGTTCAGATCTATGCTGAAGTACAAGCGTATACTGTTGAAGCTTTCCGGTGAAGCCCTTGCGGGCGACAGACATTTCGGGATCGATCCCGAAACGCTGGAATCATTCTGCAAGGCCATCAAGGAGACTGCGGATCTCGGAACGGAGATCGGCATAGTCGTAGGCGGAGGGAACTTCTGGAGAGGAAGGGACGCCGCAGGTATGGAGAGGACGAGAGCTGACCATATCGGTATGCTCGCCACTGTCATGAACGGACTTGCAGTCGCGGAAGGACTGGAAAAGCAGGGAGCCACCGTCAGAGTTATGACGGCGATACCCATGCAGAATGTGGCAGAACCCTATATCAGGAACAGGGCCATCAGACATCTTGAGAAGGGAAGGATCATCATCCTTTCCGGAGGAACTGGAAACCCGTACTTCTCCACTGACTCGGCTGCGGCGCTGCGCGCGGCGGAGATCGGCGCAGAGGCAGTGCTCAAGGCGACCATGGTGGACGGCGTCTACAACAAGGATCCGCACAAATATGAGGATGCGGTCCGCTACAGCACAGTCACCTTCACGAAGGTGCTCGCTGACAACCTCAATGTGATAGATTCCACTGCAGCTAGCATGTGCAGGGACAACAATATACCCGTGCTGGTATTCGACCTCCAGAGCGATCCCCAGAATCTGGTCAGAGTCGTCAAGGGCGAGGACATCGGCACACTGATCAAGGAGGACTGAATAATGAGTGAATATGTACAGCCTTACCAGGATAACATGAACAAATCCATCGATCACCTCAGGAACGATCTGGCAGCCATCAGAGCCGGACGCGCCAATCCCGCGGTTCTTGACAAGATCACGGTCGATTACTACGGCTCGCCTACCAAGATCAACCAGATGGCTGCAGTCTCCGTCGCGGAAGCCAGGATCCTGGTGATCACCCCCTGGGATGCTTCCACTATCAGGAACATCCAGAGAGCGATCCTCGCGTCCGACATCGGCATCAATCCCACGGATGACGGCAGAAGTCTTCGCCTGGTGTTCCCGCAGCTCACGGAGGAAAGACGCCGCGATCTGGTCAAGGACGTAAAGAAGATGGGTGAGGACTGCAAGGTCGCCATCCGCAACATCCGCCGTGACGGTGTGGACAAGTTCAAGGCCATGGAGAAGAAATCCGAGATCACCGAGGATGACCTCAAGGATCTGCAGGATGAGCTCCAGAAGGCCACCGATGCCTCCATCAAGACCATAGACGAAGTAGTCAAAGCCAAAGAGACTGAGATACTGGAGGTCTGATCATGCCTTCGGATAGAGCGCCCATGCCCCGGCATATCGGTCTGATCATGGACGGTAACGGGAGATGGGCCGCTAAAAACGGGCTTCCCAGATCAGCGGGGCATACCCGGGGAGCCGAAGTGTTCCGGACTATAAGCCGGTACTGCGAGAAGATAGGCATCGAGGCTCTGACGACATATGCCTTCTCCACTGAGAACTGGTCCCGTTCAGCTGATGAAGTCAGTTCCATAATGAACATCCTCAGGAAGTACCTGAGGGACGCCTTCAATCAGGAGGGGGAGACTTCCCGGGTCCGGTTCATCGGGCGCAGAGACCGTCTTGCCCCCGACATCCTGTCTCTTATGGAGGAGATAGAAGACGGAACCAGGAACAATACGGGACTTAAGCTGAACATCGCGGTCGATTACGGCGGAAGGAACGAGATCGTGCACGCCGCGAGGGAAGCGGCGAAGCTCGTCGAACAGGGAAGGATCTCCGCGGATGAGATAGATGAGGACCTCATAGAGAGCCTTACTTTCACCTCCGGATGTCCTCCTCTCGATCTGCTCCTCAGACCTTCGGGAGAGGAGAGGATCTCAAATTTCATGCTCTGGCAGTGTGCCTACGCGGAGTTCGTGTATATGGACGTTCTCTGGCCGGATTTCACTACGGAACATCTTGACAGGGCGATAGAGGAATTCAGGTCGCGCAACCGCAGATTCGGCGGAAGATGACCTGAAAATAATGATTTCTGATCTCTGCCGGACACTTTTGCTGATGAGTCCGGCAGATTTTAAAAGGGCTTAACATGGCTGTAACAAAACTGAGTATACTAGGTTCTACAGGTTCCATCGGGACTCAGGCTCTTTCTCTGGTGGACGACCTGGGCATCGAGGTGACCGCTCTCAGCGCATCCAGGAATTCCAGACTCATGGAGGAACAGGTCAGGCGTTTCAGACCTTCCATGGTGTGCATGGCGGACGAGGATGCAGCAAGGGATCTCTCCGTGAGGATATCCGACCTGAACACGCGGGTGCTGTCCGGGGAGCAGGGCATGGTCGAACTGGCGTCTTCCGCAGACTGCGATACCGTTCTCAATTCGGTGGTCGGCATAGCGGGACTGCTTCCGACGCTGGCGGCTATCGATGCCGGCCGGGATATCGCGCTTGCCAACAAGGAGACGCTGGTGACCGGAGGGAAACTGGTCACATCAAAGGTGAAGGAAAAAGGCGTCAGGCTGCTGCCTGTGGACAGCGAGCATTCCGCCATATTCCAGTGCCTTCAGGACAGATGTTCCGCCGCAAGGCTCGTCAGGATACTGCTTACCGCTTCAGGAGGACCTTTCTGGGGGATGAGCAGGGAGGAACTGGCAAACGTCACGGTCGCGGACGCCCTCAAGCATCCCAACTGGAGCATGGGAAAGAAGATCACTGTCGACAGCGCGACCATGATGAACAAGGCCTTTGAGCTCATGGAGGCCATGTGGCTGTTCGGACTGCCTGCGGATAAGATAGAGATCACAGTTCACAGACAGAGCATCCTGCACTCCGGCGTGGAGTTCGAGGACGGTGCTGTTCTGGCTCAGCTCGGCGTGCCGGACATGCGTCTGCCGATACAGTATGCACTCACATATCCGGACCGCAGATACTGTTCGGAGGAGCGCCTTACCATTGAGAAAATGGCAAGACTCACCTTCGAGAGACCGGATCCGGACACTTTTACCTGCCTTGCCGCAGGTATCGCAGCAGCGGTAAAAGGAGGCATTGCACCGACAGCGGCCAATGCCGCGAATGAGATCGCGGTGCAGCTGTTCCTGGATGGAGAGATCGGTTTCCTGGATATCGGAGACATGGTCTCGAAGGCGGTGGAACAGGCCCCGGACACGCCGGACTTCACTCTGGATGATGTGCTCAGCTGCGATGCCGAAGTTCGCGCGAGATGTCTCGCGGATAAAAGATAAGGATCAGAAGGAAATCCATGAAAGCATTTATTACAGTCATAGCTTCAGTGTTCGTGTTCGGACTCGTGATATTCATCCATGAGTTCGGGCATTTCATAACAGCAAAAAGATCGGGAGTCAAGGTCAATGAGTTCTCCATAGGCATGGGACCGCTCCTGTTCTCCAGGACAAAGGGAGAGACACAGTACAGCGTCCGTCTTCTTCCAATAGGAGGCTTCTGCCAGATGGAAGGGGAGGATGAGGACAGCGACGATGAGGGCTCCTTTACCAACGCCTCTGTATGGAAGCGCATAGCGATAACCGTTGCCGGAGCCGTCATGAACCTGGTCCTCGGCTTCCTGATCCTGGGCATACTCACCGCCACGGGAGGTTCCATAGCTTCCAGGACCGTCGGCAAGTTCTATGAGGACTCCGCCACAGAAGCTTCCGGACTGAAGATAGGTGACAAGATAGTCAGCATCAACGGAAGCCATGTGTTCGTTGCCGAGGACATCTTCTATGAGATGATGTATGTCGAGAACGGAAAGGCAGACCTTGAAGTCATCCGCGACGGAGAGAGGGTCACCCTCAAGGACGTCGCATTCAAGACGAACTGGGACGAAGAGAACAAGATCAACGTCATAGAGCTGGACTTCGCGGTATACGGAGTCAGGAAGACGGTCCTGACAGTCATTCAGTCATCGTTCCTTCAGGCAGTCTCGACCACCAGAATGATAATCAAGTCGGTCGTGCAGCTGATCACGGGGACAGTCCCGGCAAACAGCATCTCAGGACCTGTCGGCATCATATCGGTCATAGGCGATGCTGCCGGCGCAGGCATCAGATCACTGCTCAACATCCTCTCATACATATCGATCGATCTCGGCGTGATGAACCTGCTGCCGATCCCCGCGCTTGACGGAGGAAGACTGCTCACGCTTTTCGTGGAAGCAGTCACAAAGAAGAAACTCAGCAGAAAATGGGAGATCGCGATAAACGCCGCAGGGTTCGTCCTGCTTATCGGGATCATGATATTCGCCACATATAACGACATCTCGAGGATGATCAGGAAATGACGCGTACTGTAAAAGTCGGAGATATTCTCATAGGAGGCGGCGCACCCGTCTCCATACAGTCGATGCTGAATGTCCACAACAGCGACATAGAAGGAAACGTCCGTCAGGCCGTGAGGCTGGAACAGGCAGGATGCGAGATAATACGCACGGCTGTTCCGAACATGGACGCGGTGGCGCTGATCCCTGCCCTCAAGAAAGCGGTAAAGTGCCCCATAGTCGCTGACATACACTTTGACTACAGGCTGGCGCTGGCATCGGTGGATGCCGGAGTCGACAAGGTCAGGATCAATCCGGGCAACATAGGCTCCGCAGAGCGTGCAAGGGAAGTGGTCCTTGCGTGCAAGCATGCGTCAGTGCCCATAAGAGTCGGAGTCAACAGCGGTTCATGCGAGAAGGAACTGTTGGACAAATACGGCGGACCTACCGCGGAGGCTCTTTTCGAGAGCGCCATGAAGCATGTCCGCATCATAGAAGAGTGCGAGTTCTATGACACGGTCATCTCAATGAAATCGTCCGATGTCTCCACTATGGTCAAGGCCTACCGCCTCGCAGCTAAATCCTGTGACTATCCGCTTCATCTGGGCGTGACCGAGGCCGGAACGCTGGAGAGCGGCACGGTAAAATCCGCGATAGGCATCGGAAGCCTGCTCCTGGACGGGATCGGCGATACGGTGAGAGTGTCCCTGACCGATGATCCGGTCGCTGAGATACATGCCGCGAAACAGATACTCTCTGCGGCAGGTGTGAGGCAGTTCGGACCGGTCCTGGTCTCGTGTCCGACCTGCGGAAGGACCGAGATAGATCTCGTTTCCATCGCGAAAAAGGTCGAGGAAGGACTTAAGGATTGCGATCTTAACATCAAGGTGGCGGTCATGGGTTGCGTGGTGAACGGGCCCGGAGAAGCCAGGGAGGCAGACATAGGTATCGCCGGAGGCAGAGGAGAGGCGATACTGTTCAGAAAAGGTGAGACAGTGAGAAAGATCAGCGGCGACATCGCCCAGATCCTTCTCGATGAGATATACAGCATGGGCAGGAACTGAAATTGGCAGCAGTATTGAGTGACTTCATCCCGGGAACATACTCCTCGGATGCAGAGATCAGGAAGATCGAAGTCGGAAAGGATGGCGAGACCGTATCCGTCATCCTGTTTTCGCATGTCTTCGATCCGGATCTGGTCACTCAGGCAAAGAAAGCCTTCTCCGACAGGTTCCCCGGCAGGCGCATAGAGATAAGGCTGAGGTTCCCTCAGGAGTCATTCTGCGGGGAAGCGCTTCAGACCGTCATAGAAGACGTGAAGTACACGGGCAAGCCGGTGAACGGCTTTTTCCGCAACGCGTCCATGGAACTGGAAGGCGAGAAGGTCATCATAAAGCTGCCCAACAAGACGGCATCCATCCTCGAGGAGATGGATATGCCGGTGTGTATCCAGAGAAGCATCTACTCCATGTTCGGCCTTTCCCGGACAGTGGAGTTCAGGGAAACAGAGAACTACAGGTCAGCACCGGTCGAGGATACTTCGGCGGCGGTCTACAGCGATTCTTTCGACCGCTCTGCATACATTCCGCCGAAGAAGGGAAAAACGCTCAACAAGTCCGATATGTCCAACAAGGCTATCGCACTGGAAGACGACGGGTACGAGCTCGTGATGGGGAAAAAGCCTTCCCTGTCATCGATAATCCCGATAGACCAGGCGCTCTCTTCCCTGGGTAAGCACACAGTGTGCGGAGATGTTATGGAAGTCGAGTCCAGGACCTTCCGCAACGGCGCAGTCAGCAGGAAGATACTGCTGTGCGACTATGCGAACTCCATATTCATAAAAACGTACGATACCACAGGAAAATACGAAGTGCTCTCAAAGGTCTCATCCGGCGATACTGTAGTCGTGGAGGGAGAAGTCTATTATGATGACCGCGAGCACGACAATATGTTCCAGCCATACAGCCTCATCAAGGTGCACAGGAAGGTGCAGCGCGACGATGAGCCGGAAAAGAGGATAGAGCTTCATCTGCACACCAACATGAGCCAGATGGATGCGATACCTTCCGCCGAAAGCGCAGTCATGAGGGCGGCATCCCTCGGACATCACGCTGTCGCCATAACTGATCACGGCTCGGTACAGGCTTTCCCGGAGGCATGCGCTGCTCTTAAAGGCGCGCGCAAGCTCGTGCCGGATTTCAAGGTGATCTACGGGTGCGAAGCCTATTTCGTGGATGACAGCGCCAACATCATCCTCGGGCACTGCGAAGAGAGCACGGACGCCGAGGTGGTCTGCTTCGACCTGGAGACCACGGGACTGGACTGCGAGAACGAGAGGATAATAGAGATAGGAGCCTGCATCGTCAGGGACGGACAGGTCACCGAGACTTTCGACACTTTTGTGGACCCGCAGAGGGCGATACCGGACAAGATAACCGAGATCACGGGGATAAGCGACAAGATGGTGTCCGGAGCTCCGCTCGAGGAGCATGCCCTCAGGGACTTCTTCTCCTTCGTGAACGGAAGGATACTGGTCGCGCACAACGCATCATTTGACATGAGCTTCCTGAAAGCGGCATGCAGGAGATGCGGATTCTCCGATGCCTTTGAGCTGCCCTGCGTTGATACACTTGCGCTGGCACAGACGCTCCTGCCGGATCTGGCCAGGCACCGCCTGGACTCTCTGACCAAGTATTTCAAGCTCCCCAAGTTCAACCATCACAGGGCGGCTGATGACACGGTAGCGCTGGCAAGGATCTATCTCAAGCTCATTGAGATGCTGGAGGAGCAGGGTATCACCGACTATTCCGACATCAACTCCCGCCAGGGAGGCAAGAACATAAAGCACGGAAAGCTCTTCCACATGATCCTGCTCGTAAAGGATCTGACCGGTCTCAAGAATCTCTATACGCTGGTGTCGCTGAGCAACGTGAAGTATTTCCACAGCAGACCGAGGATACCTCTTTCCGAACTGTTGAAATACAGGGAGGGGCTGATGATAGGATCCGCCTGCCAGGCAGGCGAGGTCTATTCAGCGATACTCGATCACAGGCCGGCCGAAGAGATAGACGCCATCGCGGAGAAATATGATTATTTCGAGATCCAGCCCGTATGGAACAACGAGTTTCTGGTGAGGGAGGGAAGATTGCAGAGCGATGATGATCTCAGGGACATCAACCGCAGGATAGTTGAACTTGCCGACAGGCACGGAAAACCCTGCGTCGCTACATGCGACGTCCACTTCCTTGATGAGAAGGACGGCATCTACCGTCAGATACTTTTGCACGGAACGGGATACTCCGACTCTGATGACCAGGCGCCGCTCTGCTTCAGGACGACGCGGGAGATGCTGGACGAGTTCTCATATCTTGGAGCAGACAGAGCCCGTGAGGTGGTCATCACCAATCCTGCAAGGATAGCGGAACAGATAGCCCCGGATATCAAGCCCATACCGGACGGCGCATTCACGCCGGACATCCCGGGAAGCGCGGAGCAGATAACGGAAAGGGCTTACGGACGCATAAAGGAACTCTACGGGGACGATCCCGATGAGACGATACTCAGCCGCACCAAGAGGGAACTCGAT
>JAEEGL015743138.1_pt1 | contig 10079 bp, 8 predicted proteins | sample 9134231 | NCBI WGS metagenome assembly JAEEGL01 (sample SAMN16246548, study PRJNA631951) | gut metagenome | biome: gut microbiome; feature: rumen; material: fiber-attached | host: Bos | place: Iran: Karaj | collected 2018-10 | reverse complement strand
GGCTCCGGGGCGATATGAAGAGGCAGCAACGGGTAATGATGGCTCAGTGCGACAAAAGAACAGGAAGAAGCCAAAAGGCCACAGGACTCCCAAATGAGACCTGTGGCCTTTTATTATGAGATAGCCGCCAATGTGAGGAATAGGGATTATCATTTGATCGTGATAAATGCGTACGTCAAAATGCGGGAGAAATATGGTTAGAAACTATAAGGCAAATTTCCGTAGAGGTTTACAAGAGATTTGTGCCAAGTACCACAACCCAGGTGAGGATAAAAATCTTCAGTGGAGCATTTGAAGCGGAATGGAAAAGTACCCGTGAGCATACAGTGCCTGCAGCCGAACAGAGAATACTGTGCGGCCGCAGGCACTGTGATCGTTATCTGTCAATATGGATACTCATGCAGGTCTCATATCATTCATCCCGCATCACATCCGTGCATCCCGTTCAGCTGCCACACGGCTCATCAGACCGGCGGAGTTTTTTCTTTCGAATGTCTTCTGTGGAACAGAATGCCTGCAGATACAGCCGCTGCGGCCGCTGCGGCCAGGACGACGTACCGGATGACGGAAGGACCTTTTTCAGCCTCTGATTCCTCTCCGGCAGGTCCTTCCGGGGAGGTCTCCTTTTTCTCCTCCGCCGGTTCCTCCGGGGAGGACGCTTCCGCCGGCTCCGCTGCCTCTTCTTCCGGGCCGCCCCCTTTTTCCGCCGCGCCGGACTCTTCCTGCCCGATGACCGCCTCCGTCTGAAGCAGTTCCTCCACCGGATAGGAGAAGGAAACAGGAACGGGGCCTTCCGGCTGATCGAAGCAGACGGCGACGCCGTTCAGCTTCCCGGACGCAATATTCATCTCCGTGAACACGGGCTCTCCCTCGTCGGGATGATTCTCCGCCAGGTCCAGTTTTTCCATCCTGCCGTCGCGGGTATCGTATCTCCAGATACCGCCGGCATCACAGATAAAAAGGCAGTCCCCGCTGCCGTATACATACTTCATCGGTTCCTCCGACGGAGCGTCCAGATACTCCGCCGCCGTCATATCCTGACCGTAAACGGTCCGGACGATCCGGTTCGTGCTCCTGTTCAGGAAATACCAGTTACCGTTCACGTAACTGTAGTGAACGTCCTCCTGCCAGATATTGCCGTCGCCGAAAAAGGCACTGTCGAAGCTGCCGGACGGACCCGATGCCGGAGTGCCGCTTACGGATCTGTCTTCCGTATAGTCCATCGCGAGAGACCAGCCGTAGTGCCCCAGCCGATCGGTCATCTCTTCGTCGCTTTTCAGGAAATAGAGATGGCCGGCGGCGCCCAGATCCCAGCTGTCGTCGTTCCAGTCTCCCGCGCTTGTCAGGCCCCACTCGAATTTGGGGTCGTCCCAGGTCGGATCCGCGTGGTACCAGGCGCCGTCCACCTTCAGCATCGTCCAGCTGTGCTCCATTTCGCTGCTGTCCACCCGGATGCAGGGGATGCCGCAGTCGGACAGGAGATAGCAGTAGGCGGTCGCGTTGGCCACGCAGACGGAGATATGGTCCCGGAATACGGAAACGGCGGAGTAGCTCTCATTGTCGTACACCGCGATCCCGTTCTCGTCGATGCTCTCCGCATCCGGGTAATTGGATACCGCAAGGACATAGTCATATAACGCCAGGGCCTTTTCGACGTCGGTCATCTCCTCCGAAACGACGGAAAGGGCCGCCGCGTATTCCCGGACCAGCTGCTCCCGGACCCCGGCGATCAGCTCCAGATCCGCACTGCCGTCGTCACGGCGGTAATAATCGTCATAGAGCAGGCTGACCGAGGTCAGCCGGTTCGGACCGACGCCGTATTCGTTGCATCCCTCGGCAGGCTCCGTTGCGGGGCTGATGCTGACAAAGGGCTCCCTGTGCGAGCCCAGGACAAAGGAGCCGTCCTCTTCCTCACAATCCCTGCACAGATCCAGTATCTTCTCATACTGGGCCCCGAATCTGTCGGCATACAGATTCACGATGATGTCCATGTCCGAAAGGTCCGCCGAAGGCTCTCCCGCCTGCAGTGCAAGGCCGATCCGGCTCCGGACCTCCGACAGGATCTCCCCGGATATGTCCGTTTCCTCTGCGTGAACAGCCTGAGGCACGGCCAGGAAAAGCAGCAGGATCAGACTGATCAGAATGATCTTTGCCGCTGTTCTGTTCTTCAGGATCCATTTTTCCATACTGTCGATTCCCTCTGCTTCCCGCGGCGGTATGACCTGATGCCGCATGTCGGGACAGCCCCTGCCCGGCAGGGGCCGTCAAAGATCTGTTCTCCGAAACACAAGGCCGCTGCGGCGGCCTGAGCCAACTATAATACGACGCGGGGAAGATGTCAAAAAAAACGCGGGTGGACAGCGCCCGCGGCTGCACGGAGAATGCCATGCCGGTCCGTGCGCTTTCCTGTTTTCGGTCAAAAAGACAGCCCCTGCCCGCCGCCCGAATCCCGATGGTGAAATCCGGCGCCGGAAGTGCTATGATACGTGGTGAGAAAGAAGACGGCCGGGCGGCGGACACGCCGGACGCGGCTTTGCGGAGGTCATGGCCATGGATTCCATTCTGTTTCTGTTTTTCCTGGGAGCCCTCATCATCGTTATAGGCGTCCGGAACCTGAAAGGGGACGTCGCCACCGTTCACCGGTATCACCGGAAAAGAGTGAGTGAGGAGGACAGGATACCTTTCGGAAAGAAGATCGGGACAGGCACGGTCATCATCGGCTGCGCCGTCGTCGCAAAGGCGTGCGCCCAGATCGCGGCGGACAAAGGGAAACTGCCGCTGGCGGATACGGTCGGGACGGTCGTCCTGATCGCCGGCCTGGCAGCCGGTTTCGCGTTCATCCTCTACGCGATGATCAAATACAACAAAGGGGTGTTCTGAGCCCCCGATGCCGTCCGGCGGGACGGAGACGGAAGAAGCCGGGACTGCCTCTGCTGCGGGCAGCCGAGGTCATACAAACGGAATCATTTTTGTTACATATAACATGCAGACAGACTACACTTTATAGATGCAAATATACTATGCTTTCAGCAGGGAGAATCATGAGCAGTATAATACAGACAAGTAAATACATCTCTCTGATACTCCGGCATAAACCGGAGACGATCGGCATCGCTCTCGATGAACACGGCTGGGCGGATGTGCAGGAACTCATCGCGGGGATCAATGCTTCCGGAGTTTATCATGTGGATTCCGAAACCCTGGAGGAGATCGTCAGAACGGATGAAAAGCAAAGATACTCCTTCAATGATGACCATACGCTCATCAGAGCAAATCAGGGGCACTCCATTCCGGTTGATGTGGAACTGAAAGAAAAAGTTCCGCCTGCGGTGCTCTACCACGGCACCGCGGAAAAATATACGCCGTTCATTGAACAGCAGGGACTGATCCCCAAAAGCAGACTGTACGTGCATCTGTCTGCGGATTTCGATACTGCGGTAAAGGTGGGGCGCCGGCACGGGAAACCGGTCGTTTATGAAGTGGACTGCAAAAAGATGGCGGCTGACGGATATCGTTTCTATCTGTCGGAAAACCGGGTATGGCTTACAAAAACAGTCCCCTTCGTATATCTGAAAATGGCGGGGCGGCAAACGGAGGAAAACAAATGAAACGCAGATTCAAAAAACATGATCTGGTCTCCTGGAAGTCCGGGAGAAAAACCCTTTACGGCACTATCCTGAAAATCGAAGGGGACTCCGCGCTGATCAGCATTCGGGGAAGCGAGCACTGGGGCGAAGAAACGACTGTCCCGAAGAGCGTTCTGGAATATGAGCCTCCGGTAACGCTCGGGACGGAGGATCTCAGAAAGTTTTCGCGCTTCGAGATCAGATATGCCGAACTGAAGCAGGGCCGTACATTTGCGGACATTGACATTCCGGAACCGTATCAGATCGTTCCGGAGGATCTGAAGGCGGCGGTGATGAATTATCACAGGTACGGCATCGATGAGGCTGCTTTTGCCGATGAATACTTCTGGCCTCTCTGGGATGAGATCTATAACGGAGTCGGCATCGAAACGGCACTGAACGGTCCCGACGGAGAGGACCGGGCAGACTGGCCTGTTCCCAATCGGTACACGGTCTTTTCCAGCGCGTGGGATGTCTTCATGCAGAAATTTGAGTACGGGAATGAAAACGCGGACCTCGATGATGTCATTACCGAAGTGCAGACCTGGGAGGACAACAGAGACAGGGCTTTTTCCGACAGGGAGTATACTCCTGCACAGAAGCGGGTATTCCTGCGTCATTGGGATAATGACAGTCTGGCTTCCGCCGGAGAAGATATCAGAGCAGCGTACCGCAGGATACTTGACAGTCTCTGCGAAGAAGATGACAGGGAAGCCCTGAAGACCAAGGCATATGCCTGCTACGGACACGGAAATGCCGCGTACGGACAGAACTGGGCGGAATCACAGAAGTGCCTGCTTCGCCTCATGGAGATCGATCCGGACCCGCAGACCGCAAATACGCTGGGATACATGTACTATTACGGCAGATGCACGGACGGCGTCCCCGAGTACGACAAGGCCTTCTATTACTTTTCGATCGGCGCGGCCGGATGGTACTACGAATCGCGCTATAAGCTTTCCGACATGTTCTGGCACGGCTATGGAGTGGCAAAGAATCCGAAAGCTGCCGCCTCTCTGATCTGGGAACTGTATGATGAACAGCTCAGGAAGATCACGGCTGGACAGTTTACGTCGAATTTCGCCGACGTTGCGCTGCGCGCAGGCAATGTCTGGCGGGAAGGGATCGCCTGCTGGCCTGACCCGGACAAAGCTTTCTACTATTATCTGCAGGCGCAGTACGCGATCCGCATGAGGATGCTTGCGGAGGATTATTACGGAGACGGGAAGGTCGCGGCAGGCATCGACGAAGCGATCGCCGGGATACTTCCTCAGACGAGTTATTCAAAAAAGAAAAGCACAGTCCATTTCAACAGCATGTATTTCCTGCTTCAGAACGGACTGCGGAAAACGCGTCATATTATGGAAATGAAGATCGGCAGGATATCGGATACGGAAGCCAGGCTTGCTTTCCGCATCGTGCCCCATGAGGACGGAGAGGGGCAGCCGAAACTCTTTGTCACCGTACCTGAAGCACATTTCTGCGGAATGCTTGAAAAGATCCGGGTGAAAGCCAGGATAAAAATGCTCGGCATTCCCGACGGCGGCGATACCGTTCTTTTTGACTCCGTCGCTGGGAGCGAATTCTTCCTGTACGGAAGGAGAGTTGCCATTATCGTTGCGGATTATGTGTTCACCGCACCGTCGAACCGCGGGAAGAAGTATTCTTTCGTTTCCGTTACCTTCACGCCCGGCGGAAAAAAGTATGATTATCTCTGCGATCTTCCGGCAAAGGCGGGCGACCGGGCTGTGGTCGGAACGGCGGAAGGAGAAGCAGCTGTCACCATAGTGTCCGTCTTTGAAAAAACGGAGGCGGAACTTGCGCTGCCTATAAAGAAATACAGAAAGATACTGCGAATGGTCGACTGAAAACCGGATACAGGAACGGTACCGAGACGGCACGCGGGCGTCGTCTCTGCTTTGCCGGACGCACTATGAAAAGGCAATGGCAGGCGGCATTCGGCATTCACGTGCCCGATGCCTTCATCAGGCACCGCGTACAGCCCGGGAAGCCGTGCCTGTGCCGTGAAACGTGAAATCACGCTGCCTGTATTCACAGACCCGCTGACGGAATCGGCTGGCCTGCGGTACAGTGTCTGCAGACCGACAGACATCATATACTTCGGAGGAAAACATGCTGGACAGCAAGGGATTCGACCTGTGGGCGGACGGATACGACAGGGCCGTCGGGATCTCCGATGAGGAAGATACGTATCCGTTTGCCGGATACAGGGAGGTCCTCAACGGAATATACCGGATCATCATGCGGAAGCCGGGCGCGGCGGTGCTCGACATCGGATTCGGGACAGGAGCGCTCGCCGCGAAACTGTATGAACACGGGTATTCTGTATACGGGCAGGATTTTTCGCGGAGGATGATCGAACTGGCGTCGGAGAAAATGCCCGGCGCCCGCCTGTATCGGGGGGACTTCACGGAGGGGCTGGCGGCCCCTCTGAAGGAGCGGCGCTATGATTTCATCGTGGCGACCTACTCCCTGCACCATCTGAACGACGAACAGAAGGTCCCGTTCCTCCGTGAACTCCGGGACTGCCTGGAAGACGGCGGGCGGATCCTGATCGGCGACGTCGCTTTCGGGACCCGTGAAGAACTGGACCGGTGCCGCCGGTCGGCGGGGAAGGAATGGGACGGCGAGGAGTTCTATTTCGTTGCGGATGAACTGAGGCGCGCGTTCCTGGACCTTGCCTTTCAGCGGGTCTCCTTCTGCGCGGGCATCCTGACCCTGGGGTGAAGCGATGCGCAGACTGACGTACGGAAACACCAATACTTTCTTTATCGATGGCGCCGGCGGCGGTCTCCTGGTGGATACCGGCTATGCGGGAACGCTGCCCGCCTTCTGGAAAGCGCTGAAGCAAAACGGCCTGAGGGTAAAAGATATCGCTTATGTGATGGCGACCCACTATCATCCGGATCATATGGGGCTGATCGGCGAACTGATGAAGCAGGGAGCAAAGCTCCTCCTGCCGGATGTGCAGAGGGACTTCGTGCATTTTTCGGATGACATCTTTGCCAGGGACGGGCTCTCCGTGACGCCCGTCGACGAAACGGAGGCCGCCGTCATCTCCTGCGGAGACAGCCGGGAATTCCTGCGGGGACTGGGCATCTCCGGCGAGATCATCCATACCCCGAGCCACAGCGAAGACAGCGTCTGCCTGGTCCTGGACAGCGGGGACTGCTTCGCGGGCGATCTGGAGCCGCAGGAGCATATCGGGCTGTATGAGGGGGACGACGGACTGCGGAGGGACTGGGACAGACTGCTGTCCCTCCGGCCGCGGAGGATCTGGTACGCCCACAGGCCTGAGGAAACGCTGCGCTGACGCCTTTCCGGCAGCGGGGAAGGAAAGTTTGACGGACGGGCCCGCCTCATGGTAAATTATACAGGTTAGAAAAAACGCACGGGACGGTGTGCCCGCAGGGGGAAATGAGATGGAAAACACGGAAACGAAAAAGCCGACCATATGGACCCGGGGCTACATCTGCGCCTTTCTGGGGAACCTCTTTCTCTGCTTTTCCCAGCACTGCGTCAACAGCCTGATCTCCACCTACGCCAGTTTTCTCGGAGCCAGCGCCGTGCTGGTGGGGACCATCGCCGGCCTGTATTTCGGCGTCGCCTGCGCGACCCGTCCCATCGCCGGCCCCGCCATCACCATGGCGAACAAGAAGAAGCTCATGATCTGGGTCTACGTCGCCGGGGTGGTCACCAACCTGATCTATGCCGCGGCGGCCAACGTTGGGGTGTTCATCGCCGCCCGCATCCTTCACGGCCTCCAGTTCGCGTTCGTGGGCTCTCTGGGCCTCACCATCGTAAGCGACAGCGTGCCCCGGGAGAAACTGGGCTCCGCCGTCGGCCTGTACGGAGCGGCGGTCGCCCTGGCCATGGCGCTGGGCCCCAGCATGGGCATCTCCATGCGGGACTGGGCGACTCTCCGCTGGGGACAGGCGGGAGGCTATACCGCTGTGTTCCTCATGGCCGCCGTCTTCATGTTCCTGGCGATCATCCCCACGCTCCTCCTGCCGGACATGAAACGTCCTGAGAAGGGCTCTCTGGGCGCCTGGTACAGGAACATCCTGGCGAAGGAAACGCTGCTTCCCACGGTGCTGCTGGGCCTCGTGAGCATGTCCAGCACCATGTTCAACGCCTACATGGTGCCCTACGCGGAGACGCTGGGCATCCCCAACATCGCGCTCTTCTTCACGGTCTACGCCATCGTCCTCCTCGCGGCCAGGCCCCTCTTCGGGAAACTGGCCGACCGGGTGGATACCGCGAAGATCCTCGTGCCGGGGCTGATCGTGTTCGCTTTGAGCTACGTGGTCGTTGCTATGGCCAGGAGCCTGCCCGTGATGCTGCTGGGAGCCGGGCTGGCGGCCCTGGGATTCGGAGCCTCCAACCCCACCATCCAGACCCTGTGCATCCGCACCGTGGAGCCGGAGCGCCGGGGCGTGGCCAGCAACACGCAGTACTTCGGCATCGACCTCGGCTATTTCCTCGGCCCCTTCCTGGGAGGCATGATCTATTCCAGGAGCGACTACAGCGTCATGTACCTGTGCACCGGCGTCATTCCCCAGATCGTCTGCCTCGTGCTGTTCTTGGCCACCTGGCGCAGCCTCAAAAAGAGGCTCTACTGAACAGCGTATCTGAAAACAGGCCTGCCGGCATATCCGCCGGCAGGCCTTTGTTTTCGGCAGCTCTATGAAAGCAACGCCGGTCCCGCCCTCAAAATTCAGGTTGTTCAGTGTGAATAAATATGCATAAGGCCAATCCACAGAAACTGGTAATAATTTTAGATAAGAGAAAAATCAATCTATATTTTCCGTTGACATCCTCTTCGGCAAGACGGTATAATCAATACAGATGAATATTCGGATCTTTTCTCTGCATTCAATTGCAGCATGGAAATGGGTAAGAACCAACGCGACCGGCACTGTGCGCCTATCACGGCAAGTCAGATACATGGAGGAGAGATACTCGCTATTCGAGCTCAGTAGACGAGACGACAGCTCATGCGGTGTCCGCATGGGTTGCCTGAGCGTGACCTGTCCCGGAAAGCGGGGCAGGTTTTTTGCGTCCGCCGCATTCCGGACCGCAGGAATGACCGCGGAGAGCGATCGGAGAAAAAGTGAATACCGCTGCTTCTTTCCGGCTGTCGACAGCAACATGGAAATGGGTAAGAACCAACGCGACCGGCACTGTGCGGCCTCCGGGCCAAGTCAGATACATGGGAGAGAAGTACTCGCTATTCGAGTTCAGTAGACGGGGGTACATACGTATGATATGTCTGTGACATATCGTATCTTTCTGCCTGTCTTGCTGCTGCAAGACGGGCTTTTTCTTTGAACTGAGGCTGCTCCTTCCGGCGGATCGGCCTGCATAACGGGAAGCCGGAGATATTCGATGACTATTATATTCTGTTTATATAATAGAATTTTTTCAAAGGAGAATAGCTATGAAAAAAACGATTTGTATCCTGTTGGGGCTGTTGATGCTCCTGTCCCTGGCGGCCTGCGGCGCCCCGAAGGCGGATCCGGCAGGCAGCGGACCGAAGGAGGACCAGAGCGCATCCGCCCCCGCCGGGACCGATACCAAGGAAGCGGAGAAGACCGATGACAAGGCCGATACGGAGACGGAGACCGGCGATGCCGGCCAGGCGTTCACCATCACCGATCTGGCCGACCGAGAGGTGACCTTTGACAAACCGGTCACGAAGTTCATCGATCAGAGCAGCGGAAGCGGCGGAGCCTTCTTCACCGCATGCGCGATCCTCGGGGACGATCTCTGTGATTATCTGGTCGGCTGGGATGACGGCATCACGAAATGGCGCACGGACTTCTACAACCATTTTGTCGAGGAGATGCCCACACTGGCCGATGTGAAGATGGTCGGGAGCCTCACCAGTGACAACTTCGATTTCGAAGCGGCGGTCACCAGCGGCGCCGAGGTCATCTTCATGACCAGGGGAAGCTTCGCAAGCGTAGAGGACGGTATCGTAAAGAAGATCGAAGATGCCGGGATCAAGATCGTCTGCCTGGACTATCAGGCGCAGCAGTATGAGAAGCACATGCAGTGCATCGAGATCGTCGGCAAGGTCCTTGGCAGGGAAGAGAGAGCCAGGGAGATCATAGAGTTCTACACCGATGCGGTCAAAGATATCTATCCGCAGATCGACGGACTGCTGGCGGCAAACGGCGGAGTGAGACCTGTCGTTTACGGCGAATGGGGAAAGAATGACGATCCCCTGACCACATTCTCCACCTCCTGGTCGGATAAGACCCAGTGGGGCGGGATCGTATATTCCCTCGGCGGGATCGGACTCGGAGGCGACGGCTCCAACGGCGCCAATCCCGAAGTGGACCCCGAGTATATCCTCACGTCGGATCCGGACATGATCTTCCTCTCCGCGGTCTCTCCGGAGAGCAGGGAAGAGGCGGTCGGTGTCGG
>JAEEGL014766274.1_pt1 | contig 10079 bp, 10 predicted proteins | sample 9134231 | NCBI WGS metagenome assembly JAEEGL01 (sample SAMN16246548, study PRJNA631951) | gut metagenome | biome: gut microbiome; feature: rumen; material: fiber-attached | host: Bos | place: Iran: Karaj | collected 2018-10 | reverse complement strand
CTTGTCGGTCTGCTCCAGGCGCTTGATGGAGTAGTAGCGGCTTTCGACGGAGGTGACGAGGTTGTTTTGGTCGTAGGGGTTATGGATGAAGATGACGTCGGGGTGCATGGCTTCGATGTTGATGGTTTGCCAGTCAAGCACCGGCACGTCCCTAGGGAACATGTCCTTTTCGCAGTGCCACTCGGCCGCCGTATGTTCGGGCGTGAGATCGGCGTAGGGAATGGGAACGACGTAGGCGAGGCAGTGGTCTTTGTCCTCATAGGCGGCGCGCCAGACGCTTTCGAGGCTGTCCCACATGCTGGCCTTGTAGGGCAAAAAGACGATTTCCTTCTTGAAACCGTCTTCGCTTCGAATTTTGTCGATAAGTACCTGCAGCAAATCCAAGCTCAGGGAATGGATTTCCTTGTTTCCGCCGGTTATCGATCCTGCCGCCAGCTGCGTGAAGGCAAGGGTCAGTCCATCGAACAGTTCACCACAGTCAGCATAGCGGTTTTCCGGCAGACCTTTTTGGCATAGAGACCGGACCTCTGCCATTGCCTTGAGCAGCGTGTCGATTGTAGTCTTGCTGCCTGTTTTCGCCACGCCATGCAAATCCTTTTGTATGGCTGTCAGCTTGTCCAGGGCTCTTTGCCTGATTGCCATCTCAAGACCTCCAGATCCGTTCCCTCTAACGGGTTCAATGCGGGAAAGTGAAACCCGACTCCGTGAAGATCGTCCCGCCAGCTCCACCCTGCCGGAGGAGGCCGGCAGAGCCTTCTTCGTGGAAAGCCTCCGCCTTCGCCACCGCCGTCCTGCCCCGTCAAAGCGGGGTGGGCTTGTGCTGGTTGCGGTTGATTGAAAGGACCTCTCGCAGTTTCGCCGGGAAAAGATTGCGGCGTTCCACCAGGCTCCGGCTTCTGTCGTTCCGCCAGAAAAGGAACAGGAGTGTCAGGAATTCGTTCCAGAGAAGCGATTCGCCGCCGCTTTCCGCCGCTTCCAGCCTTGCCGCCGGGATGCCGCTGCGCTCCGCCAGGGCTTCCGGCGTCAGGCCGAGTTCTTTCCGGATGGCGGGAAGTTCCTGCTGCATAAGCGCCGTGAGGCGGTCACGATCCAGCTGCTTCAGCTCTTTTAACCCTTTCATGCGCTACGCGATCTCCATTTTCTCCTGCAGCGCCGCGGGATAGAGTCCCAGGGAGTCCACGACGCCTTTCGTCTTCGCGTTGTAATGGAAGAAAAACAGCAGGGCGATGTATTCATTCCAGACCAGCGCCCGTTTCCCGTCCTCGATGTCCCGGTACGAGCACTCGGAAACGCCCATGTAGTCCCCCATTTCTTCCGGGGTGAGCCCCACCAGCAGGCGGAGCGGCTTCAGATCGCTGCGCATCTCCTCCGCCAGCCATTGATGGTCGAGGACGCTGCTGTATGGCGTCGGCGGCTTCTTCGCGCCGAACGTGGCGGCCAGGATTGAGCGGTCCGCCCTGCCCTCCACATAGGTTTTCCGCAGCCTTTGGAAGGTCAGGACCGGCATCTGGTTTTCCTCGAAAAGGCGGGCGGCCCGGTACTGAAACGTCCGGGGATCCAGCGGCGCGTTGCGCTTGCCCGCGATCAGGAACAAGCCCGGCGCGTAATAGCGTTTGACGTAGGGAACCAGCTCCGCCGGGATCGTTTCTGTCCGGATCTGGGATTTCGTCGGCAGTTCATAGACTTCCAGCGTAGTTTTTCCCTGGCCCGGGCCGCCGTCGCTTCGGACCCGCTGGACGCTGCGGTGGATATGGATCTCCCGGCGCGCCAGGGAAATATCATCGCAGGAGAGGGCGCAGGCCTCGCCCAAACGGATTCCCGTAAAGAGCATGAGCATGATTCCGAGCATTTCGCGGCTCGGATGGTGTTTGGCGAAAAAGCAGAGCCGCTCGATCTCCTGCGGTGCCAGACAGGTATAGGGACGCTTCTCGTCGGCCCGGGTCTCCGGGGCTTCGGGAGCGTCTTTCCTTTTGGCAAAAGCGGCAATCCGCAGCGTGATGTCGCGCACGAAAGCCAGGGAATTGCCGCGGAGGCCTTTGCCAGTCCTCCCGGCCTCGCCGGTTCCCGCCGCCAGAGAATTCACGAGTTCTTCCGCGGTGCGGCGCGTCACGTCCTTCGCCTTCCGGTCGCCCAGATGGGGCAGGATATGGCGGTTCACGCATCGCTGGTAGGAGACATACGTCGCCGGCCGAAGCGTTTTTTCCTGCTCGGCCAGCCAAAGCGCCGCCGCCTCGGCAAAGGAAATATCCGCCGTTTGCTTTTCCATCCCACTGCCCCCTTTGAAACCGCCATTTTCCGCCATTATTAAACGATAAACCCGTGTCGTTTTTTTCGCAGAATATGCAATACTGCGGTTTACCCCGCCGCCACCACCGACAGCGCGGCCCGATGATAAACTGACGGCTTATTCTGACGGCTTATCCGGGGAAAAAGGAACGCCGGCCGCGCGGCGAAGACCGCATACGACCGGCGTTCCTGCTATATATGATGACGGCTCCTTTGACGGCCTGTCCGACGACCGCCGCGTCTCACGCTACGATCAATTTCGCCAGACTCTCCCGCTTCAGGTCCATGGACGGATGCACATAGCGGTTCAGCGTGATGTTCACGCTGGCATGGCCGAGAATCTCGCTCAGGCATTTCGCGTCAACCCCGGCTTCGATACAGCGGGTTGCGAAGGTGTGGCGGAGCGCGTGAAAGTTCGCGTCCCCGATACGGCAGGCGGCAAGCAGCGCCTTGAAGCGGTTTTGCACCGTTCGCGGTTCACAGGGGGATTCGCTCCCGGTGAGCAGATACCCCGTTTCCTGCCGATGCGTCGCGAGCAGGGTGCATAGTTCGTTTGCCAGGGGAATCGTGCGCAGGGAGCAGCTGCTTTTCGGCGGTGTGACGACAATCTGCGTCCGGGTGCCTTTGCCGGGCAGACGGATCCGTTGCATCGTCGCGGTTATGCGCAGTTCCTGCGCGTCGAGGGAGACGTGTTCCCAGCGCAGGGCGCAGAGTTCACCGAGGCGGATTCCTGTGTACAAACAGAGCAGGATTCCCAGATGGCAGGGCGTCAGATGATTTCGCAGATACGCCAGCAGGCACATCTGCTCCTGCAGGCTGAATACCCGGATGGGTCTGGCGGGCTGACGGACGACAGCGCTCTCCGGGGAAAAACGGACGGCGATTCCGCGTTTCATGGCGTATTGGCGCAGCTGCTTCAACACGGACAGGATCACGGCCGCAGTGTGCGGCGACAACCCCTTCCCCGTCGGGCTGCGTCGCTGCAATAGCTCGTGGCAAAGGCCGGCAACATCATCGTTGGTGAGCGCGTCCAGCTTCCATCGGCCGAACCTGGGCAGGATATGGCAGGCCAGGCAATCGCGGTAACGGGTCACCGTAGAGGCTCGCAAAAAACAGGCCTTTTCCTCCAGCCATTGTCTGGCGACCGTTTCCACCGTGGCTTTGCTCTGCTCCGCTTCCCGCTTTTCCTGCTGCCATCGGCAAAGGGCCGCCGCTTGTTTCTCTCTCGCCTCGCGGTACGTCCGGCCAAACACGTACCCGAATCTCGTTCGCCCGCCAACCCGGCCCTTGACGAACCGCGCCTCCCACCGTCCGTCTTTCCGCTTGTAGATGTTGCCTCCCTTTCGCGCCATCAGCGATCGCCTCACCAGATAGTATTTCAGCAGAGCGCCCGTTCATTGACAAGGGTGCTTGCCAATGCTATAATGATACTGTTTTTACATGAGTATTCCTCGTACTCGCAGTATTGCATATTCTGCGAAGAAGCGCTTTGCTTTCATTAAATAGTAGCTTATCATTCTGTCGTGTACTGCCAATAAAAAAGACGTCCCCTTGCGCATCACGAATACGTAAGGGGACGTCTTTTTTTGGATTGTTATGATACTCAAACCATTGTTTTTACTGCCGTAATGTCTGCGGCAGGCAATGACGTGGCGTATGCCGTCCTGCTCAAAAATCCTCACGAATCTTTCTCAAAAAGCTCGTGCCCGGCAAAGTGCGCTTTTCCTTCTTTAACGTCTTTTATGATGCCTTCAAGGCAGCGCAAATTACGCTCCGGGAAAAACGGATCGGCAAATACCTCAAAGGGAATTCGCCTTTCCCGGCCCACTTTTTTGGCGAAAATTGTAAACGCCGCGCTCATGGACAATCCCATGTCAGCACAGGCTCTTTCCATACTTTTCTTGACCTCTGCATCCAGCTTGAAATTCACGTTTACCGTCTGTGCCAATGAAATCATCTCCTTTCTACCCACAGTATATCATTTGTAAATAGATTTTGCAGGAGAATTTCTTTACGCAGACGCTCTGCATTCCAAAGTACAGGAAAACGCTATCGTCCCTATTTCCCCATAAAAATACGCCAGCATAGCCGTTTCGCAAGGATAAGGCGTTCCGACAGGGAAAGCGATGGTTTTTCCCGTCAAATAATTGACACTGTGACAAGCGTTTTGTTCAGTAGAAAAATTCGAAAAAAGTCGGGCAAAAACCGGATAAAGCCCGAAATTACAAGGTTCTTTCCTTTCGCGCCGCTGCAGTAGTTTGTCTTTTTGACTTTTTATGCCAACAAACGATATGCCGAACATAGCGAAGTTGAAAACGGCGGAAACCGAGATGCCATAGGCGAGCGCCCTCCCGGCCCGGTCAAACCGCGCCGCGCCGACGTTCTGCGCGACGAAGGCGGACATGGAGTTCATGAAGGACGCCGGTACCAGCATGATGAAGCCGACGATCCTTGGCGCGACCCTGCCGCCGGTGGCCGCCGAACTGCCGGGGCCGGTGATTCCGGCGGCGGAGCCCATCGGGGGGCCGGTGGGGTGATTCCGGTGGGGATGGCGCCGACGCTTTTCATTTTACGCGAAAAATTCCTTCATTACCTTGTTAATTTCATTTTCCGGCGATAAAATGTTGGCAGTGTCTGTTGGACTACAGGGCAGCGATTGTTCTTTCGTTTCATATATAATGAGGCCTTTGGGTATTTGAACTGCTTTTTGGAGGCGGATAGTGTGCGAAAGCTGTTTTGCGCGGGATTGATTTCTTTGCTTTGCCTGGGGGGCGCGCCGGCGGAGGCGGCGGCGTTCCAGGTGGGAGATCAGGGAACGGAGGTCGTGGAGATCCAGGAGGCATTGTCGCGTCTTGGCTACGACGTGGTGACGGACGGGTCCTTCGGGCCGGGGACGGCGGCAGCGGTGCGCGACTTCGAGCTGGCCCGCGGCATGGAGCCGGACGGGCTGGTGGGACCGATGGTTTATGAGGCGCTTCTGGGGCGGCCGATTCCGGCGGTGAGCCGCGGCGACAGCGCCATCGTGCGGCGGCTGACGAGCATGGCCCTATCGTATCTGGGCGTGCCTTACGTGTACGGCGGTTCGTCGCCCAGCGGCTTTGACTGCTCGGGCTTTGTCAGCTACGTTTTCGCCCAGGCGGGGATTCATCTGCCGCGCACGGCGGACGATCAGTATCTGGTGGGGCGGCCGGTGAGCCGCGAGAACCTGCGGACGGGCGATCTGGTTTTCTTCGTGGACGACAGCGGCGAGCTGTCCCACGTGGGGATGTACCTCAAGGACGGCGAGTTCATCCACGCCTCCACGTCCACGGGCATTGATTTCGATTCCCTGCACCGCGACTGGCGGCGGGAGCATTACCTGGGGGCCCGCCGGATCGTGACCGGCTGACGGGGGCGGCGATGGAGCGCAAAATGACGCGGCGCATCCATATCGGGGCGGTGCCGGTTGGCGGCGGCGCGCCGGTGTCGGTGCAGTCGATGACGAATACGAAGACGACGGATACCCCGGCGACGCTGGCGCAGATTCGGGCGCTGGCGGCGGCCGGGGCGGACGTGGTGCGCCTGGCGGTGCCGGACCGGGCGGCGGCGGAGAATCTCGGGGCCATCGTCCGGCAGTCGCCGGTGCCGTTGGTGGCGGATATCCATTTCGATTACCGGCTGGCGCTGGAGGCGATTCGTCAGGGCATCGCGGCGCTGCGCCTGAATCCCGGCAACATCGGCGGGGAGGAAAAGGTGCGGGCCGTGGTGGAGGCGGCGAAGGCGGCGGGCGTGCCGATCCGCATCGGCGTCAACGCCGGGTCGCTGGACCGGGAACTTTTACGGAAATACGGGGCGCCGACCGCCGAAGCGCTGGTGGAGTCGGCGCTTCAGCACGTCCGCATCCTGGAAGCGATGGATTTCCGCGACATGAAGATCTCGCTGAAAGCCCACGACGTTCCGCTGACGCTGGCGGCGTACCGGCTGATGAGCCAGCGGGTGGAGTATCCGCTGCATCTCGGCATCACCGAGGCGGGGACGCCGAAGAGCGGCGTCATCAAGTCCGCCGTAGGCATCGGCGCGCTGCTGGCCGAGGGCATCGGCGACACGATCCGGGTGTCCCTGACCGGCGACCCGGTGGTGGAGGTCCGGGTGGCCAACGAGATTCTGAAGTCGCTGGGGCTGCGGGAGTACGGGCCGACGCTGATTTCCTGCCCGACCTGCGGGCGCACGTCCATCGACCTGCCGGCCATCGCCGCCGAGGTGGAGGCGCGGCTGGACGGTATCAAGGAGCCGCTGTCGGTGGCGGTGATGGGCTGCGTGGTGAACGGTCCCGGCGAGGCCCGGGAGGCCGACGTGGGCATCGCCGGCGGCAAGGGCGAAGGGCTGGTGTTCCGCAAGGGGGAGATCCTGCGGAAAGTGCCGGAAGGGGCGCTGGTGACAGAACTTTTCCGGGAGATCGACGCCCTGCTTGCCGAGCGCCGGGCAGCGGCCCCATGACCGGGGCGCTGGTAAACGCCGGGGGCATCCTGCTCGGCGGCGCGATGGGCCTGTTGCTGCGAGACAGGGTTTCCCGGGGGAAGGGCTCAAAGGGAATCGTGCAGGCAATGGGGCTGGCGATCCTCGTCATCGCCGGCAAGATGGCGCTGCAGAGCCGGAACAGCACGGTGCTGATCGCCTCTTTGGCGCTCGGCGCCGTTGTCGGTGGGCAGCTCGACCTCGACGGGCGCCTGGAGCGTTTCGCGGCACGCCTCACGGAGCAGACCGGGAACCGTTTCGGCGACGTGGGGCATGGCTTCGTTTCGTCGTCGCTTCTCTATTGCGTCGGCGCCATGGGCATCGTGGGGGCGCTTTCGGACGGGATGACCGGCGACGCGTCGCTGCTTTACACGAAAGCGATGCTTGACGGCGCGGCTTCGATTCTCTTCGCCGCCTCGATGGGCGTGGGCGTGCTTTTCTCCGCCATTCCCGTGCTGCTCTATGAAGGGGCGATTACCCTGAGCGCCGCTTCGCTGTCGGCGCTCTTTACCGACGCGATGCTGGCCGAGATGAACGGCGTCGGCGGCGTCCTGGTGCTGGCCATCGGACTCAATATGCTGGAAGTGACGGACATCCGCATCGCCAACCTGTTGCCGGCGGTTTTCGTCGCCTTTGCGCTGGTCTGTATGGGCGTTTGACGCCGGCGATATCCCCCGGGACGGACGATTCCGCCCCGGGGGATTATTTGCGCCCGGAAGCGGTTGTTTTTTCCGTTTGCTTGCGGTACAATGAAAAGAGTGACGCACGGGACAGCGCGGGCGGGACGTTCGCCGGATGCCCGCAAGGCCATACTGAACGTACAGAATGGAAGGGAGCCGCATGAATAACGCCGTCGCGTACCAGGACGAGCACACGATTGTCGAGACCATCGACGGGCGGGAAGTCGCCATGCGCCCGCGCCCCGCTCTGATGCATTCCCATATTGCCGGGAATATACACGGCATTTTTTGGCGTTTTCTGAAAGGCAAGCGCTGCAAGGTGTTCATGGCGCCGGACGTGTTCCTGGATGAAAAGAACAATTTCGTCCCCGACGTGCTGATTGTCTGTGACAAGGACAAAATTAAGGCCAACGGCATTTACGGCGCCCCCGATCTGGTGGTGGAAGTCCTTTCTCCCTCGACGATGACCCGCGACCGGGGCGTCAAGAAGGACGTCTATGAAAAGACGGGCGTTAAGGAATACTGGATTGTCGATCCGGTTTCGCAGTCCATTGAGGTGTATCACCTGCGGGAAGGCCGTCTGGTCCTCGATCACGCCTATGCCGTGTTCCCCGACTGGGAGTGGGAGCGCATGACGGAGGAGCAGCGGGCGGCGACGCGGCTTTCCGTGAAGGTTTCCCTTTACGATGACCTGATCGTCGACGTCCGGGAAGTGTTTGAATAGTTATTTTTGCTTTGATAAATAGATATTTCATGGGGAGGAATTACATTGCGTACCTCACAGCTTTACGCGCCGACGCTCCGGGAGACTCCGGCGGAGGCCGAGGTCGTGAGCCATAAGCTCATGCTCAGGGCGGGTATGATAAGGAAGGCCGCGGGCGGCATCTATACGTATCTGCCGCTGGCCTGGCGGACGCTCCGGAAAATCGAGCAGATCGTCCGGGAGGAGATGGACGCGGCGGGCGGCCAGGAAATCGCCATGCCGATCCTGCAACCGGCGGACATCTGGCAGGAGACGGGCCGCTGGGCAGTTTACGGCGAGGAGATGTTCCGCGTCAAGGACCGCCACGACCGCGATTTCTGCCTGGGGCCGACCCACGAGGAAATGGTGACGACACTGGTGCGGGACGAGGTGCGCTCCTACAAGCAGTTGCCGCTGCTGCTCTACCAGATCCAGAACAAGTACCGCGACGAAATCCGGCCCCGCTTCGGGCTGATGCGCGGGCGCGAGTTCATCATGAAGGACCTCTACTCCTTTGACAAGGACGAGGCGGGCATGAACGTTTCCTATCAGAAGATGTACGACGCTTACAGCCGCGTGTTCACCCGCTGCGGGCTGAAGTTCCGGCCGGTGGAGGCGGACAACGGCGCCATCGGCGGGGCCCATTCCCACGAGTTCACGGTGCTGGCGGAGTCCGGCGAATCGAATATCGTCTATTGCCCGAAGTGCGACTACGCCGCCAGCGACGAGAAGGCGGAGCTGAAGACCATCGAGGCCCCGGCGGAGGAACTGCGGCCGCTGGAAAAGGCGGCGACGCCGGGGGCGCACACCATCGAGCTGGTGGCCGAATACCTCAAGGTGCCGGTGGAAAAGACCATCAAGGCGGTGGCCTACCAGACGGAAAAGGACGAGGTGGTGCTGGCCTTCGTGCGGGGCGACCACGAGGTGAACGAGGTCAAGCTGCAGAACGCCGTGGGCGCGATCGCCCTGCGCATGGCCGAGGACGCGGCCATCCGGGCTGTCGGCGCCGAGCCGGGCTTCATGAGCCCCATCGGCGTGAAGGAGGGCACGAAAGTTGTCGTGGACGCCACGGTCATGGCGATGAAGAACGCCGTGGCCGGGGCCAACGAGGCCGACGTCCACTATATCAACGTGACGCCGTCGCGGGATTTCGCCGGGGTACAGGTCACGGACATCCGGCTGGTGAAGGCGGGCGACCCCTGCCCGCGCTGCGGCGAGCCGCTGAAGATGACGCGGGGCATTGAGGCGGGGCAGGTCTTCACGCTGGGCACGAAGTACAGCGAGGCGCTGCACGCCACGTTCCTCGACGAGAACGGCAAGGAGAAGCCGCTGGTCATGGGCTGCTACGGCATCGGCGTGAGCCGGACCATGGCGGCGGCCATCGAGCAGGGGAACGACAAGGACGGCATCATCTGGCCCCGGGCCATCGCGCCTTTCGAGGCGGTGGTGGTGCCGGTGAACGCCAAGGAGCCGGCGCAGCTTTCGCTGGCGGAGAAGGTCTATGAGGAAATGAAGGCCGCCGGCATCGACGTCCTGCTGGACGACCGCAAGGAGCGGGCCGGCGTGAAGTTCAAGGACGCCGACCTCATCGGCTACCCGCTGCGGGTCACCATCGGGCCGAAGGCGGTGGAGAGCGGCGTCATCGAGCTCCGGGTGCGCCGGACCGGCGAGAAAGAGGAATGCCAGTCCGGGGATTATCTGGCGCGGGCCAGGGCGCTGCTGGAAACGCTGTAAGAAGTTTTTCGCGGGGCAGGGAGAATCGACGCTCCCTGCCCCGGGTACTTACTCGCAGCGCGTACTATGACTTTCACCGCGTTTTTTCAACATACACTACAAGCGTTTGAGAGGAGGCGGAGAGCTTGGTTTCACGGGTGGAG
>JAEEGL013946570.1_pt1 | contig 10079 bp, 9 predicted proteins | sample 9134231 | NCBI WGS metagenome assembly JAEEGL01 (sample SAMN16246548, study PRJNA631951) | gut metagenome | biome: gut microbiome; feature: rumen; material: fiber-attached | host: Bos | place: Iran: Karaj | collected 2018-10 | reverse complement strand
GGAAACAAGACTTGATGTAATATTCCAGGCACCATCTACCTTATTAGCTGTCACATCACAATACTGCATTGCCTTGGCAGGTGGCTGAACTCCATAGCTTCCTTCTATCTCGATGCCTTCTACCTGCATATGCTGGTGTCCGGTTAAAACGATATCAAAATCAAGCTCTCTCATGATCTTGCATGCCTGATTCTCTGTTGTATCTGAAAGAAGCTTTCCGGTATTTAAATCCTCTTCAAAACCGCCGTGATAAATACAAACCGTTATATCACAGTCATTTTTCATTACTTCAAGTTCTTTTTTAAGAGCATCTACAGGATCTGAAACAACAAGCTCTGTCAAATGGTCTTTTTGTTCCCAGACATTAACGTATCCTGTAACTGCTGCAGTTATTCCCACTCTTGTTCCATCTTCAAGAGTATGGATCACATGCTTTTTGATTCCGAGTGCATTTCTCTTATCCTCTACATTTGCAGAAATAAGAGTTGCATTCATAGCTTTTGCAAAATCCAATATGGCATCATAGCCAAAATTAAAATCATGATTGCCAAGTGTATAATAATCCAATCCCATAGCATTGAAGCCTTCTGCCGCAGGATTGAAAGTATATTCATCCTTATGTTCCAAATAATATGAAAGAAGCGGTGTTCCCTGAAGTGAGTCGCCTCCATCTAAAACTAATGTATTCCCATCTTTTGCAATTTGCGCAGCTATGCAAAAAAGCCCCGCATTCTCGGGGCAATTTGTTGCATAGTTGATAGGGAATACGTGTCCGTGAGTATCTGATGTAAATATGATACGCATTTTAAATCCCTTTCTAAATATATCGATCAGCCTCTTGTGAGTTTTACTCTGATCTTTGTTGATATGAACTCAATGATAAGAATGAGAACAATAAGACCTGCCAAAAGAGCTCCGGCCTCATTCCATCTGTATGAATTCATTGCAAATATAAGTGGTGCACCAAAACCACCGGCACCAACCATACCAAGTATTGTAGCATCTCTTAGATTTATATCAAATCTGTAAATTGCTGTGGAAGCAAAATTAGGCATAAGCTGTGGAAGTATGCCATATCTAATTTTTTGCCATGTATTGCATCCTGCTGCATCAAGTGATTCAAGCACATGTGTATCAAGGTCTTCAATCGCCTCAATGTACATTTTGCTGATCATTCCTATTGAGCAGACACCCATTGTAAGAAGTCCCGCAAAAGCTCCTGGTCCTGTAACTCTTATGAACATAAGTCCATATACAAAAGCAGGTATTGTTCTTACTGCCATAATAAGGATTCTTCCAACAAAAGCTATTGGCTTTGGTGTAAGATTTGATGCTGAAAGAAACGCAAGCGGAATTGAAATAAAGGCTCCGACTATAGTTCCCAAAAAGGCGATACATACTGTCTCAAGCATCAGATATGGCACACCGGATGTAGTCTTAAAATCCAGTAAAAAAGATAAGTCCGGATGAAAAATACCTGATAAAACATTAATTGCAATCTGTACACCATCAGATGTGGTTCCGCTTGTTTCTATTGCACTGGCACTCCAAATTATAAGAACTGCTACAATCGCAATAATAATTGAATTGTATACCCAATCTTTGGGTCTGTGTGAATATGCTTCTTCTATCCTCTGATTCATCTTATCCCTCCACTGTTACACTAACTTCTTACGGAAATAACGGCTGACTGACTCAATAATAAATACCGTAACAAACAGCGCAACCAGTATCATACCCACGTTTGGATATTCACGCCAGCTTATCTTTTCATTGAGGATAAGTCCGATACCACCGGCTCCTACATATCCCAAAACCGCAGCATAACGAACATTTCCTTCGAAGTTAAAGAGGCAATTGGATAAGAAAAATGGTAAAACCTGTGGAATTATCGCAGATATGAAAGCTCTTGTCTTGGTAGCGCCCATGGCTTCCAACGCTTCAAACGCACCCATATCCACAGTTTCAATTTCTTCATATGTAAGCTTTCCAATATAGCCAAAAGAGAAAACGGCAATGGCAACTGTACCTGCAAGTGTTCCAAGTCCAAACATAAGTGTTGCAACAAGCGCAATTACGATTGTAGGAAGTGTTCTGATAAGACTGAACATAACTCTTATGATTGAAACTATCACTTTATTGGGGCAAACATTGGTACTTGCAAGCATAGCAAAAGGAACAGATAATAACGCACCAAGTACAGAACCAATAAGTGACATCTTTATTGTGTCAAACAAAGGAGTCCATACATTATCCATGTATGTAACTTCCGGTGGAAACATTTCGCCGAGTATTACAAAAAACTGTCCGATACGCTTCGTAAGAACTGCCATATCAAAGCCGGTTATCTTTACGGAAAGAACGCTCATTGCCAGCACAAGTGCTGCATAGATCGGAGCTCTTGAAGCTTTTTTAGAAACTGACTTTCCATTAGGAAGGGTGTATACTCTTGGCTTAAAGACCTTATCATATAAACTCAAAACAATCACCCCTCTTCCTGTACATTACCCTCTTTATCAACTTTACCGTTATAAATTTTGCTAAGCACTTCAGGTGTAGCTTCTGATGCAGGACCATCATAAACGATTTCACCTTCTCTTATTCCTATTACTCTTGTAGCGTACATAAGAGCAAGATCAACATGGTGAATATTGATAAGAACTGTGATGTTCATAGCTTCATTGATACGTTTGAAATCATCCATAACCTGCTTGGCTGTTACAGGGTCAAGCGCTGCAACAGGCTCATCTGCAAGGATTATCTGAGGATTCTGAGCAAGTGTTCTTGCAAGAGCAACTCTCTGCTGCTGACCACCTGAAAGCTGATCAGCACGTACAAATGCTTTATCAAGAATGCCAACCTTATCAAGACATTCCAACGCCTTTATCTTTTCAGCCTTTGTGTAGATTCCAAAGGTTGATCTAAACCATGGCATATCAGGAACAAATGCAGTTAATACATTCTTTATTACAGTGGTTCTGGTAATAAGATTAAAAGACTGGAAGATCATACCGATCTTTCTTCTGAATCTTCTTAGCTGCTTTCCTGACAAACTCATCACATCAACACCATCCACGGTGAGCGTTCCACTTGTTACATCGTGCATCCTGTTGATGGTACGAATCAATGTGGATTTACCGGCACCTGATAATCCTATTATTGCGACAAATTCACCCTGCTCAATGGAAAGATTAACATGCTTAAGACCTTCAAAACCATTGGGATATTTTTTTCCTACATCACTAAACTTTATCATTACTATTCTCCTACTTTGAAAAATAAGGGAAGATACCAAAGATATCTCCCCCTATCTGAATAATATAGTTATTAAACGGAATAGTCCAAGCACATTACTGCATTGACTTAATAAGTTCCTGCGCAGCTCTCTCAGACTCGTAGTCCTCAGGCTTTGCTTCTACATATCCGTTGTGGTTATATATTGAAATAACTTCCTTACCAGCTTCAGAGTTTCCGATATTGATGAATGCCTGTGTAAGTGCAGCCTTGAAAGCATCATCCATAACGTCTGATGTCTTGCTTACACTGATTGTATCGTTATAGATACCATCTGTAACACCAATAACATTTGTCTCATCCCAGATGCTAGCTGTTCTGCCAAACTCTGATGTCCATTTCTCAACATTGTCACGTCTTGCATCAGCATAGCAGCAAAGAACGTCGATCTGTCCTGAAGCAAGTCTTGCAAATGCATTTCCGTAAGAATCTGCCTGTACAGCATGTGAAAGATCTGTAACATGCTTCTGGTAGTTGTTCTGAAGCCAAAGTGAAGGATAGATATATCCTGCTGAAGATGAAGAATTCATAACAGCCCAGTTAAGACCATCAAGATCTTCCCATGTAACTTCTTCTCCGTTGTTAACCTTAGCTGCAATTGCCTGTCCCGCTTCTGATGGACCAGCGATGATAAGTCCACGATAGAATGTAACCTGCTCTTCTGTAGGTTCTGTTGGCTTGTTTTCATTCCATGTTTTAGCATCAGGACTTTCGATTGAAAGACCATCTCTTGTAGCTGTAAGAATTACATCACAGCCATCCTCATAAAGTACATATGTACCACCAGGAATAAGTCCTACGTCGATAGTACCTGCTGAAAGGCCTTCTCCTACTGCTTCGTAGCTTGTTCCAACTGTAATGTCAACATTGCCTACCTCATAGCCAAGTCCTGCAAGCTCTGTTGTAAGGATTTCCTTAAGTGGTTCAGTAGCAGTTACAATTTCATCTGGGTCACGGGATGGTACAAAACCAATTGTAAGCTTATCAATGCTTACTGTTTCTGCCGTTGCAGAAACTTCCGTATTTTCTGCAGTTTCTGTTACCTCTACTGAATTTTCGTTTGTGTTTTCAGTTGTTGTTTCTGTTGTTGATGCGCTGTTACCACAGCCTGCAAGCATAGCCACACATGAAATGCCTGCTAACATCATTGCAAAAAATCGCTTCATAATTCCTCCTGCCTAATTTAGGCTTTCTTTTTGTCTGTGTTCGTAAAAAAAGCTCATGTGTTTTACACATGAGCTCTTGCCGATGACACGATGAAAATTTTAAATTATAATCACATTATTGTCAACGAAATGTTTGCTTTATCATTTTAACGCGTTAATGGGATACCCTCATAACTTCATTGAATCTTGTTACATTATCCCGAATATCTCCACTAAAAATAGCTGAGCCTGCAACAATAACGTTTGCACCGGCATTTAATACAACTTCCAGATTATCAAGACAAATTCCACCATCAACCTGAATATCAACGTTTAGATTCCTGTCATTGATAAGTTTTCTAATGTTTCTTACCTTATCAATTGTTTCCGGAATAAGCTTCTGTCCACCAAAACCAGGCTCTACAGTCATTATAAGAACCATATCAACCTTATCAATATAAGGAATAAGTTCCTCTACGGAAGTTCCTGGCTTTATGGATAGGCCAACCTTTTTCCCATAGCTATGAATTTCATCTATTACTGCCTGTGGGTTAGGTGCTGCTTCTAAATGGAAAGTTATAAGATCTGCACCTGAATCAACAAAATCCTTAATAAATCTGATAGGATCAGTAATCATAAGATGAACGTCAAAGACTTTTGAAGTAGACTTTCTAATACTTTTTATTACCGGCATACCATAGGAAATGGATGGCACAAATGTGCCATCCATAACATCGATATGAATGTATTCTGCTCCAGCCTGGTCCGCTTCACGGATCTGCTCACCAAGCTTTGTAAAATCTGCTGACAAAATTGAAGGGCTTAAAATATTCATTACTTAAGGAATTCCTTTACTGATGCGTACACACCTTCGCCATCAAGTCCGTATTTGTGAACGAGCTCTGAAGCTGTTCCGGACTCACCGAATGTATCCTGCATTCCGAGTTTTTTTACAGGAGTAGGTGCAAGTTCTGCAAGTGCATCACATACAGCACTTCCAAGTCCGCCGATAACAGAATGTTCTTCAACTGTAACAACCTTGCCAGTCTTCTTAGCAGATGCTGCTACAAGCTCTTTATCAAGAGGCTTGATTGTGCAGATGTTGATAACTTCTGCTGAGATTCCGTCCTTTTCGAGCATTTCTGCTGCGCTGAGAGCTGAATCTACACAAATTCCTGTAGCTACTATTGTAACATCTTTTCCTTCTCTTACAACATTTCCTTTACCAATTTCAAACTTGTAATCAGGTCTGTCATTGATAATGCTGCAAGCTGCACGTCCAAATCTGATATAAACAGGGCCTTCATGCTCTACAGCTGCACGTACGCAAGCCTTAGCTTCGATATCATCAGCTGGGCACATAACAACCATTCCAGGGATAACACTCATAAGAGCGAAATCTTCATTACACTGATGGCTTGCTCCGTCCTCACCTACTGTGATACCGGCATGTGTTCCACCAATCTTAACGTTAAGGTGTGGATATCCTACTGAGTTACGTACCTGCTCAAATGCACGTCCTGCTGCGAACATTGCAAAAGAACTAACGAAAGGAATCTTGCCTGTTGTAGCAAGTCCTGCTGCGATACCCATCATATTGCACTCTGCAATACCGCAATCGATATGTCTTTCAGGGAACTTCTTCTGAAATACCGCTGTCTTGGTTGATGCAGCAAGGTCTGCATCTAATACTACAAGGTTAGGATACTCTGCACCGAGCTCAGCAAGGGCATTACCATAACTTTCTCTAGTTGCTATCTTCTTTACATCGCTCATAGTGCTGCACCTGTCCTTTCCAGTTCTTCCATAGCAAGTTTGAACTCTTCATCGTTAGGAGCCTTGCCATGCCAACCTACCTGATTCTCCATAAATGAAACGCCCTTACCCTTTACAGTATGAGCAATGATTGCTGTAGGCTGTCCTTTTGTATTCTTAGCTTCTTCAAAAGCTTTTCTTATTTCATCAAAATTATGACCATCAATGTTGATTACATTGAAGTTAAATGCCTTAAACTTCTCGTCAATAGGATATGGAGAACATACCTTATCGATAGGTCCGTCAATCTGAAGTCCGTTATTATCAACAATTACACAAAGGTTGTCAAGCTTTCTGAAGCCGGCAAACATAGCTGCTTCCCAAACCTGACCTTCCTCAAGCTCACCATCACCAAGAAGTGTATATACACGGAAATCCTTGTTATCAAGCTTAGCAGAAAGTGCCATACCACAAGCTGCTGAAATTCCCTGTCCAAGTGATCCGCTGCTCATATCAAGTCCAGGAAGATACTGCATACTTGGATGTCCCTGAAGTCTTGAACCAAGCTTACGAAGTGTAGTAAGTTCTTCCTTTGGGAAATATCCTCTTTCTGCCATTACTGAGTAAAGGCCCGGAGCACAATGTCCCTTTGAAAGAACAAAACGATCGCGGTCAGCGTCTTTTGTGTTCTTAGGATCGATATTCATCTCTTCGAAGTAAAGATATGTAAAAATATCTGTTGATGACAGAGATCCGCCCGGATGCCCTGCGCCAGCTGCATGAAGTGCTGTGATTACACTTTTTCTGACTTCATTAGCTGTTTTTTGAAGTTCCTGATTGGTCATAATAGAATTCCTTTCTTGTTTTATATGTAGAAATACAACCTCGCTTGGTAGTTCTGCTCTCACTTCGTTCGCCAGAACAAAGTAGTACACTAAGCTCGAAAAAACCTCGCTAAGTGATTACTTTTGGCCATAATATGCATTTGCACCATGTTTACGGTAGTAATGCTTATCCTGAAGCTCCTGTGGAGCAGGTTGTACTTCCGGATTAATAGTTTCGCATCTATAGGCCATTTTTGCAACCTCTTCTGTTACTACAGCGTTGTGAACAGCCTCATGTGCATCTTTTCCCCATGTGAAAACGCCATGATTCTTGCAAAGAACTGCAGGCACTGCCACAGGGTCTTTTCCCATGCGCTCAAATTCATTTACTATAAGATGTCCTGTGTTCTCCTCATATGCAGATTCAATTTCATCTTTGTTGAGGCATCTGACACAAGGAATCTCACCATAAAAATAATCTGCATGAGTTGTACCATAGCATGGAATACTTCTTCCTGCCTGTGCCCAGCTTGTAGCATAGGATGAGTGAGTATGCACTACACCACCTACTTCTTTGAAAGCTTTGTAGATTTCAACGTGGGTAGGTGTATCTGATGAAGGATTGAGTCTTCCTTCAACTTTATTGCCCTCAAGGTCCATAACAACCATATCATCAGGTGTCATGGTGTCATAATCCACTCCACTGGGTTTAATTACAAACAGTCCGCTTTCTCTGTCTATAGCACTTACGTTTCCCCAGGTAAAGGTTACAAGCCCATACTTAGGTAATAAAATGTTTGCTTCATAAACTTTTTTCTTTAATTCTTCTAGCATTTTCTCTTTTCTCCAAAGTTTATTCTATTATCCTGCCGTAAATTAATCTTCGTAATTATTGCGAAAGACTTCTCACTTTATAACAATCATTTCGCTCAAAATCATGAATTTATTTCAAAGAATCAACTGCTGCCCTCTCAATAGAAAGACCTGCATTATAATCCTTCATAAATGCGTCAAAGCCGTCTACATCTGCTTCCTGAGGTTCACAGGTCTCAACCTTACCGCTTGCGAATACCTTTTCAGAAAGATATTTCTCCAATGTCTCTCCTTCTGCCTTCTGCATCATGAATCCTGCAAGGATTGCCTGTCCCCATGGTCCGCCTTCTCCGGCTGTTTCCATAAGTTTGATAGGAGTATCAAGGGCTGCTGCCATTACTCTGTCACCAACACCTCTTACCTTGAAAAATCCACCCTGTCCAAAGAAGAAATCTGCCTTAACATTTTCTTCCTTCATGAGAATATCATTTCCTGCCTTAAGTGCTCCAAGAGCTGTGTAAAGATGTGTTCTCATAAAGTTTGAAAGATTGAATTTGTCATCAGGTCTTCTTACAAAAAGAGGTCTTCCTTCATTAAATCCTGTGATGCTCTCTCCTGAGAAATAGTTATATGCAAGGAGTCCGCCACAATCAGCATCTCCTTCCATAGCCTTACGGTAAAGAGTTCCGTAAAGAGTATCATCATCTATATCCTGACCGATTGCTCCTGCAAATTCTCTAAAGAGCGAAACCCATGCATTAAGGTCTGATGTACAGTTGTTGCAGTGTACCATAGCAACCTGCTCACCTGAAGGTGTAGTTACAAGGTCAAGCTCAGGATATGCCTTAGAAAGGTCATGTTCCAAAACAACCATTGAAAATACTGATGTTCCTGCTGAGATATTACCTGTTCTGACGCCAACTGAGTTTGTAGCAACCATTCCTGTACCTGCATCTCCTTCAGGAGGGCAAACAGGGATTCCAGCCTTTAAATCACCACTTGGATCAAGCTTTTTAGCACCTTCTTCTGTTAGTGTGCCGGCCTTTGCGCCTGCAGGAAGTGATTTTGGAAGAATCTCAGAAAGCTTCCAGTCAAAAGACTCTCCTGCAACAAGGCTGTCGAACTGCTCTATCATTTTCTGATTGTAGTCACAAGTTTTTGAATCAATTGGGAACATTCCTGATGCATCGCCTACTCCGAGAACCTTTTTTCCGGTAAGCTGCCAGTGAATATATCCGGCAAGAGTAGTAAAGAAGTCTACTTTTGAAACATGCTCTTCTTTATTAAGAATTGCCTGATAAAGATGTGCGATACTCCATCTCTGTGGAATATGATATCCGAATACTTCTGTAAGTTTATCAGAAGCTTCCTCGGTAATTGTATTTCTCCATGTCCTAAATGGCACAAGAAGTTCGCCTTCTTTGTCAAATGCCATATAACCGTGCATCATGGCAGAAAAGCCCATAGCACCTACGCTAGTAAGCTTAACCCCGTATTTCTTTTCAACATCTTCTTTTAATCCGCTATAACAATCCTGAAGACCGGTCCAGATATCCTCCAGAGTATATGTCCAGATTCCGTTATCAAGTCTGTTCTCCCATCCATGTGATCCTGATGCGATAGGATTGTACTCTTCATCTGTCAGCACTGCTTTGATTCTTGTAGAACCAAATTCGATTCCAAGAAATGTTTTCCCCTCTTCGATGAGTTTTTTTACTTCTCCCATACCTCTTCTCCTTTTTAAATTAACCCTTTTACATTTTTCACTAATATTTTAGTTTATATTAAACACAGAATTATTATATACGCATTCAACATATTAAAAAAGAAGTTGTTCCCATATTTTTTGAGAACAACTCCTTTTTTATTGATTATTTAATAAAGTGAAGAAAAGCTAATATCTTAGCCATCAGCCCCGTCTTTACGGCAACTGCCGCAGCAGCCACAACAACTACTGTTGCTCCCGTTGCTGCTATAGGTGCAACTGGGATTGGTGAATTTTCTTTTGCCGAATCCCCATTTGATGGTACAACTGAAGCTGATGATTGGCCTTCCTGAATCTCTGTCTGAGCTTGACCATCATTATTTCCCGATGCTTCAGGTATTTCAGTCACTTCGGTTATATCATTTGCATTTGAAGCTTCTTCAGTATTCTGAGAATCCTCATCTCTTTCCGCTCCTGCAACCTGTTTTTCATCGTCATTGTGATTGTTTCCTGTTATGCGGTTCACGAAGTTAGTTACTTTGC
>JAEEGL013874492.1_pt1 | contig 10079 bp, 6 predicted proteins | sample 9134231 | NCBI WGS metagenome assembly JAEEGL01 (sample SAMN16246548, study PRJNA631951) | gut metagenome | biome: gut microbiome; feature: rumen; material: fiber-attached | host: Bos | place: Iran: Karaj | collected 2018-10 | reverse complement strand
TTCTTGAATCCACCACGGAATAAGTTATTTTGCCTATAGTTATTTCCCAAAGAACCTCTTGCTCCAGATACATAAAGATCTAAGCCATAGTCGTCTTTGAAATAATCTTTAGCCATTTTAACTAATTCATCTTCAATATCAGCAGATACTCTCATATTACCATTATCGAGTTCTTTTTTATTCTGCTTAATTAATTCAGCTCTTCTCTTCTTAATTTCTTCTGGTGTAGTAATAATGCCAGGAGAGAAAGAAGTAGTTACAACGGCATGCATTTGCTGACCAAACCAGTTTTTAACATCTTGCCATTTATACATATCATCAATAGTTACAGTATCATCAAGTAATGCTTGACAAATCTTCGATTCACAACTTTGAAATACTCCATCGGTCATTGGTATATTGATATATTCAATGGCTTTATTCATACCAGTTCTTTCGAATAGTACTTTATTTAATATCCATCTACCTACAGTGGTTTTAAGTTCTTTCTTTGTAGGTGATTTAGCTGCTGGTACTGTGATAGTATCCATTATATTATACTTAGGAATGTTTTTAACCCTTCTATCACTTTCATCTTTTAAATCACCTAACATATAAACCATTGTACTGAAAGTAAAGTCTTCTGGTTTCTTCTCTAATAACCAATTTAAATCAGTTCCAGTAACTTCTTTAGATGTTTTATCAGGATCTTTTGTAAGAACGTAATACGTTTGAATAGGTTCAATTTCAACGATTCTTACATTCTTACCAGATGTATTCATAAAGTAACTTTTAGATCGCACTAATTTAGAGATTTCATCGTTTGCTTCTTGTGTATATATGATCTTTAATGTAACTTGGTCACCATCGAAATCAGCTCCCATTCCATTTAAGTAACTATCAGAATACTGAAGAGAGTCGATAAACTTACTCATTACTTCTTCTCTGGAAGAAACTTCTTCAACACATGGATACCACTTATACATTTGGCCATTAACCTGCATAGGTATAGTCTTAGCAGTGGATACTACATGAATTTTAGAGAAGCAAATACCATACTGGTCATTTACAGGATAACGAGTCATCATAGCATATTTACCTTTTACAACTTCATTACAAGCAATAAAAAGTAAATCTGTAACAGTCATCTTTCTATAAGATATAGAAGATAATTCAGCTGTATTATCTCTATGAACAGGTTGACCAGTAAAAGCAATATATCTTTTTTTATTTCCCTTTACAGGAACCTCGATAGGATCAAATCTTGATTCTGGATTCTTGATATATGTATCAATTAATTGCCTGATATATTTATCTGTAAAATAAGTTTCAGGATTATCAAGCATAATTGGTTGCATATCAACATTTCCATCGCTCATATTCCATGTCTGTTTAGCATATTTTGGCTCAATGAATTCTCTTTCGAAATATCCTTTTAGCCAAGCAACAACGAATGGATTAGCTAAACCACAAATTTGAGATATCGGAAGACCTGCATATTCATAAGTAACAATCATATCAGATGGGTCTTCTGCATGGAATGTAGTTGCAGTAATAACAACACGAGTAGCTCCATCCACATTCTTACCCATAAGATATTTTCTGATTAAACCTTGTTTCTTTTCGATTTTCTCTTTGAAATAATTATAGATATTATTGATATCATTCTGTATAGACATTACAGAACTATCAATAATAAAATCGAATAAACTTTCAGCATCAGATAAAGTACAAGCTCTTATAATTCTTGCATACATATTATTTAGTTCAGAGGTTGAACCGCCTCCACCAGATTGGTTAGAACTAATGTCTCTATAGAATGCTGGAATTACAATTTGCTTAGACATAAAAATTACGTCTCTTTTAGTAGAACTTAATAAATCAATACGTTCATTACGTATTCCACTTCCATTAGCATCAGTTATTTTCTTTTTCCAGTCAATTTTATTCCAGTTTTCATATAACCATTTTAAACCAGTATTACCATTTGGATCTTGTACTAATATACCATCTACGATAGAAAAAGTAAGAGATCCATTGATTAAACTATCTAAGTTTGAAAATACTGATTTTAAAACCTTATATGCATGAGGATGTAAATAATGACCATGAAGGTCTATATAAGCAAATGTAGTTTTTCTTTCTTTGGTAGTTAAACCAAATATTTCATTTGAAATCAATCCTTCTGGATGAGGAACAGATCCTCTTTGAAAAAGGATTGGACTTTTTACTTCTTGTAAGTTGTTGACCGAAACAAATTCATCAACATCGGTTAACCATAGTTTCATCTTATTTTCCCAACCTTTCCTTACATTATACCAATGTTTTTGAAGGTTAATCTACATTAATATAACTGAAAAAATTTTCAGAAAGATGGGGTATATATAAAATGACATTTAGTTTTTATGAATCCGATGAAACTGAGAAAAAGGTAGTTAATACTAAAGAAGAAGAATTAGTTACTGAAGCTGTTACATATAACCCAGAAATTGGATCTGTTGCAGATAAGTTTCTTCGAATGGTTATTACTGAAGCAGATAGACTTTCTAGGGGATCTAAATCTTCAGATAAGTTTGATTTTGTAAAGGCAATAGTTGCAACTATGAATTCAAAGATTAAAACAGAAATGCTTAAAGATATAAAGGCAAAAAATGATCAGAGAACTCAGCAGAAAGCTGCTGAAGCATCTTCTCAAAATCAGCAAAAATCAGCATAATAAAAAATTAACCAATGCAGGTTTAATATCCTACATTGGTTAATTTATTTTAAATTATTCGCAGCAATCTCTACTGTAATTAATGAACTTTAATGGATATGTAAGAATTCCATCAGTGTTAATTTCTTCTTCCGGAATATCTGTGCAGAAGAAAATTCCTTCTTTCTGTTCAAATACTCTTTCAGCAATATCTTGATAGAGAGTGGAAGTTAGTCCATGTGGATCACTCAGATCGTCACTGAAGTACTGAACAACTTGATTCTTAAATACGACATAAGTAATGTCATTGGAAAGGATTCCACCACCAACTGTCTTAATATAAGACAGAGCTTCATTTCCTTCAAATGCTGCTTCATACAGAGGTACATTAGTATGTGCAAGATTATTTGCAGGAATAACCTTAATGGATAAAGTTACATTACCAAATACCTTTTCCATAGGAAGAAGTTTTTCAAGAGCATCTGCCTTAGCAGTGGTTTCAACATAAAGACGAACTTCATATAATGCTTCATCAGGATTATCATCATAGATAACCTTGACTTCATCATCATATCTGAAAAGTTCTTGAAGTTCTCTGTAAAAAATAATCCATGGTGAAGATTTATGTAGTCTTGCCATAATTTTATTCCTTTCATAGTGTTAGTGAAACAGTAACTTATTTTAAGTGTTTTATACTTATAAAATAAAAAAGAAGACACCCCATAAATCTGTTGGGGTGTCTTCTTTCTTGCAGGTAGTCTCGGATTACTTCTTTATAATCCGAGACCGCTTTGCGTATCCGAATGCATCGTCGGTTTCGATATATTCGATTACGCTACCGTCCGGAAGCGCCTGCTGCCAACGGCGCTTCCACTGGAAAGTGTCAGAACTGTTTTCGAGTAACACCGCTCCTTCCGGAAGCGGAGATACTACCGTTCCCCACTTCGTTACAAACGGTGATTCTCCTTTTGACATATATGCCAGAAGTCCTTCTGCAAGCATTTCGATAATCTGTTTTTTCATCTCTCTTTTCCTTTCTTATCTTATGAGAATAAATTATTTGTTTGATTACATGGCTATATTATATCATTCTGGGTATGGTAAAATACGCAAAACCTAAGTAATTTCAAGGGAATTTTTTGGATGGCAAAATAGTGGAATAACTCTTACTTTAGACGCTTATTTTACTTATATTAAATTGAAATGATATTTATGGATATTTGACATATATTAAAACTATACAAATATCTATTTTTGGCTCAAAAAACAGTTCTGTAAGAATAAATGAAAGGAGATCATGTCGATAACTATGATTTATCCTGATAAATTGCCGTACTTAAAAACGGTAAAGAAGGCATGTTATCTTCCTAAAGGTCAACCTGCAGGAAAAGGTAATCTCGTCTTTCTTTTGTCTAATTCGAGAAATGAATCTTACGATATGTCTAATAACCAGCTTAATTTAAAAGGTGGTTCATTTTATAAGTATTTCTATTATAATTTAAATTACAGAGGTAAGATTGCTGGTAAGCCATATATCGTAAAAGAACTTCAACATAGGAAAGATATCAAGAAAGAAATTATTACTAAGACAAAGCAAATGCCTTATCCTTTACTTAGTATTTCACAAGGAGAAGATATTAAGAATGTCTATTATGATCTTTCTAAATATCTTAATATCTTTTTTGATGTCCTTCCAAGAATGGCTCCGATGAGAAGAATTACTTTATTCTGGTCATATATGAAATCTATTTTAATGGAACCATCATTAAGTAGATATGAAAATAAAATGATCTTATGTGACATAAGTAATTTTAAAGGCATCAAAGGACCATTAAAAGAATTACTAAATAATCCAGTATTTCTTATCTATTATACTTTATTTAAGAATCCATCATTAGTTAATGATTTAAACATTGATTTTATCTTTTATCATGGTATATATAATCTTAAGGTTAATCTCTCTACTGCAACTAAAGATACATATAGACTTTTTATGAAAGAATTAAAAAGGCTATATTCTTATGCAGGTGTATCTATTACAAATGAACTTGATGATGATGTAATTGAAAAACAAGAAAGAGAAGAGATAGTTTCTTCTCAAATAGTAGATGCATTTAATGCTACTGGTACAACTCCCATTAATGTTGCAAAAGATGCTAAACCTGCATCAAGTACTTCAGAACAACATAAGAGAGAAAAGCCTATAGATAAAATTACTAAGGTAAAAGATGATCCTGCTTCTATTCAAGAGAAAGAGAAAAGAGTTAATGAAAAGATTGCTGCTAAAGTAAAAGAAGCAGATAATATGATTACTACTGATAGTTTTCCTAAAACATCAGAAGAACAAAGAACAGTAATCAATGCAGTAAAAACGTCTGTAGAGAATTCTATTGCAGATGATAAAGATTTGTTAAAAGATATCTATGAGATTAACAGATCTAAAACTGTAGTTAAATCTCAAGCATCCACTGCAAGAGATGCGCTTCTTAGAAAAGAGCAGGAAAATATTAAGGTTAATAATTTAACTGTTAAAGATTTAAGGAGTATCGATCCATCGAGTATTGAAATTCCTGTAAAGGATATATCCGGTGCTTTAAAGACAACTAATGACAACGTAAAGCAAATTAGATTTGCTAATTTTAATAAGCAATATCTTGAGACTACCATGAATAAAGATATCGTTAATGCAGTCACTGCATTAAACGATAAATCTCTTCCTATTTATATTAGAAAGGTTGATGTTAAAGATTCTTCTGATGAGTTAAACTATAAGGAGACTTGGACATTTGAACTTGAAGATGAAAATAGGCAGAGAATGTCTTTAAAGGTAGATATTCCAAAATTTATTGATAATAAGTTCTTATATATCGGTGGTAATAAGAAGCTTATCTTAAACCAGAATTTCTTACTTCCGGTAATTAAGACAAGTTCCAATACAGTACAAATTGTAACCAACTATAACAAGATGACTATATCAAGAAATGAAGTAAAGACATTAAATACTATTGATAGAATCCAGAGAGTCATTAAAGTTAATCCAGAATTTGCTAAATGCTTTAGTGTCGGTAATGCATTTGAATCTAATCTGGGTTATATTACAACTATCGAGTATGATGAATTATCTAAATTCTTTACTTCATATAAGTACGGTGATTTCTATTTAATTTTAAACCAAGAGAGAGCAGAAGAGTATGCAGAAGAGCACAATATTTCGATTACTCAATCTAAACTTTTCATTGGTACATTAAAAGGAATGCCTATTTATATTGATACAGAAACACAGGTTACAGATGATGGCAAAAACATCATCGATTTAATTATTGAAAATAGTTCTGAAAAAGCTAAGCAAGATTTCCATTCAGTAAGATCTGGAAAAAGACTCATGTATGCTGAAGTAACTACCATGAAGAAGAATGTACCAGTAATTATCATTCTTTCTTTCTGGGAAGGTTTTAGTAATATACTTAAAAAGCTTGATATTAATTACAGACTTACTGATACTCATCCGAGAGATTTAAAACCATCAGAAGCTGTAATTAAGTTTAAGGATTGCTACTTAGTATATCCTAATACTTCTATCAATTCACTTTTATTAAGTGGACTTAATCCTCTTAAACCAGATAACTATAATCTTGCTGATCTTGATTCACAAGAACCATTTATTGAAGTATTCAGAAAGATCTATGGCAAGACATCTATTACTAATGCAATCATGAACTCTTATGAATTTATGATTGATCCGATTACTTTAGAAGTACTAAAACATATTAATCTTCCTACCAATATTACAGATCTTCTTATTTATGCAGTAAAACTTTTATCTGATAACCAGTATACTCTGGAAATTAATGAAAGTCTGTATAGAATAAGAAATGCTGAAATTATCCCAGCTATTCTCTATGATTCTATTGGTAAGAATTATATTATGTATAAAAACTCTAACGGTAAAAAGAAGTTATCTATTCCAAGAGATGATGTAATTAAAAAACTTCTTGCTCTAAAGACCGTTGAAGATTATTCTACATTAAATCCTGTACTTGAAATGGAAAGAACAAGAGCTCTGAATGCTAAGGGATGGAGAGGAATTAACTTAGATGATTCCTATACATTACCTAAGAGATCTTATGATCCTTCCATGGCAGGTATAGTTAGTTATGTGACATCTCCAGATGCATCTGTAGGTGTTGCTAAGACGTTAACCACTAATCCTAATATTAATACAGTCAGAGGTTACACTAACGTAATTCCTATTAATGAACAGGAAAAAAATCTAAAAGATGTCAATGTATTTTCACCAGGTGAATTAACTATTCCTCTTGGTGCAACTATTGATGATCCAATTCGTGTTGGTCATGCTATTAAGCAATCTAAGCACGTTATCCCTGTAAAGAATTCTTCTCCAGTGCTTATTAGTAATGGCATGGAAGAAGCTTGTAGATTTGACTTATCATCAGATTTCGTAGTTAACGCAGATGCGGATGGAACCGTTGTTGAAAAGAAGAATGGTCTAATGATCGTTGAATATAAGAACGGTAAACATCGTGCTATTAATTTAAGCCCACAGATAGTAAAAAATGGTGGCGGTGGATTCTTTGAATCCAATGTGTTAGTTACTAATTTAGAAGTTGGTGATAAGTTTAAAGAGAATGATCCATTAGCATGGCATAAAGATTTCTTTAGAAATAATTCCCTTAATGGTTGCAGAATGACTATGGGAACGTTAGCAAAGGTTGCAGTAACATCAAGTTATGCTACTTTCCAGGATGCAACTTTTGTAACAGATAAATTATCTCATGATGCAGCAACAGAAATGTGTTTCTGTAAGCAAGTCGTTATCGGTAAGAATGCAAATGTATCGAGAATAGTTAAGATCGGAGATAATGTAGATGTAGGTGATTGTTTAGTTCAGTTTGACTCATCTTATGATGATTCTGAACTTAATAGTTTCTTAGCTACATTAGCCAAAGACCCGAGACTTGAATCAGAGATTCTTAATTCTGCATCAAACTTAGTTAAGTCTAAGATAGCTGGTACGATAGAAGATATAAAGATCTATTGTACATCGGAATTAGAAGAATTATCTCCATCACTTAGAGCTATAGTAAGTGATCACTATAACAGAGTAAATCAGAAACGTAAGTTACTTAATAAGTATAGTAATCCGGAAGAGAATTCTTCTATCTTAAAATGTGGAATGATGTATACAGATACATCAGGTAAAGTATCTCCATCCGTATATGGAGTTATTAAAGGTCAGAAAGTTGAAGACGGTTCAGTATTAATAGAATTCTATGTGAAGCACACTGAATTATTAGAGGTGGGCTCCAAGATAGCAAACTTTACAGCTTTAAAGAATACTATCTGTGAAGTTATTCCAAAGGGTTATGAACCATATTCAGAATTTAGACCTGATGAAGAAGTAAGTACTATTATTGCTTCTAACTCAATTCTTAAACGTATGACTCCTTCTATCCTTATTACTGGATTAGGGAATAAATGCATAGTAGAACTTAAGAGACATTTGGAAGACATCTGGAAGAAGAATAACTTAGTTCCACTTCCTAATGTAAGAAAAGAAATGACAGATATAATCTATAAGTTCTTTACCGAACTTGATCCTTCAGGAGTTAATACTAAACGGTATAAAGAACTATTTGAATCAATGACCGATGCTCAGTTTAAAAAGTTCTTTGATGCGCTTTTTGCATCTGATGAATATTTAATTCTCAATATTGTAGACTTTGAGCATACAATAACGATTGAGGATATTAACCGAGCAGCAAAAGTTATAGATATACCACTGTTTGAAAAATTGTATATGCCGTACGTTACGATGGATAAAAAGAATATCGTTGTTTCTAAACAACCTGTACCAATTCTTTATATACACCTGAAACGCACGCAGCAAACCATGTCGGTTTTGACCCATAGGTATGGGTCAATTCATGGTGGTTGTAAAACCTCGTGAATTGCTGGAATATCTTGTTAAGTCATTAGTACCATTTTGGTGACAATCTAATGAATAGAGACAATCAGCAGCGAAGCTCTTTATATAAAAAAAGAGAACGTTCAACGACTATCGAAAGCATAGCATAAGAGAAAGACTTATGTGAAGAAGTGAGTAGAGTAGGAATTAATTTTCCGAAGTGCGAGGCATTGTATATTTGGTAACAGAATATACATTGATGATATAGTCTAATCTATATGGAGACATATAGCTAATACTTATATATTGCATGAAGAAAAATGGTATATCTACATCTACAGATCAGAGATCAGCTATAACTGGTCAGGTATCTGGTAGTGATAAGAATGGTAGAGAATCTGACTTAGAGAACTCCATGCTTATTGCTTATGGTCTTGATTATGTATTACGCGAATTAAATGGACCAAGAGCGGATGACCCTGTAATGAAAGATGAAATGAACCATGCTATTGCTACTAATGGATATGTAAAACTTGGTGATTTAACTAACCGAGTTGAAAATAAGACTACACTTAATACTGTAGATACATATCTCTTAGGTATGGGACTTAGTTCAGATCTTGTCACAAAGGGTTATCTCTTAAGTAAAAACTTACAATAAAATAAAAAAAAGAAAGCAGCCTTAAATTGTGCTGCTTTCTTTTTCTGTGTTGGATGCCATGGGCTTGATATAGCCCTTAAGCATCATGCCGAGACGTACACGTGCCATATCCTTCTCGTAGAAGGTTTTGGCGTTTGCTGTTCGTTCTGCAAAATCACGAATAGCTGACTCTGCAGTCCCGACGTCAACTTTACAGTCGAAGTCGAGAAAGATGTGCTGCGGGGTTCCAAGTGCCTTACTATTGTACCCGGAGTACATGTCGACACCGAAACTCACGATGCCAAAATTGGCATCGTAAAATACAAATCCGGTGAATACGTCTGCATCTGTCTCCAGTGCCACGCCGACATCTTCCAGGTTCTGTAATTTAAACTGCTCGAATTTCTTCATCTCTTCTTTTCTCCCTTCTTTTTTGTTTGATTTTTGGTTTGAGATGCTATTTGTTTAATTACATGGCTATATTATATCATTTAGGTAAAGTAAAATACGGATAGATAAATCATATAAACAAAAAAGACAGCCTATATAAGCGCTGCCTTTTTCTTCAAATCAATCATCAGGAAGCCTTTCTGCAAGGCTTCCATCGAGTGACATTACATCCTTTACCTCTGTGTAGAGGATCCGGGCGTAATTTCTGCGGTTACCATACCAGCAGTAGGTTTCCACTACTGCCCAGGTTGCGTTCGACACAGAGTGATATGAGGTTCCCATATACAGATTAGGATTTCCTCCTGGCTCGTCACAAGCCTTTCTGAACCACTCTTTGTCTTCGTAATCCCAGCTGACCTGGCCATCAGACCAAGCCTTTTGATATGCGT
>JAEEGL013629042.1_pt1 | contig 10079 bp, 5 predicted proteins | sample 9134231 | NCBI WGS metagenome assembly JAEEGL01 (sample SAMN16246548, study PRJNA631951) | gut metagenome | biome: gut microbiome; feature: rumen; material: fiber-attached | host: Bos | place: Iran: Karaj | collected 2018-10 | reverse complement strand
ATTCTTTTCCAAGCTGGTCCCTTTCGGCAGATCCAGATTGATGATGACCGTTCCCATGGTCATGTTGGGTATGAATTCCGCTTTTATCAAAGGCGCCACAAAGCCGGAAATACCGAGCATGACCACCAAAATCAAAATAATGATCGTTTTATGATCGACAGACCATCTCAAAGAAGCCTCGTAGACGCCCAGATAGCCTTTTCTTTTCTTTTGTTTTTGCGCTGCCGCCTTTGCTTCTTCTTCCTGCGTCAGCTTATCCATGATCTTATCCGCCTGTTTCCCCCGCATCAGTTTAGAAGAAAGCATGGGCACCAATGTGAGAGAGACCACCAGGGAAGAGATCAAAGAAAAAGATATGGTCAAAGCCAGCTCTTTAAACAGCTCCGAAGCGATCCCCTGCACGAATACAATGGGCAAAAATACCGCCAGTGTCGTCAAAGTAGAGGCAATGATCGCATTGGCCACTTCACTTGCGCCTTCTATAGCGGCGCGGTCAATGGGCAACCCTTCCTGCCGCTTTCGAAAGATGTTTTCCAATACAACGATGGCGTTGTCCACCAGCATCCCGATCCCCAGCGCCAAGCCGCCTAAACTCATCATGTTCAGGGTCAGTCCCGCGAAATAGATCAAAATAAAAGTGGCAATGATAGAGATCGGCATGGCTGCCGCGATGACCAGCGTGGAGCCGATGCTTCTTAAAAAAGAATAAATGATCAAAACCGCCAGTATCCCGCCGATCATCCCGTTGCTGAAAACGGAATTGATGGCTAAAGTGATAAATTCGGACTGATCCAAAATCGGAACGGCTTCCACATTGCCCGGCAGTTCCTGCTTCAACTGATCCAGTTCTTTTCTGACCCGATTGGCCACCTGCACCGTATTGGTCCCGGATTGCTTTTGGATGCTGAGCCCAATGGTTTCTTTTCCGCTCAAATAGCTGTAAGACTCTTTTGTTTTATAGCTGTCTACAACATTCGCAATGTCTTTTAACTTAATCACACCGCCGGTAGGCGTTGTCAAACTGATATTTTCTATTTGGGATACATTTTCAAACTCTCCCACGATACGGATCAAATACGAAAAGTCGTTTTCCGCTATGCTGCCTCCCGCGTTGTTTAGATTCTGCGCGGCCAGCATCTGCATCACCTGCGTGGTGGTCAGTCCGTATCCCAGCATTTTTTTATCATCCAGCGTTACTAAAATTTCCCGTTCCATTTCACCGGATACGGAAACGGAAGCGACCCCTTCCAATCGTTCCAGTCTCGGTTTGACGATATCTTCGATCAGTTTGGTAAACTGCGCCGGTTCCATTTCACTGGACAAAGAATATGTCGCCACAGGGATAATGGAAGGATCATACTGCACCACCATAGGCTCATCTGCCCCTTCCGGCAGATAATCCGAGATCAGAGAAAGATTTTCTCTCACTTTTAAAGCGGTATAATCCAAGTCCGTCCCCCAGGAAAGCTCCACGATCACCATGGATTGCCCTTCGGTGCTGGTGGAGCGGATCGACTCAATGTTGCTTACCGTGGCGACCGCGCTTTCTACAGGGCGGGTCACCTGATTTTCCATTTCTTCCGGTCCTGTGCCGGAATAGGTCGTGATCACCGCCAGAATCGGATAATTCATATCCGGCAGCATGTCGATCCCCAAACGGGACAGACAGATCGCGCCGAAAAAGATCACAATAAAAATACACATCAAAATCGTTACAGGGCGTCTTACGGAGATTTTTGACAAAAACATCAGTTTTCACCCCGGTCTGTTATGGTCACTTGATCCCCGTCTTCCAAGGAGTATTGTCCGTCCACGATATAGACATCGCCGACTTCCATTCCTTCCACTACCTCTGTATACATATTGTTGCTCAACCCTGTTACGATTTCCCGAAATACCGCAATATCTTCTTTTACCAAATAAACGCCGGTCTTTCCTTCCACCGTCATGACAGCGTCATTGGGCACCAGTATCACATCTGCTTTTTTATCCGTTTCCAATGTCACATTGGCAAACATGCCGGGCTTTAGCAGTCCGTCCTCATTTTTAAGCTCCAGCTCTACCGGATAAAGCTTGGTCTGCTGATTTGCCACGGGATCGATGCTGACAATGGTCCCGGTCATGGGTTCCCCGTTGACCGCGTCCACCAGGACCTTCAACTGCTGTCCCAGCTTGATGGCGTTGACCTGTTCCGCCGTCACGGAAAAAGTGACTTTGACGGTACCGGTACTGATGATATTCGCCAAAGCATATCCGGGAGACGCCATATCCCCTTTTTTGACCAATACATTCGTCACCACGCCGCTCAAAGGCGCTGTGATGACGCAGTTATCCAGCTGATTGTTCAAAAGTTCCAACGATGCTTCCGCCTGGGCGATCTGCGCGTCATAAGAAGAAGGATCTAGCAGCTTCATCTGCATTTCCGCCTGTTCCAGCTGCTGTTTGGAAACACCACCCAGATCATACAGCTCCAGCATCCTTTCATAGGTCAGTTTCGCGTTGTCATACTGGATCTGCGCTTTTGCCTTCGCGTCTTTTGCCACGTCGACTCCCGCTTTTGCCTGTTTGATCTGTACCTGGATATCTTCCCGATCCAGCACGATCAAAACGTCTCCTTTATTCACTTTTTGTCCCGATGTCATGGAAAGTTCTATGATCTTTCCGGACGCTTTGCTGAACACATCCGCCGTTTCGTTCGCCGCAACGGTCCCCATCACTGTGGAAGTGTTGACAAATTCGCCTGTTTCGGCGGTTTCCACCGCGACCGGATAAATTTTGATCTCTTCTTCCTCTTGTTCGGTTTCTCCCGACACATCCTTTTTGGTACAGCCGGTCAAAGAAAACAGGAGCAGTAAAATCAATAATATGGATACCCAACCGGTTAATTTTTGCTTCATTTCTTTTTGTCCTTTCTTTTCCTCTTTCCCTCTTATCTCTTTCCCGTTTCTCTTTTATCAAGAATTCGCAATCACGTTGATGACCGTATTGTTGAATGTATCATAAGCCACGTTATAGTCGCGGATAGCGGCATAATAACCGTATTCCGCCACAGCGCTTTCTTCTTCGATAGCATACAGCTCTTCTTTGGAAAGCAGTCCCAGATCCAGTTTTTTCTTGCCGATAGTCAGTTTTTCCTGCATCAGTTCCATATATTCTTTTGCCAGATCCACTTTTTTCAAACCGTTGTCCAAAGCATTCTTCTGCCGTCTGATGCTCACTTCCATGTCTTCCTTGATGCTTTCCAAATCCAGTTTTGCCTTTTCCATGTCATTTCTGGCTTCCTGATACTCTTTGTCCGTGTTCACATACTCAGCCGCCGTCAATTCAAATATCTTGCTGTTGATCTCATACTGCTTTTCCGCTTTATAGATATCTGTCATCTTATTGATCTTACTCAAAATGTCATTTAGATCCACTTTTAATGCCGGCATCAGCGTCAGCGGATCGGTAATGGAGATCCCCGCATCGATATTGTTTTCCGCCAAAAGATTGATCTGATACTGCAGATCCTTTAAATTGTTTTCCGCGTTGACCAAATTGAGTCTTGCTTCTTCCTTGTTGTATTTCGCCGTATCCACATCCACTTGGGTCATGGTTTTGTTTTTCAGCTTGCCGTTTGCCAATTCGTACTGATAATTTTTGATCTCCAACAGCTTGGAATCCTTTTGGATCTCTTTTTGCGTCAGCAAATAGTCCATGGATTTTTCAAACAAACTCGCCTTGAGCTGATATTTGTTGTCCCTTTCTCTTCGTTTGGACAATTCCAGTTCCAGTTCCGCTTTCATGGGTTCCACCTGCTGTTTTAGATTCCTTTCCAGTCTGGTCACCCGGTCCGTAGCGGCAATATTGGGATTTTCCGCGCCGTTTTTCGCTTCTTCCAATTTTACTTCATTCATTTCAATGGTCATTTGATCCAAAGTTGCCTGTCTGCTGTTATTGACCGCGGCATTGATCAGGTTCGTTACGGTACCAAACACATTTTCCGCCGCCATGGTCCCCAAACTCAAGACAAAAATCAATATCACTGCCAATATGGCGATCGATCGCTTCATAAACCACCCCTCCTATTGATATGCCGGGCCGATGCCCGCTGCATAGGTCAGTTTTTTCTGTTCGGTGTTGCTGTTATAAATCAAGATATCCCGCTGTGTTTCCAGCTCCAAGATCGCTTCTTCCACTTCCATCATGGTGATGTTGTCCAAAAGCCCCAGCCTGTTCTGCGCTTTTAAATGGGAAAGCTTGGTCTTTTGGATCTCGATCAAACGGTCAAAATGCGCGATCTGATCTCTTGCTTTGACCACATCGTCATACGCCATGATGATCTCTGTCCTGATCTGATCTTCCAGAACACTTCTTTCGATATCCTGTATCTTTCTTTCTCTTTTCAATACTTCGTAGCTTCTGTTGATGTTTTTGTATACCAATCGGTTGTTGGCGCTGTAGGTCCTGAGCTCAATATCCTTCAAGCCCGAAAGGGCGATATTGTTGGTGATCTCAAACCGATTTTTTAAAGCCTCCGCTACATAGGTATCCCGTTCTTTGAGCGGTTCCAGTTCCGTTTCCGGCTTGATCTCATAAGTGGTATTTAGGTCCACTCCCAAAAAAGCGTTCAGCTGCCGTTTGATATCCTCCAGATCGGTCTTTGCCGTATCTCGGTTCACTTCCGCTTCTTTTACCGCGTATTTTTGCTCTTTTAGCTCAAAACGGCTGATGACCCCCAGATCATACTGTTTCTGCTGAAATTCCAGCTTTTTTTGTGCAATGGCGAGGGTCTTTTCTTTGGATGCCAAGGTGCGGTCCGCGCTGAAATACCCCAAATACAGCTGGCGAAGAGCGATCATCAGGTTGTTTCGTGTCAGCGTGTAGCTCTTGACCGCTGTCTGATAGCTGTATTCCGCCAGTTCCGGATAATAATCCTTCACCAGATTGAGCTGTAAGCTCATATCCGGACTGGGGAGCGCATCGTCTCCGATATATTTTCGCAGACTTTCCAGCTTCTTTTCCGTAGAAACGGCCACTCCTTTTTGATAATTCGCTTTGATCTTGCCGATCTCCGCATTGGAAATGGATAAATTCACGCTTTTCATATTGGGGCTTTGGTTCAAGTCTCCGAAAAGCTCCCCATAGGCCCTCACTTTGCCCGAGGCTCCTTCCCCCTCAGCCGCGGCGGACAAGCTTCCCGCTACAAGCGCGAGGATCAGCACCACAGCCCAAACAAGAGTTCTTTTTTTCACGTCATCCTCCCCTTTTTCTGTCATTTCTATGCGCGTTTCTTCTTTTTATACTGTTTTATACTTCTTTTCTATTTCCGATGCTTCTTTTTATGCTTTTTTCTGTTTTATGATACCTGCCGCCGCTTTCGATTCTTGGCTTTTGCGGCTTTTTGTCCACAGGCGTTTTTACAAGGCCTGACAGATGCTTATACCCATCGGTATCATCGGATCGGCTCATACAGCCTGCTTTCGATGATCTCCCTCTATAAGCCGTTCCGCAGACCGTCTTTTATAAGACCGGGCCGCCTCTGAAGACTGCCCTGCAGACTGTTCTTCCCGGAGCGCTCCTGACAGACCGCCTCAAACAGACCGACCCGTCGGTCAGGTGCTTTTATTATACACAATCCCGCCTTTTCTTGTCAATCCGCGGCTGCCTTTTCCCCTCAAACTTTCCTCTCATTTTTGCCGTTTTACTCTGTTTTTCCAAAAAACGCTCTTTCGCCTGCCGAAGAGTCAAAAAGCCTGCAGGCTTTTGGCCGCAGGCTTTTTTTACTTTTTCTCAAAGCAAACATCCAAGCAGGATAGGATACGTATTCTTTTTAAACGGTCCCTTTAAGACCCTTTAGATCAATAGATCGTGACCGAAGTTCCGGGCGTTATGGTCTTTAGGATCGTGACCATACTTTCTTTTGAAACAGCCACACAGCCTCCCGTCGGGGAATCGGGCCCTCTCCAGCAATGGAGAAAGATGGCGTTTCCCGCATAGGGCGCGCCTGCCAGATTATACCCCAGGTCGATCAGATGATCATAGACCACAGGATAATCGATCAAATGCTCGTCTTCCGAATAGTCCCCGTCGGGATCCTGACTGCGGTAAAGCAGTGTATTGTATTTTTTCCCGTTGGAACCCGTTGCGCACCAGTACATATCCTCCGTTACCTTGGTATAAGGCAGAAGGCTTCCCGGGTCGTCTTCGATCCCATAGGCTTCTCCCACCGTCCACGTGCCCAGCGGCGTTTTGGTATCCCCTTCCGACTGTTTTCCCGGGCCGTTTTTCCCCACAACAGCCGGACAGCTGAAGATCGGCTCGTATTTTCCGTCTTTTGCTTCGTAGATCGTCAGCTCCGCGTGAAAATCCCCGTCTATGGCAGTCTTGATCCCCAGACGGTATTCCCCGTTTCTTTCTTCGGAAATCGGCTGTCCGAACAGCGTTTGTTCCACTTCGTCCTGGGAGATGATATTTTGATACAGCTTATATTCCGAAAGCAGTTTTGCGTCCTTCCCTTTCATCCACACGATAGTCCCTGTCAAGATCAGGACAAGGACAGCCAGCGCGATGGAAAGGATCCGCAATTGTTTTTCTTTCATGGTCTGTCTCCTTTGATGTTTTTTCTTTTTCCTTATGTCCATCTGCTATTGTACTGTTTTTTTATAGCCTTGGCAACCTCTTTTCCCGTCCTTTTCCCATAAAAGAGATGTTACCGCTTCCATTTCGTTTTTCCAAAAAAACACAAAAAAAAGGAGCGCTTTCGCGCTCCTTTTTCTTTTTACCATACTTGATCACTCAAGTCCATTCCTGCGGATTAATCCCAGAATTCCCAATCGATGTAAACAGGGCTGCCGTCTACCATCTTAGCTGCTGCTTGTGCTTTGATAGTTGCGGATGCAAGTTCATTGCCTTCTAAATCATATACCGGGTTCTTCTGTGTTACGGAGAAGGTCTTGGTGATATCGGTATATGCCAGATCTTCCGTATCATCTTCTTCGATAGCGATGAGTACTATGCCTTCTTCTACTTCTTGAGCGTCAACAACTGTTGCGCCGGAAACAGAATAGGTATATTTATTGACGCTTGCGCTTTCCAATTCTTCTGTGTAGAAGATTACGATACCGTCAACACGGCCGTTATGGTCATCGTCAACAGCAAATGCTACCTGAGCGTCTTTGACCGGTTTAGAATCGCCATAGAAGTAGGTGTCTTTCAGGATTTCAGGTGCTACGCCGTCTGCGATTTCAATGCCGGTAGTTTCTGCTGTTGCAACGCCTGTTGTGCTTGTGAATGCGCCTTCTGCGAAGTTGATTTCAGCTAAAGGAGCTACTGTGTCGCCATCTTCATTCAACAATTCTTTTGCTTCGCCTGCGAATTTCAATACGACTTTGGTCTTGTCGCCATCGTTTTTGATGGTTACTGTGCTGACCGGTAAGTCATCAATGAAGATCTTGGATTTATCGAAGCTCTTCAATTCGCTGTCGAATTTTACTTCTACTTCGCTTGCGCTGATCTTGGTTGCTTCGCCAGCTTTCGGTGCTGCGATTTCTTCGACTGGGCACATAGCTGCTAAACCGGATTTATTGCCGTCTTTTGCTTCCAATTTGGAGTAGAGGATCATAGAAGGAGCACCATCTTTATCGCTCAGAACTACTTTTACAACTTTGTCGTTGAACATGCTGAATGTAGCGCCGTCTAAATCCATTTTTCCATCAGCATAGAATTCATAGTTTGCTTTGTTCGTCACAGAGGTAGAATTCATTTCTTTGTCGAAGGTCAGATACATTGTGTATTTGCCTTTGCTGGACGGAAGAACGATTTCAGCTTTTTTCATTACAGGTGCTTCTTCATTCTTTACTTCAACGGTTTCTGTATAAGAAGCCATTTTGTTTTGAGCGATAGAAGCGTCTTTTACGTTTTTAACTGTAAATTTGTAGGTTCCCGGTTCCAAAGCGGAGCTCAAGGATACTTTTACTTTTGCTGCATTTTCCGGATCTACTACAGCGGAATTAATGTTTACTTTTACTTCTTCGCCTTTGTCGGTCAGGATTTCATAGTTGTCTGTATCTTCTGCACTTGCTTTGTCTACATCTTCACTGAAGGTTACTGTGAAGAATTGTTGATCTTCTACTTTTACTTTTGTTACTTTTGGAGCTTCTCTGTCAGCTGTTACATTGCCTTGTAATGTAATGTTTTCTGCCAACGGATTTCCCCATCTGTCTTCTGCGTCGCCTTTTTCTACACCGATGGTTACAGTGCCTTCTACTAAAGCTCTGCCTACTACTTCGCCGTCTACTACTGCAGCGAAGATAACTTTTACTTCGTCATAGTATTCGTTCGGATCAAGTGGTTTGCCGTCTGCTTCGATTGCGCCTGCTTGCCATGCTGTATAAGTATGATAGAACTGATCCTTTGTCAAACCTTTTACAGGCTGGCTGAATTTAATGGTTGCAGATGTCTGAGAAACAGATACCAATTCAGCTGTTACTGGATTCTTTTCAGCTTTGTATTCTACTTCTTTGTTTGCTGCTGCCATTGCGTGACCATTGAAATCTACGAAACCTTTGATCTTTGCTGTGTAAACTTTTTCTTCCAGGTTAGCACCGAAAGATACGGTAGCTTTTGTGCTGCCTTCTGTAAATTCGATAACGCCTGTGTATCCTTCCAAATCAACAGTTGCTTTGCTGGCATCTTTGATCGGTTCGGAGAAAGTGATTTCCAATGTGTCAGGACCAACGAATTTTACTTCTGTTACTTCCGGTAATGTTACGTCGGTTGCTACGAATGTAGCTTCGTTAGCTTTTAATTCCAATTCTTCAGCGGATTTTACATCGGATACGATGATGGTGTATTCTTCATTGTCTTCCAATGCGCCGTCTACTGTCAATACAACGGTTTTACCGTCTTCTTTTACTTCTGCTTTTGTGAATTCAAGATTTGTGTCTGTTAATTCATAGTTCTTTGCTTCTTCTGCAGATTCTTTTTCTACTTCAGCATTGAAGGTTACTTCAACTTGTTTCAAGCTTGGAGCTGCTGCGCTTACAACGTTGAATTCTGTTACAGGTTCTTCACCTGTTAAGATCTGTCTCATTGTTTTGCCGTTAGCTGTCGGGATATCCAATGCGTTGTAGATCAATTGAGCCATAGGTCCTCTTGGGATCGCTACGGTCGGATCAGCCGGTACTAAGTCTTTGTTGATGCCTAATTCAGCACCTTTTGCTACAGCGCCTTTATACCATTCTGCACCTGTGCCTTCTTCAAAATCTGCGCCGATTGCACGAAGGATCATAGTGATTGCTTCTGCATAGCTTAAGGTTTTGGTCGGGCCAAATGTTGTTTCTGTTAAACCTTTGATGATACCTTTTTCCACTGCTACATTGATGAATCCTGTAGCCCAGTCATGATTTGGAGAAATCACGTCTGTGAATTTTGTTGCGCCTTTTTTAGCGTCAGCTGCTTCTGCTTCGCCTAATGCTGCAACGATGATTTTTGCGAACTGCATTCTCTGTAATTCTTCAGCAGGTTTGTATGTGCCATCTTCGAATCCGTTGATTACACCATAATCTACTAAAGTACTTACAGCTTCTTGATATTCGGTTCCGTCAACATCCGGGAAGGATGCAGCCATAGCGTTTAAGCCTAAACCGAAAACCATGACTAATACAAGAACGCTTGCCAGTAGTTTTTTCATTGATGAAAAACCTCCTTATAAATTTAGTTAAATTAAATTAATTTAATTTATTTAAAACCTTGCGGTTCTAAACCTAATTTAATTTGTTGGTGTCACTGCAACAAAGTATAGCAAAAAAGTATTTGAATCACAATAGGATAAGCCGAAACGTAACATAACTGTAATATTTTGTAATATTTCGCCCGGGCTTAAAAACCGCGCCGTTTCCAGTGTTTCGGGCCTGTCTGTCCTTTCTTTGAAGCTCTTCTTGGGCACGCCTTTTTTACGCCCCTTTTTCTAAATTCCTTTGCTTTTTTTCTTCTTTTTTGCCCTTTTTACAATAACTTCCTTGTCCGGCAGAAATTTCTGCTGGTTTCCTGATTGTATCACGAAAGGGGTAAAAAATCAAATTTTTTTATATTTATTT
>JAEEGL013395181.1_pt1 | contig 10079 bp, 10 predicted proteins | sample 9134231 | NCBI WGS metagenome assembly JAEEGL01 (sample SAMN16246548, study PRJNA631951) | gut metagenome | biome: gut microbiome; feature: rumen; material: fiber-attached | host: Bos | place: Iran: Karaj | collected 2018-10 | reverse complement strand
GACCGCCATAATTCATTTTCTGGCGTGCCCGGCTGCTTCATCCTCCGGCTTGTTCCAGGTAATTCTGAATCCGGCACTTTTCATCTGCCTTGAAGCATATTTTAATTCTTTGTTTGTGCATTTTCCGGCACGGGCTGCATCAAAGAAACTTCCACCGCGGACATATCTGCTTCAATCTGCGCGAACGCTCCAGACCCATTCAAAAACATTGCACGACATATCATAAATACCAAAAGCATTAGGTTTTACCTGTGCAACCTCATGAAGTTTTCCCCCGCTGTTGCAGTCTGTCCTGGCTACAGAATCCAGATCATCACTTCCAGAGTACATATAATTTTCGCCGCCCTTGATGGCAATGTCCCATTCTTCCATTGTAGGAATTCTAAATCCATCTGCATCAGGATTAAATTCAATTTCTGAATCAATTACAGTTCCCTGATGAGGAGTATAATCCCAGTCTGCAGGATTTGTGCTGCCTTTTACCTTGTAGCAGGGAGTCTTTCCCAAAAGCATGCTCAGCTTATTACAGAAAACAAGACTGTCGTACCAGCTGACAGATTCAACCGGAAGCTTAGCACCCTTTGCCTGAGACGGATTTTCGCCGGTTACTGCTTCATAAAATTCCTGAGTTATTTCTGTCTGTGCAATACAAAAATTACTGTCAGGAACAGAAACAGCTCCAAGCTCTACCCCGCTTTCAAGCTTCAATTTCTGCCCCTTTCCAGAACAGGAAATCAATGCACCAATAATTCCAAACAGCATAACTGCGAATTTTACCTGATTACTTTTTTTCATTTTTTCCTCCAGTGTAAACCCGCCAGTCAGAACGGGCGGTGTTTTTTTAGCTTTACTTATTCAACTCTACCACTAACTCTTAATTCTACAACGGACAAAAATGCCGTCTGATATGTCGATTTTGATATTTTAGCTAATAAAAGTGGCTATTTATAAACTTACACTGTATATTATTGATATGAATGAATACAAACACGAAAACATTCTTCACAAGCGCCATTTTGCACTGCAATTTTCAATCCGCTTTGAAGTGGTAGACGACGTAAATTTTTATTCGCCCTTCCACTGGCATAACCATATCGAGCTGCTTTACGTACTGGAAGGTAAAATTGATTTCAAGGTTGAACAGAGAAAATATCTTCTTTCAGAAAGAGATATGATAATAGTAAATTCCGAAGTTATTCATTCATCTAAGCTCTGCGGTCATGCAAAATACATCCTGCTGCAGGTTCCTCTGAGTGCTTTTGATGGAATTTATGAAGATATTGAAAATGTCGTTTTTAAGGAAAAACTTTCTGACTCTGAAGCCGAAGAACTTTTTTCTTACTTAAAGAGGATGCTTAAATTTGTTGATGATCAGAAACAGGAAAACCGGGTTAAATTCATTTCACTTTTCTATGATTTTTTTTATCAGCTTTTGAACTCTTATCAGCTTGAATATAAAAAGAATACATCTGCTTCATATTACGGAATCAACCGAATTTCGCCTGTTATGGCTTATGTTGAAAAAGAATTCCGTAATAAAATCTCTCTGAAGGAAGTTTCAGAAATTCTGAACGTATCTCCCGAACATATGTGCCGCCTGTTCAAAAAATACACCGATATGACCTTCAATGAATACCTGATGTCCCTGAGGATTTCTGCCTTTTATCAGATGCTGCAGAATTCAAATCAGAAGATTTCCGTCCTTCTTGAAGAATGTGGAATTACAAATTACAAGGTTTTTATCAGGGAATTTAAAAAGACCTTTGGAAAGACTCCTGAAAAACTCAGAAGCGAACGCGAACAAAGTCCATCTTCTCTTCTGTAAGAAAAATGCATTGTACAAAACTTTATGGAATTTTTGTATAATGTCATTATGACTCCGATATCAAACTTTCATACACATTCTTTTTTATGTAATCACGCCATTGGAAAGCCCGAAGATTATTTTAAGCAGGCACTAAAAGACGGCTGTTCCGCACTTGGATTTTCTGATCACTGCCCCTACCCTTCCGACACTCCTGATTACTGGCCGAATATCCGTATGACAGTTGAACAGGCCCCAGAATATGCATCATGGGTTAGAAAACTCCAGAAAGATTCCCCCTTCCCTGTTTATCTTGGCTTTGAATGTGAATGGGACAAGCGCCTTGAAAGCTGGTATCGCGACGGCCTCAAAGGCCAATTCGGAGCAGACTACCTTGTACTGGGTTCTCACTGGATTACAAAAGGAAACATCCACGATTACATTCCAGACTGTTATTCTATAGAAGATTTGATTACTTATACAAACCAGACAATAGAAGGAATGAAGTCAGGACTTTTTGCCTTCCTTGCCCATCCTGATCTGTGTATGGCTCACGACAGAAAATGGGACAATGAAGTTGCTTCCTGCATGAAGGCGATTCTTGATGCCGCCGTAGATCTGGATATGCCCCTTGAAGTAAACGGACTTGGAATGCACAAGCCTATGTGCCGCACAGAAAACGGAATGCGCTATGCTTACCCGGTTGATGAATTCTGGCAGATGGTTTCAGAAAGCTCTGCAAAAGTAATCTGCAATGCAGACGCTCACGATCCAAAAGACGTAATTGTCCATGCCCGCAAAGCCCGCCAATACGCAGAAAATTTCGGCATTAAACCGATAGAAAGCATCTTTTCTGAGGGAAAAAACTAAAGCCAAAAAATGCGTTAAAAACGCGTCAGAAGGGCTCAGTCGATAAATTACTCGATTTTGCAAATTCGACGCGTCTACGGCAATCCTAGGGCCCTTTTTACACTTCTTTATAATTTATTTAATATTTATTTAATTATTATACAATCTTTCTTTATCTCTTTATATCTTTAATTATACATTTATTTATATATTTAATTTTTATTACATTTTTTATTTTATTTTTCTTTACTTTATATTTATTTCAAGATATAATATTTATATATTTAGTTATTTATTTCTTTAATTAAAGAATAGGAAAAAGTATGAAAATCATCACCGTTACAAATCAGAAAGGCGGCGTTGGAAAAACGACAACAGCCAGTTCCCTTTTTTCAGGTCTTTCCCTGCTTGGCAAAAAGACTCTTGCAATCGACCTTGATCCTCAGTGCAACCTCTCTTACTGCTACAGAGCTGACCCTGCCGGTCCTTCAATCAAAAATGTTTTTAAGAATGAAGTAAGCCTGAAAGATGCAATCAAAACAACTTCGTCCGGAGATTTTGTAATGGCAGACAAAGGCCTAAACAATGTCATGCAGGAAATGAATGCTATCGACCAGGTATATAAACTTTCTAAAGTTTTGAAGGAAGTTGCAGACGTATATGATTATGTAATCATCGATACTCCGCCGGCTCTTTCTCCTCTCACAATCAACGCGCTTGTAGCAAGTACTTCGGTAGTCATTCCGGTTCAGGCAGATTCATTTTCCATGCAGGGAGCAGAAGCTCTGGCAGAAACAATTCAGGGAATCCGCGACGTAAATCAGGCTTTGGAAATTGCAGGAGTTCTTCTTGTAAGATACAAGGGTAGAGCAGGACTGGCACAGCATATGAACGACCAGTTCATCAAATTTGCCCAGATGTTTAACACAAAGGTTTTTGAAACAAAAATCCGTGATGCAATCGCCGTACAGGAATCTCAGTTAGCCCGCCAGAGTATCTTTGAATATAATTCAAAATCAAATGCGGCAATTGACTATGCAAATTTCATTAAGGAGTTAATCAATGGCTAAGGTCTTTTCTAAATACAATGATGAAAACCGTGTAATGGCAATTCTTGAAAAAGCAACGCAGGAAGGAGCTGCAAAAAATGATGCAAATGCAATCTTTCAGTCAATTCCTCAGGAAAAAACTGTTACTGCAATTCAGCAGGAAGCAGCAGCACCTCAGGAAGCCCAGAAGCCTGAAAAAATCAAAACAATACTGATGAATATAAGTATTCGCGAGACTACAAAAAAAGAATGGAAAATGTTCTTCCTGGAACACGACCTTTCCATGACCCAGGGAATTGAAACCGCCGTTGAATACCTGATGAGTGAAGTAAAGAAAAACAACATCAAGCTTTCAAAAGGCGGAATTACAAAATAACTACCTGAAAGAAAATAAAGTAGTGGATTTTTTTATAACTACCAGCTATAATATACTAGTAGCGGAATGATGACTTCGTAGAGAAGTAGTTATTTCCTCGTATATTGGTAGTTATAAAACGTACCTGAGTAGTTCTTAACTCGTACTTAAGTAGCTTTATATTCTTCTAAACCTTGATAATTTAAAGATTTACGAAGTCCCAATATATTAATAATAATAATATAAGTTAATAGGGCAAAAAATGGATGAACTTATAACTTCAGATCAGGGAACTCTGGAGTATTCAAAAAAGTTAAATAGTGAACTTCTTCAGCCAAATCAAATTTCACAAGGTTTATATAAGTGTTCTCCATTAGCAAAACAGCTTCTTGCTTATGTTATTGCAGATTTAAAAATCATGAAATGGTCTAATCTCAATATTGAGACCTACGAAACAACCTTCAAAACATCAGATTTTGTAAAAGCATTAGGAAAATCAAGAATCGGTTCAAAACAAAAGGATTTAATAAAATCTGCACTTGTTGAACTTCAAAAATCATATATTGCAATTGATACAGGAAAAAAATTCGAAACCTTCAGCTGGGTTACTCACGCAGTTTTTTCTGATGTAGACCACAAAATCAATATTGAAATAAATCATCATCTGGGACAGGCTCTTGTTGAATACAAACACGGATTTACAACCCTTCAGTTAATTGAGCTTGGCCGCCTGCAGAGCTTTTATGCCATGCGCTATTACGAAATTGCCCTTTCCTGGATTGGAAAAAAGGGTAAAGAAGGCAATAAAAAAGGCTGCTGGTACTTTGAATATACCGTTGATGAATTAAGAAAAACCTTCCAGCTTGGTGATAACGAATATTCAGGACGAATGACAAACTTCATCACAAAAGTTGTTAAAAATCCTCTTGATGAAGTAAACGAAAAAACAAATCTGACAGTTTCTTTTGACAAAATCAAAGACGGAAAAAATGTTGTCGGCTTCAGATTTAACTGCTCGGAAAAGGCTGCTTCCGTTCAAATTACCAAAGACACAGATAAACTTCAGCTTGATGAAATTAAGGTCATAAATGAAGAGCAGGCTGAACTTCAGTATTTTAAAAACCGCTATCCAGAAGAATTTGCAGAGGCCTTAAAACTTGCAAAGCAGCAGAATGAACTTCCTTTCGGTGATTCCTTTGAAATTGCCTACGAAGCTGATGCTGTGGATATTTTGAAAAAGCAGGGCTTGAAATAACTACCAAAGTACGCATTTTGATATAACTACTTAAGTACGCTCAAAAAATTCATATAGCTACTAAGGTACGCAAAAATCACTGATATCATATAGAAAGAAATACTTCAATTCTTATAGGAAAACGTTAACTTTTTTAAACAACTACCAAAGTACGAATTTTTGATGATGAAAAATCTGGCAATATAACTACTAAAGTACGCAGTTTTTCGAGTAAATAACTACCAAGGTACGCAAAAATTATGAATTTTCTTCTATTATAACTACTAAGGTACGCAAATTTTTCAAATTTAGGGGATATAGCTACCAAGGTACGCGTAAAATATGACTACCAAAGTACGTTTTATAACTACCAGAAATGCATTTTTTTTCAGGATATGACTACTAAGGTACGCAGCTATTTCAGCAACTTTCTTCTATAATATAACTACCAAAGTACGCAGTTTTTGGACTTGTGGAATAATTTTTATAGCTGGCTCTGAATAAGCTGATAGAACTCTGCGCGCAGTTTGCTTCCGCTAAGGAATTTTCCTGTAAGTTCAGCTGTTTTTGTGACTACGTCTTTTTTTGCACCGCGGAACTGAATGCATCCGTGCTTTGCTGTAATAACAACGGCAACGTCTTCTGCGCCGGTTGCCAGCTGTACACATTCAGCAATATCCATTCCGATTTTTTCCTGAAGGCTAGGACGTTTTGCGCAAAGCTCTGCAATTCTTGCAAGTTTTGAAAGGCCGATAACTTTTCCTTTTGGGATATAGCCGATATAAACTGTCATATCGTACATAGGAAGAAGGTGATGCTCGCACATTCCGTTTAAGCCTGGACCTTCAATTTTTTCAACGACAATTCCGGTTGCAGGGTTATCAAAAAGAACCTTATTGTATTCTGCAATTTCTTCGTTTGTATATTTGCAGCCTTCAAAAATTTCTTCAAAGGCTCTTGCAACGCGGTCAGGAGTGTCTGCAATGCCGGGTCTGTTAGTATCTTCGCCAATGGCTTCGAACATCAGTTTTACAGCCTGTTTAATCTTTTCGTGGTCAAAATCAGGTTTTGCAGGTAATGTCATAAAGAAGACTCCTAATCATAGAAATTACGTGACTAATATTATCATTTAATTAAAGAAGTTTTAAGGTGGTTTTGTTTTGTAAAATCGTTTGCTATGCGGCTTAATGCGTGTTATATTTTTATGGAGTAGTATTATGTATTCAGATTCACTGATGAATTTTTTTCAAATTACGGAAGATCTCGGACTCCAGCAGGGTGCGGACAGTCTTATGGAAATGGAAGAAAATGATGTTTCCTTTGCTCTGGATTGTGGAATTCGTGTTGATGATATCTGGGCGCGAACAGGTCGTGTCGAAGAATGTCTTGATTTAATAGAAGATAATATTCAAAAAAAGCATATTCAGGATATGATGTATTTTACTGCCGGTGTAATGCCTGATATGGATTCTGTTGAGAACCGCTTTGAAGTTATCGAAAATCTAGAAAATGTGATAAACGATTTTAAGGAAAGCGACAGTATTTTTGCCAGTCATCTTGTTGGAATAGGTCCTGGAGGAATTGATCATGACTGGGATTCAGTTGAATTTAAAGGACGCGATCACGAGTATTTTGATTATGATACAGTAAAAGATGAAAAGGATTTGTTTGCCTTGCAGCTGACTCTGGCAAAAAAACTTAATATGCCTTTTGTTTTACATAGCCGAAAGGGTTTTAAGGAAACTTCTGATGTTTTAAAAGCTGTAAAATGGAATAGGGGAGTGATTCACGGATTTTCTTACAGCCAGTCTGAGCTGGAGTTTTTTCTGGATCTGGGCTGGTATGTAAGTTTTAGTGGAACTGTTACCTACGCCGGAAAAAAATCCTTCAGTGATATGTCGGATTTGCTCAATTATGTGCCTAAAGACCGTCTTTTAATAGAAACTGACTGCCCGTTTTATCCGCCGGTTCCTGTAAAAAGCGGTTCTAATATTCCGGAAAATATCAAATATGTGTATGAATACATTGCTTCAAAGAGAAATATTACAAGCCGCAAGCTCAGCGAAATTGTGGATTCAAATTTCCAGAAGCTTTTCGGAATTTAGATTGAAAAAAAAACTTGCACAATGAATTAAAATAACATATAGTTATATTACTTAAAGTAATCAGGAGAAAAAAAGAGAAGTAAAGAGTTAAGCTGAGTTAAAGTAACATAAATATAAAAGTTCAAAAAATACATTAAGTTCAGACTACGTTTGTAACGAGGTTCTATGTTTTTTTTGAATGAGTTAAAAAAGAGGGAAAATTTTTCAAATTCAGAAAAACTTTCCCTCTTTCTTTTTAAACGACGAATTTCTCTTTTTGTATGCAGTGCAGTTATTGCTTTTGCAGCAGCCCTTATGCTTTCCTGTTCAATGGGAATAGAGTATGATTCAGCTTTTGTAACAGACTACAAGGATACAAGTGCTTCCAGGTCAGAGACAGTTGTGAATCAGAATTCTGATTATCTTATAATGATGTATCTATCTGGCGATAACAATCTGAATAACTGTGCATGGAGAAATCTGATAAAGGCGCAGGTTGGTCTTATGAATGTAAGTCAGGAGCAGACTGTAAATGTTGTTGCCCTGATTGACGGAAATTCCGATGGAGGTATTTATGGCGACGGTCAGACTCACCTTTACAAACTTGCTGCATATGATGACAGACAGTACAACTCAAAAACTGACAGCGTAACATCACTGACTGCGTCAAAAACAATTGAGTATACAAATCAGGCCGGCTGGATTTCAAATAATGGAAACAATGAAGTTAACATGGCTGACGGAAAGACTCTTTATAATTTCCTTGCCTGGTGTAACGACAATTTTTCTGCATCAAAAACTGTCCTGATTATTCAGACTCATGGCGGCGGTCCTTACAGAGAAACACAGTCGTCTCTGGATGAAGAGAATTCTTCCCGTGCAATCTGCTGGGATGATACTGACGGTGGAGCCTCTTATTTAAGCACTAAAGATGAATCTGATGCAATTTCCAGAACTTTTGGTAAGATTGATCTTCTGGTTCAGGATGCCTGCCTTATGTGTTCAATTGAAGAAGTATATGGACTTCAGGATTCAGTTCACTATCTGATTTCTTCACCAAACATTACTTATGCTAACACTTACAATTATGACAAAATTATTCCTTTTATCAGTCAGTGTCCGGCAAATGATGAGGGCCTTGTTGAAATTGGAAAAAGATTTGTAGATTTAAATAAGGAACGCTGCCAGAAAAAGACAATCAGGCAGGCTACAACATCAGATACAGATTCTACATGCATGGAGCTTTCCCTTTCTCTTGTAGACTGCTCCAAAAAAACTGTACTTGAAAATATTAAGGTTCTTACTGCCAAACTTGCCGAAGCAATTCTGAAAGAAAGCAAATTTTCAGGAAGAGAGCTGCCTTACATTGGTGGAAAAGGACTGAATGATGACAGCAACTTTTACGGTTTTACTTTTTCAGCCTCCTATGTATATACTCAGGATCTTGGTGTTCTTGCTTATATGATTGCAAATGATGTTAATAATACTGGTGCTGGAAAAGAAGTAAGAGATGCTGCTGCAGAACTTTTTAATCAGCTTAAGGAATCTTCCCTGATTCTCTACGGATGGAGCGGTGGAAAAGAGCATGAATGGTATTACAGCGGAGACAGCGGATACGGTTATGACTTTTTGAAAATCTGTGACGAAAAAACTCCATGGGGAATATCCATTACTTCTTCCAGCAAGTACATGAATCTCAGTTCTTATTGTAACTGGTCTGAATTTGGAAAAGAGAATGCCTGGGGAAAAATTCTAAAATGATTAATTCCCTTGAAAAAAAATGATATAATTTTCTTCAAGGGAATTATTATGAATGCCATTCAGTTTACAAGAACAAGACTAATATTTGGAAAAGAAAATATGGAAAAGCTCTTCAATGCCAGGGTAATTGTATTTGGCATTGGTGGGGTAGGCAGCTATGCTGTTGAGGCTCTTGTCCGTTCAGGAATTGGTGCAATTGATATTGTTGATGATGATAAAATCTGTCTTTCAAATTTAAACCGCCAGCTTTATGCCCTTCACTCAACAATCGGTAAAGATAAGGTTGATGTTGCCGAAGAGCGCATACACGATATAAATCCGGACTGCAAGGTTACTAAGTGGAAAACTTTTTACATGCCTGAAACCGCTGACCAGTTTGATTTTTCTCAGTATGATTATATTGTAGACTGCATTGATACTGTTACAGGAAAACTGGAAATTATCAGCCGGGCAAAGGCTCTTAAAAAACCTGTCATAAGCTGCATGGGGGCTGGAAACAAAGTTGATCCGACAAAACTTAAAGTTGCGGACATTACAAGAACTTCTGTTTGTCCTCTGGCACGAGTTATGCGAAACGAATTGAAAAAGCGCAGAATCAAAAGGCTGAAGGTTGTTTTTTCAACAGAAACCGCAATTGTTCCGCAAACTGATGGGGAAGCTGACAAAATTGATGATTCTTCCGGTGTTACTTCTGCAAGAAAAGGAAGCGCAAAAAAACAGACACCAGGCAGCAATGCCTTTGTACCTTCTGCCGCTGGAATGATGATTGCCGCCGAAGTCATTAAGGATTTAACCCAGTTCCACGTAACGGATTTATTTAAAGAATAAAATTTCATTTTGAAAGTCCCGAAATTCTGAAAGTCTGCTTTAGTCAAGGTCTGGAATATGCTATATTAATCTTATGGAAAAATTAGATGTAAAGCTTATTGCTTTAGACCTTGAT
>JAEEGL013263461.1_pt1 | contig 10079 bp, 9 predicted proteins | sample 9134231 | NCBI WGS metagenome assembly JAEEGL01 (sample SAMN16246548, study PRJNA631951) | gut metagenome | biome: gut microbiome; feature: rumen; material: fiber-attached | host: Bos | place: Iran: Karaj | collected 2018-10 | reverse complement strand
TATGGTTTTGGTGTCTTTAAAGTCAAGCAAACAAGCTCCACGGAAATCCATCCGGCACAGGAGCCTCAAACGTAATGAATTCGCGCTTTACAGGGTGTTCGAAGGACAATTTGTACGCTTCGAGCGCAATATCTTTACATCTTTTGTCCTTATCTCCGTACTTCTGATCGCCTATTAGAGGGTATCCGAAGTGCGCCATTTGGGCTCTGATCTGGTGTGATCTTCCCGTCCCGAGCTTAACTTCTGTCATGGTAAGGCCGTCTTTTGTGGCCAATGCCCTGTAATCCAGGTAAGATGCCTTAAATCCGGGCTTTTCGTTATCGATAACCGTTACGGTGTTGGTCTTTTCATCCTTGCTTATGAAGTTTTCGAGCCTTCCCCCGCCTTCAAGAACGCCGTTTACGACGCAGCGGTAGATCTTCTCCACCTTTCTTGTCCTTATCTGTTCGGAAAGTCTGGATGCGGCTTTGCTCGTGCGCGCGAAAACCATTACTCCGGATACCGGCCTGTCGAGTCTGTGGACAAGACCCAGATAGACTTCGCCCGGTTTGGAATACTCTTCTTTTATGTAAGCTTTAAGGATTGTAAGCATGTCAGGAGCTGCCGTTCCGTCACTTTGGGACAGCACGCCTGCCGGTTTTATGGCCACGATTATGTGATTGTCCTCATAAAGGACTTTTACACCGTTTGAGATTACTTTCACTTCGCTGTCCATCGTGCAGTCTGGCCGCAAGGCAGATATGCATCCATTTTCGATACGGGAAGCATAAGTTCCTCAGCATCGACCCTTCCGCACGGAATTGCCAGATTCAGTATCTGTCCCGAAGCCTGGGCGGTAATGCCCGTTGCATATGAACTTGCGATGAAAAAGAGCGGATCGTCGGAAATGAGGTTTGCGCAAAGCTTGACCAGATCGTAGAAAGAATCCTCAAGCTTCCACAATTCACCTGAAGGTCCTCTGCCGTAAGACGGCGGATCCATGATGATGCCGTCGTACTTGCGACCGCGTCTGATCTCTCTCTCGACGAACTTCTTGCAGTCTTCGGCAATAAACCTGACGTAATGGTCCTCAAGACCGCTCTCCTTAATATTCTCTTTAGCCCTGGCGATCATGCCCTTGGATGCGTCAACATGAACGACTTCATCAGCTCCGTGTGCCGCGCAGGCAAGTGTCTGGGCACCCGTGTAAGCAAAGAGATTAAGTATCTTGATATCCTTCTTCCCTGACGCTTTTGCCTTCTCGATAAGATCTCCGCAGAAATCCCAGTTGGATGCCTGCTCGGGGAAAAGTCCGGTGTGCTTAAAAGCAGTCGGCTCGATTATGAATGTCAGCTTTTTGCCCAGAGAATCGTAATCTATCTTCCATGTCGCAGGAAAACTCTTAAGTTTAGTCCATGAACCGCCGCCTGTATTGCTCCTGTTATAAAGAGCTGAAGGCTTGTCCAGTTCATCCATGGAGATCTCTTTTCCGTCTCTGATAACAGGCCATACAGCCTGGGGGTCAGGTCTTCTCAAAGTAACGTTGCCCCAGCGCTCATATTTTTCGCCGCCGCCGCAATATAGCAGCTCATAGTCTTTCCAGTTATCTGATACGAACATTTATAAGACCCTCATGATCGAAGTATTAGCAATGCTTTCCCCGTCGAAAACGAGCTCAACATAGTATTCACCCGTTTCAAATGTGCCGAGGCCTTCAAGACCGGCGCTGAAATCAGCCTCGGCAGTGACATTTCCATTCATCCTGACTTCTCTTGTCAGGATGACCTCATCGTCTTTATAAAGCCTGGCTTCAAATACAGTCGTAAGCGGAGTATTGAAATAGAAAACACCCTTAAGCGCAAAGGCATCTTCAGAATTTACTGAACCATAATCAACAGGATTGTCATCTACGGCATCATACCAGCAGGAAATGAGATAAGCGTCCCTTACAAAGGAAACATCAATATCCATGGTCTCAACAGGAACCGTGGTAATGGTTCCCGTCGGCTCCATCGTCTCAAACGTGGTCTCGGAAGTCTCAGTAGCTCCGCCCTCAGGCTTGTGCTTATCAGAACTGTATGTTCTTCCCGATCCGCTGCTGTTGTCATCAAAAAATGAACAGGAACACATGGATATGAGAACAGCAAGCGACAATATCACAGCCGCAGCTCTTCTTAATCCTGTTGACGCTTTAGTATTTGCCATAAGACCTCTTACAATCAAATTGGTCTAATTATATCAGGCTTTATCAGCCGATAACATCATCGCTTGTTTCTTCGACAACAATGCACTGAGCAACAAACACGATGTTCTTCTTAGCTTGATCGCCATAAACAACGAGTCCGTAGAATCCGGGCTTAAACTCAGTGGACGGATAATCAAGGTCGTAACAGGCCTGATCGTCATAGAGTGAAGGATAGCATGAACCCGTATAAACAGGATCAGTCTCAGTTACGCCTTCAAAATCGGATTCTTCACTGTAATAGTATTCGAAATAAAGTTCAGCCTCGTTATCCGGGCTTACAGCCAGTGAGAAACCAAGCACCTTCGTATTGGAGGCAAACGCACTCTTACCAACCGAAGTTCCGTCATAATCCCACCAGCCGGAATTATAAACGAATGTATCTCCCATGAGGTCGCTGTCCTTGAATTCATATACAAGGTTGGAAAGATAGTAGTCTTTCTTGTGATCCTCGAACTCTACGGTCTCCTGCTCGATCTCCTCGTTATCGACCATGCATCCGAACGAAGCTATTTCATTTGAATGCTCATCGTAGATCATGAAAGTATACTTGCCTTCAATAAGAAATCCGTCAGGATTAAGGCATGAGCCGTCTGACATGTCCGCAGTGAAATCAAGACGGATGGTATTATCCTCAAGATAAATGACATCAGATGCAAAAAGTGCCTCTTCGCCTCTGACTACTGTATATGTGATCCCGGGAATGAACCTGTAACTGAAAAGCTCTTTGTCGAAATTGATCCTGACTCCAATGGAATCGGTATTTGTATAAACGCCATTTGGAGCAAGGACAAATGCGCCGTCCAGATAAAAGTCTGACAGGAGTCCGGGCATGATCCCGTGGTCTTCGGTATTGTATGCATATACAGCATCGATAACGTCCTTCGGATTGACGATCACGGGTGTCTCGCCGTTAAGATCGACAGTTACGCTCGTGGTAATGATATTCTCGGGAGCAGATAATAAAGCTGTCTTATATTCGGAAATCGTTTTTGATGCAAGGGCAGCTTCACAGTTATAGTCAGCCTCTCCCCACGAAATGTAGACTAAAGCAGTCTTGGCTTTATAGTCGTATATGGGTTCCTGAACGTTATATCTGATAGATTCTCTGATAGCAGCAGAAAAAGCAGCCTCCTCACTGTTCATTTCAGAAGGCCAAACGAGTTCCTTCAGGTCTTTTGAGGTCACCCCGGAATCGCCGAGATATGTAATAAGCTTATCCGCATCTCCTGTCTTTACGTCTTCACAAAACGTCTCGCAAAGAGTTTTGGCCGCATCGGTCTGCTTCTTGTTTCCGCATGCGCTAATTGAGAGCATCATGGATAATGCAAGAAGAGTTGACGTAAAAGCTTTAATCTTTCTGTTCATCAAATACCTTTTCTACATTTAAGTGGCGCCCTCTTATGAAGGCGCCACCGTATTTTTGATTATTATATCAAAACTTGTTCAATTCAAATTAGGCAACATTGCAGAAACCATACATGAGTATGTTGGATGTGCCTGACTCATAGATTACGAACATGTAGAAGCCGGGTGCTGCTTCACCGTTAACAGCATAATCGATATCATAGAATGTGCCGTTTGAATAAGATGTCGGTGAAATAGTATTGGAATATACAGGGTTCTGGAGAGCTTCTCCGATAGAATCTCTGTCTTCCTTATCTGTGTAGTAATAGCAGTAATCAACCGTCATGTTGCAGGAAGGTGTAACTTCGATTGAGAAAGCGATAGTCTGAACATCTGTTGAATATGTTGCATCGCCTGTTCTGTATCCGTCATAGTCAAACCACTTGCAGTTGATTACATAGCTTCTGAATGTAAGATTGTCAAATGCATAGTATTCGCCTTCACCGGGGAATGTATCTCCGCCGCCTGTTCCGCTGCCTGTTGTCGGAGGAGGAAGAACAGTCTTCTCTACAGTGCATGTCTTGATATCGACCAACTCATCGCCATCAGGACCGATATAGAAAAGATTGATCGTGTATACACCTGACTCGAAAGCTTCGTTTGAAGCAAGTCCGATCTGGTCACCGTCTACACGGCAAACAACGTTTGTGGACTCACCGAATACGAAGTTAGGGCTGTAATAGATTGCAGCGCCGTCCTCATAGAGAGCGAAATACATCTGTTCGCCGCGGCTTGAATATTCAAGAACAGCTGAATCGAAGTAATAGTCATACTCGATGAAGTTTGTATCTGTATAGCAGTCATTCTCAGCGAGCCAGAATCCGCTCATTGTTGTATCGATGAAGCTGGAGATCATATCAGCTGTAAGAGCGAGATTGATCTCTGCATTTCTGTAGTCATAGAGCTTCATGAACTTCTTGCTGCCTACGTTGTCAGGAATCCATTCCTTGTCTTCCTTTACAAACTCAGCAGTAAAAGTAACTTCAGTGGTCTTAGCCTTCTTAACTGCAGCAGTAAGATCATCGATATTGGTGTAGTCTTCCTGAAGAACCTTTGAATAATCGCAGATAGTGAAAACGATATCAATGGAAGCCTCGCCTTTATTGACGCTTACGGATTCCTCATCGACTTCATACTCGATCGTAGCCTCAACTGCCTTGTAGAAAGCCTTCTCATCATCTGAGCTGTATTCAGCTGATAAGAGTTCTGTCAAAGCAACTGCCTCGTCACTCTTCTTATCGAGAGTTGAATTCTTGATAAGCTTGTTTGCATCAGCTGCTGCCATATTTTCAGCCAGAGTTCCTGCTGCTTCGATAACGGCCTTCTTGCCGCCGCCGAAGTCAAGACAACCTGTGAAACCGAAGATAATGGCACCTGTCAATAAAACAGAAACAGCTTTTTTCATTTGATTTCTGAGCATTAACGTACCCTCCCTCATCTAGGTATTAAATCAATTTTATATTTAATTATTAAAAAACTCAACAAAATTTATGTCCGAATCAAATTTTAATTGAGATTTCACTTTTATCATAAAAAATAATATAATAACTCTATTAATTTGGGGGTTCCGAAAATGGCTGCAGCACCTAATATCTTAATTTGCGACGATGATCCGGTTGTACACGAATCATTAGGTCTTTATCTCGACAACGACAATTTCAAGCATTCAGATGCTTATGACGGCAAGGAATCGCTTGCCATGGCTCAGGCTACAAAGCCTGATCTTATCCTGCTCGATGTCATGATGCCTGAGATGAGCGGTCTTGATGTATGCCGTGAACTCAGAAAGACTATGGCTACTCCCATCATCATGCTTACAGCAAAAGGTGAAGAGATCGACAAGATCGTCGGACTCGAGCTCGGTGCAGACGACTATATCGTTAAGCCTTTCTCTCCCCGTGAGGTTATTGCCAGAGTTAAGGCGGTTCTCCGCCGTTTCGGCGATGCTCCCAAGCCGTCTTCAGTTCTTACTTTTGACGGACTCGAGATCAACCTCAACAATTACTCTGTTAAATCCAACGGCGAAGGTGTTCCCTGCACTCCTAAGGAAGTTGAGATCCTTTATCTTCTCGCTTCACATCCCGGACAGGTCTTCGGCCGTGATCAAATCCTTGAATCAGTCTGGGGCGTCGATTATAACGGCGACTCAAGAACTGTCGATACCCACATTAAGAGGATCAGACAAAAGATCACTTACGATAATGCTCCCTGGTCCATTCAGACCATTTACGGTATCGGATATAAATTCGAGGTCTCATAAATGTTTCAAAGTACGCTTCTCAAGCGAACAATGTCACTTGTCGTATTGTCACTTGTGGCTTCTGCCATTATTGCGACAATAGCATTCGTAGTCGCAGGTAAAAGTGCGACACTTACCATTGAGCTTGAAAACGCACTTAAGATCGATTCCAAGTTAAATGATGTTTTTTCAAACAATCCGGAGTATTTTGAAGATTCCGATTTCAGGTATTTTTTCTTCGGTTCGAGTTACGCGAACGGACACGACTATTATCTCGTAAACATGAACGGAGATATCGTAAATTACACGAGCATCGAGAACAGAAACCTGAGCCCTACGGACACTGCAGAAATACTTACAAAATTAAACACCTTCGAATACCTAAAGTTTAAAGGTATGGATTATTATGTCGCCGAGACACTGGATTATAACATCTCCGATACTATCAATGTCTCCCGCATTAAACTGACCATCAACGATAATTACTACTATCTATTCTCGCTTAAATATCTCAACGGATATAACGATTTGATCGGCAAATATCTCAATATCCTTCTGCTTTCCACATTAATGGCAGCATGCACGATGCTCATTCCCGCATATGCATTCGTAAGCCGAATGGTCCTCCCGCTCCAGAAGATCAATGAAGTCGCAATGGAATACGGTAAAGGAAACTTCAGCGTCAGAGCTGATGAATCGCATAAGGGCGAGATCGGTGAGCTCGGTCAATCCTTTAACTTCCTTGCCGACAGACTCTCAAAATCCATCAGCGACCTTACTGCAGAACGTAACCAGCTGCAGGATATCTTCGATGTCATTTCCGACGGTATCGTGGTTGTTGATAAGAACTCCGTTCCTGTTACGACGAACAAAGCCATCCATAAGCTTTTCGAGCGTGCCGAAAAGAACAACATGTTCACTGAAAGACTTCAGCTCATTCCTTTCGATGACGTATGGACTGACTTTGAAGACTGCATCGCTACAGGCGAGACAAAGAAAAGACAGATCGACACGAGAGACTATGCTTACCAGTGCACGATCATCCCTAAGTACGATTCTTCCGACAGCACTCAGGTTATCGGTGCTACGGGATTCTTCCGTGATATCTTCGAAGAACAGAAGAATGAACGTTTCCGTCAGGATTATGTTGCCAACATCTCTCACGAGCTCCGTACTCCTCTGCAGACTTTAAGAGGTCTTATCGAACCTCTCTCTGACGGCATGGTAAAGAAAGAGGCGGACCGCCAGCGTTACTATCAGATCATCTTAAACGAGACAATGCGACTTTCACGTCTCATCGACGACATGTTGGAACTCTCAAAACTCCAGTCAAGAACACTTGCGTTCAAGACATTCCCCTTCAACCTTAATACTCTTATCTCAAGCATCGAGATCAGATTTAAACCCATAATGAAGGAAGCAGGCATCAAGTTCTCTGTACAGAATAACTTCGGAGAACTGCCTACCGTTATGGGTAACCCTGACCGAGTCGAGCAGATACTCGTCATCCTTCTCGATAACGCAAAGAAATATACTCCTGCCGGCAAGAGCATAACGATCCTTACCGACTACATCGAAGCGGAAAAGAAAGTATATATTTCTGTTGCTGATACGGGCGCAGGTATCCACGAATATGATATCGGTCATATCTTCGACAGGTTCTTCAAGGCGGACCGTGCGCGCGGTAAGAAAGGTTCAGGCCTGGGTCTTTCAATTGCAAAAGAGCTTCTTACATACATGGGTGAAACCATCACCGTCAACAGTAAATATGAGGAAGGCTCCACCTTCACATTCACTCTGACAAAGGCTGAGGTTCCTGATGTCTGGGACTGATAACGAAGGAATTAGACTTAACAAATACATTGCTTCGTCAGGTCTTTGTTCAAGGCGTGAAGCTGATACTCTTATTGAAAATGGCAAAGTTACCATAAACGGTGTTGTTGCCGTTCAGGGCAGCAAAGTTCAGGAAGGCGACGTCGTCGAAGTATCCGGAAGAAAAGTAAGACCTGATGACGACATGGTCTATATTGCTTTCAATAAACCATTGGGAGTTACATGCACCACCGATAAAAGAGATCCTTCAAACATCATCGATTACATTGGTTTTGATGAGCGTATCTTCCCTGTCGGACGTCTTGATAAGAACTCTTCAGGCCTTATCCTTCTTACCAATGACGGTTCTATAGTAAATAAACTCTTAAGAGCAGAAAACGGCCACGAGAAAGAATATCTCGTAACCGTTAACCGCCCTTATGATAAAGACTTTATTAAATCAATGGAATCCGGCGTTCCCGTTCTCGGTCAGCTGACTCTTCCCTGCAAGCTTAAGCCTTCAGGCGACAGGACATTCAAGATAATCCTGCACCAGGGCTTAAACCGTCAAATCCGCCGCATGTGCGAATACTTAGGCTATAAGGTTACAAAGCTCAAGCGCATCAGGTTCATGAACATCATGCTCGGCGACCTTGAGACCGGCAAATGGAGATACCTTACAGCTGAAGAGAAGAAAGAACTGCTTAAGGACATTAAAATAGGCTGACTCATTGAGCCAGCCTTTTAAGATCTTATTTATCTTGAGATTATTCTTCGTCAGACTTTTCTTCAGAAGACTCTTCAGCAGTTTCCTCTGCTTCTTCAGCCTCAGCAGCTTCAGCGGCAGCCTGCTCTTCAGCTCTCTTCTGAGCTGCAGCTTCTTCGTCAGCCTTCTGCTCAGCCTTAGCTTCTTCTACGAGAGCGTCGAGATCTGTTGAACCTGTGTCATTGGGATCAAGATCCTTTTCATAATAGAACTTAACCTTATCCTTGCTGTTGCGTGCGCCGTAAGCTTCTGCAATTGCAAAGCACTCTTCACGGAGCTGCTTGAAGTCATCAACAGATTCAAGATCGGATGAAGATGTCTGATAGCAAGCATCCTCAAATACGTCATCAAGAACAAGATAGAATGTTGTGTCCTTCTTGAAGTTCTTATCGATAAGAGCCTCTGCCTGGTCAGGTGTACCGTCTCTTCCGTCGAAGTTCTCGAACGGAATAGCGATCTTGCTGTATCTGTATCTGAGAACAACGTTCTTCTCATTATAGTCAACAGCTACACGGAACTTTGCGATGAGGAAAGACTGTGCAAATACAAGGATGCTGATAAGTGCACTGAGACCGCCTACAACGAGCAATGCGATCTTTAAGATGTTGTCAGTAACCTTGAGCAATCCGATAAGTACGAGGAATACGCCGATCACACAGAATACAACGGAAAGGACTCTGTTGCGTGTGATCTTGGACGGATTGGCCGGATAGCAATGCACGCCCTCCTTAGGCAGCTTCTCAATAAGTTCTTTGTTTTCGAGTTCATTAGGCATATAAATACCCCTCCTTAATTATTTGCTCAAAACCTCTATCCTGTCTGAAAGATTAGCATACATTTCTTCATATTTAGCAAGCTTTGCTCTCTCCTGCTCAACAACTGCAGCAGGTGCCTTGCTTACAAACGATTCATTTGAAAGCTTGCCGTTAAGACGCTTGATCTCACCGTCGAGACGTGTCTTTTCCTTATCAAGTCTTTCAAGCTCTTTAGCGATATCAATGAGATCTTCCAAAGGAATATAGATCTCACCGCCGCCGAAAACTGCAGTAACAGCCGTGGAAGGAATGCCGTCCTTGGACTGCCTTGTCTCAAGGCTGCTTACAGATGCGAGTCTTTCAAGGAAGCCCTCACCGTCTGTGAACATCTTTGCGATCTTGTCGGAAGACGTAACTACGATGATGTGTGCCTTGCGCGAAGGAGCAACATCCATATTCTTACGAACAGCTCTGATACCTCTGATAGCATCGATCATTGTATTCATCATCTCTGCGTCCTCAGGGCTGGACAATACCTTGTCTGCCTCAGGCCAGTCGGAGATCATGATGGATTCAGCCTTATCAGCAATAACGAGATTTGAGTAAACCTCTTCAGTGATGAAAGGCATGAAAGGATGCAGGAGCTTCATTGCCTCGCTCAAAACATAGTTGAGAAGGTAAATAGCATTGTTCCTTGTCTTGCATTCCTTGTCGTAAAGTCTGCTCTTTGTGATCTCGATATACCAGTCGCAGAAGTTATCCCAGAGGAAGTCTACGATCTTGCTCAGTGCAACACCGAACTCATAGTTGTCAATGTTGACTGTAGCCTCGGAAATAAGGTCGTGGAGCTCTGTGAGGATCCACTTGTCTTCTGTCGTG
>JAEEGL012902858.1_pt1 | contig 10079 bp, 5 predicted proteins | sample 9134231 | NCBI WGS metagenome assembly JAEEGL01 (sample SAMN16246548, study PRJNA631951) | gut metagenome | biome: gut microbiome; feature: rumen; material: fiber-attached | host: Bos | place: Iran: Karaj | collected 2018-10 | reverse complement strand
GTATTGCCAGTAACCTTCTCCTTCCGTAGCCGGAACGGCAGGTTCCTTTACGTCTCCTACAACCCAATCTTCTGGTGCTTCTCCGTGCTCTTCTACATAAGCATCATAGTCTTCCTGAGTGTAGTATACGGCATCCTTGGCCGGCTGAGGTTGCACTGTGTAGATCCATTTTCTGTGTTTAACTCTGTCGGCGAGCCATTGCTCGTAGGCCTTCTGCTTCTTGGCAGCTTCCTCCTTAGCCTTTTGCTCAGCCTCTTTCTTAGCCTTTTCTGCAGCCTTCTTCTTTTCTTCTTCTTCTTCTTTCTTTTTCTTTTCGGCTTCTTTCTTCTTCTTTTCTTCTTCCTTCTTCTTCTTCTCAGCCTCTTCCTTCTTCTTCTCTTCTTCCTCCTTCTCCTTAATTATCTTCTCGGCCTCTTTCCTGTGTTTGTCAGAGACTTTATATTTCTTAAGGTCAGGATTGTGTTTGTAGCAGTAGGTGGTAGGAACGTTACCCATCTTTTCGTCCTTTTCCTTATCCGCCTGGAAACCTTCGATGGTTTCAGTATGTGGACATTCAGGAGTAGCGAGAAGTCCTGTATCTTTACAGATCTTGACTTTGACGAACTTGCCGCCTGCTCCGGCTTTCTTTTCAGTTCCTGCTGTGAAGTATTCGCTTCTGCCGTTTACGTTGGCTACAACTACGTTGGAAGGTCTTCCTGAATATACGCCTCCTTTGGCCTTATCGATCTGGCTCATTATTCTGGACCACAAAAGGGCAGCCTTAGGCGATTGTTCACTCAGACCTATATTGACGTCAGAACCTATCCAGAGGGCAGCGGAGTAGTTGGCGGTGAATCCGTCAAACCAGATATCGGTATTCTCTCTCTGTGAACCTGTGGTTCCGGTCTTGCCTCCGACAACTTCGCCATATATTCTTGCGTTACCGGCAATACCCTGAGATACTACGGTCTGAAGGATATCTCTCATGATCCATGCTACGCCGGGATCGAGAACTTCTGTTTCGGTCTTGGTAGGTTCAAGTATGGTCTTACCGTTACGGTCTGTTACTTTATCATAGCAGTAATAGCTCTTGTGGATTCCGTCGTTTACGAAGGTGCTGTATGCGGAAGCCATCTCAAGGGTTGAAACGCCGTGGGTCAGACCACCTATACCTAAAGCAGCAAGGTTTGTATCGGTTGCTGAACCTTCATCAACGAGGGTGGTAAGACCGAACTTCTTAGCATGCTCATAAGCGTAGTCGATTCCTACCTGTGAAAGGATCTTGACCGCGCAGGTGTTTATGGACTGCTGGAGAGCAGTTCTTAAGGTCTGCTTACCCGTATATGCATTATTTGCGTTCTTAGGCCATTCCTTGCCGTTAACGGTCATTCTCTCATCAACTACGATGGAGGCGGCAGTTATGTACTGACCCCACATCTTAGTACCTTGCTTGTCATATCCCGTTTCCACGAATCCGAAGGGTTGACCCGCGGCGCACTGCTCGAAGGATTTCTGAAGTGCGGCCGAGTAAACGGCAACCGGTTTGATGGAGGATCCGGGCTGTCTGGTACCCGTAGCACGGTTGAAGAGCATCTTACCCTTAGAACCTCTGCCACCTGACATGGCTACAACTGCGCCAGTCTTGTTGTCTATGATGGTCATAGCGCACTGAGGCTGGATATTGGTTGCCTTCAGGGTAAGGTCCTTTGTATAGAGGTAACCGGCATCGTTCTTCTTGAGTACGTCGGGATAATCTTCTCTTAACTTGGCGTTTACGATGACGTTGCCTTTCTTGGTCAATCTTGCGTAACCTTCAGGGATGTTGACGAATGCTCCGTCAGTGATGTAGAAGTAACCGTCGTCTTTCCAGCGGAATAACTTGGGAAGCTCGATGGAAACTCCAGGTTCACCGTTAACGGAGGTCTCATAGAATCTAAGACGGTTACCGCCGTAAAGAACGATGTTTCCGTTATCCTTGATCTTATATTCCCCGTCCTTTAAGGTAAAGGCTCCGTCCTGAATGAAGTTATCATACTTATAGAGCATTATCTTGCCCGTTGAAGTGATGATGTTTCCTTCATAGTCTGTCGAATAGTATGCAGGGAAAGGGAAGTTTGTTGGATCTTTGAATTCCTTGTCTATGACTGACTGTGCCTGAGGATCGAGGGTCGTATAGATCTTGACACCCTTGTTATATACGATGTCTATGGCTTTGTCGCGATCCATTCCGGATGCTTCAAAATCATCGATTACGGACTCGATAACGAAATCAGCAAAGTAACTGGTTACGTTGTTCGATTTACTCTTTGAAGGATGTACCATATCCTTTACTTTGACTTTGACTGCCTTATCATGCTGCTTCTGTGTAATGAGCCCCTGTTCCAGCATGAAATCGAGACAGATCTTCATACGGCCTTCAACTCTGTCATTATAACAGATGCTGTATTCCCCTGACGTATAAAGCACCTTGTCCTTGAATTCATCTGTAAGGTCCTTGGTAGGAATAGTAACTACTAAAGCATAGTATGAAGGCGCGTTTACAAGAGATGCAAGAGCGGCAGATTCAGCTATGGTAAGTTTCTTAACGCTCTTATTGAAATAGGACTTGGCTGCTGACTGAACTCCGAATCCGCTTCCGAAGTTAACGGTGTTCAAATATGCCTCCATGATTTCATCTTTGCTGAGACGCTCTTCAAGAAGATATGCATAATAAGCTTCTTTGATCTTACGGTCGAGAGACCTTTCACTCATGGTATCTTCCAGATAAAGGTTTCTGGCAAGCTGCTGGGTGAGGGTGGAGGTTCCTCCGATATCACCGCCGTGAAGAAGTTTCTGGGTGATGGCACCGAAGATTCTTATGATATTGAATCCATGGTGTGTCCTGAAGGTCTTGTCCTCAAGAGCTATGAATGCGTTCTGAGTGTGTTCAGGTATGTTCTTTAAAGAAACCAGCGTTCGGTCTTTATCTCCATAGATCTTCTCAATCAGTTTACCGTTGCTGTCATAAATGGACGAAGTCTGAGAGAGGAGACTTCCTATATCATCAGTCTCGATGTCCGGTGTGTTCTTTATGATGTTCGCAACATAAATACCGCCTGCTATACAGCAAACAAGACCTAAGCAGACAAGTGCTGCAAGGATCTTAAGCAGAACGTGTTTCTTTTTCTTTTTCTTTGTTCTTTTGGAAGCACGTTTCTCTTTGGAAGCAGTCTTCTTTTCAGGCTTGGTCTCCGTAACAACAGGAGTAGCGGCAACTGCTTCTTTAGGTGTATTGGCTTCCTGGTTCTTTCTTCTTGCGACTCTGGAACGACGAGCTCCATTGCCGTTATTATTGTTTTCTACCAAAATAATCCCACCTTTCTTTATTAAAAAAATGTGAATATACCATAGTTAATTTATTATAACACAAATAAAAGAATATTGTAAATTATTTTAATTAATAATATAATCATAATGGTAGTTGATTTGAGATCCATGCGCTAAGGGGGACAAGAAAGGAAGGCGCATGAGAAGAAAACTGTTTTTTTATGCGGTGATCCTTACGGTCGCCGTTTTTTTGTTAAATCAACTTTTCCCTGATCTGTGGGTACCGAAAAATGTATCAGAGGATGAGGGACTTAAGACCCACAGTGGAAGAGTGCTTTCCATAGAAGAGAAAGACTCTTATTATATCCTGGTTCTTATGGACGATAGGGGATATAAAGTTCACCTTAATTATTACGGAACCGGTGATAGCATAGGGGACCTCATTGAAGAAAATATTGAATACACAGCAGAATTAGAGCTGCCGGATCAGGCACGAAATCCCCATTGCTTTGATTACAGATCGTATTTAAGAAGCAGAGGAGAGTATCTCAAGGGAACTCTTAAGGGATTCACGGTCAGGACTTCTAAATCTAAAAATCCCTTTCAGACATATAAGAGGGTTCTCTTCAAACTGAAATATGACTTCAGAGAAATGATTCCCGAAGATGTAAGAGGGATGGTGGTCGGCATGATATTTGGGGATACAGGCTCACTTTCCGAAGACCTCTATGAAGGTTTCAAGAGAAATGGGACGGCCCACATCCTGGCCGTATCGGGCCTTCATATAGGGATCCTATATGCGATATATGAGAAAATTACCGGCGACAATATGGGTTATATGAACACCCTGGTTCTGGCATTTCTGCTGTTAACCTATGGTATACTTACGACCTGGAGACCGTCTGTCATAAGGGCAGAGCTCATGATAGTGATGAAAACGATCGCCAGGATCAAAGAACTCAGATATGACAGTCTTACATCCATGAGCGCCGTAGCCATATTTCTTATAATCATGAACCCATACGTCATATATGATCCGGGATTTCAGATGTCATTTCTCGCCATAACTTCCATAGATATTATGATCAAGGTGATTCCCGAAAAAATCCCGCGAACCATAGCTCAGACCTTTTCTGTGTCATGTACCCTCGCCATATATCAGGCGTACGTATTCAACTACATTTCGCCTTTAAGCTTTCTAATCAATATACCGATCATTTATCTGGCGGGGATAGCGATACCCATATCTCTCATGAATTTTTCCCTTTTCAGCATTTTTTGCGCTATTGGTGAACAGGGCCTGGAAATACTGGATGTCATAAAAATCCCTATGATATCCATGACAAGAATGCTGATTAAGATCAATGAGATGCTGGAGCTGGGAGGCCATTTCTCCTATGACGTGGTAAGCCCGCCTCAGGGACTTGTGATATTTTTAAGCGCCGGCCTTCTCTTCATCTGTTCAGAATATGCCGGAATCATGAAGATAAGGAATAAAAGAAAAGAACTGTTACGCCTTATGATTCTTATCCTGGCCACTTCCATGACAGCCGGTGTCATAATGTACGAGCCCATTGGACACGATGAGATCGTCTTTGTGGACGTGGGGCAGGGAGCGTGCACTCATGTGAGAGCGGGGAATGCTGACATATTGATAGATGGCGGAGGTTCTAAGGACAGAAACGTCGGGGAAAAGACTCTTAAGCCATATCTTCTAAAAAATGGCGCAAAAAATATCGATCTGGCTCTCAGCACTCACGACGACACAGATCATATAAAGGGACTGGAGGAACTTACTGAGTGCTTTAAAGTAGAGAAATTCAAAAGGGATTCCGTAAGGGGAGATAATTTTGAAATAAAGGAGGATATATACATACGCACCCTGTGGCCCGTCGAGGTGAGCTCTTCCAAAAAAGAAAATGAAGAATCTTCAGTATTTGTGATCGATTACATGGGTGTTAAGATCATGGTTACAGGAGATCTGGACCAAGAAGGGGAGCAAAAAATGATATCCTTCTATAAAAACATCGGAAAAGAGGATCAGCTCAAGGCCGACGTCCTTAACGTGGGACATCACGGATCAAAAACTTCTACTTCAGAGGAGCTTCTGAATATTGTCCAGCCGGAGATAGCGGTTATCCAGGTAGGGAGAAACAATTACGGTCATCCAAACAAAGAGGTGTTGGAGAGATTGGAAAGAAGGGGAATTATGGTTTTCAGAAACGACATAAGAGGGGCGATCGGACTGGACGTAAGCAAACCCTGGGGAAGAAACAAAAGGGCAGAACTAAATAAGGTTCATGTGATGTTTTAAGGGTATTACAGGTAAGGCTTACCCTTGACATGATAAACATTAAAATAGTACAATTATCAACAGAAAAGGAGCATGAAAAATTGGCAAGTAATTTCGATTTCAGAAAAGAAAATAAAACTGAACATGCCTTTAAGACCTTTGCTCAGGATGTTAAGAGAGGCTTTGAAGAGTCGGTACTGTTTATGTATGGGGCAGAGGACTATCTGATCGAATGGGCAGTAGATACCCTTGTAAAGCGTTTTGTGGGTAAGTTTGCTCTCGATACTGATTTTGAGAGGCCTGACGGCGATACGGTAACTGCTGAAGAGATACTGCGCTCCTGCGAGACTTTTTCCATGCTTTCTGAAAGGCGTTTGATATGGGTGAGAGATTATGCACCGCTTTTGCAGGATAATGCAAAGGGCTTTTCAGAAAACCAGTTGAAACAGCTGGAAGAATATCTCGATATGCCCAACCAGGGAACCCTCCTTATCTTCAGTTCTTCCCGAATCAAAAATGACCCGAAGGACCGGAGAGAGAAGAGAACTAAGCTGGATAAACTCCTGCTTAAAAAAGCTCGCTGCTACGATTTCTGTCCCCTTGACAGAAAGGCACTCAGGGCATTTATAGAAAAGCGCATCAAATCCTCAGGTCTTGTGATCTCCCGTGATAATGTGGAGTATCTCATGGATTCAACGGGATATTTCCATAAGGATACTGAATACAGGCTTATGAATCTGGATGCGGATCTTACGAAAATCGTGAGCCTTGCATCTGACAGAAACGGCATGCCGGACCAGGGCGAGAGCATTATACCTGATACTGAAGAAGCCGAGGTACCAAGACCGGAAATCTCAAGGGATGATATTGACCGGGCGATCCTGGGCGATATGGATACATATATTTTCGGTTTCCTGGATAATCTGGCCGCTAACCGTAAAGAGGAGGCGTTCATAACCCTTAATAATATGATGACCGAAGGAAGCGACGTTTTCGGACTTCTATCCATGATGGTCAATCAGTTTGAACTGATGACAGAAGTTAAGGAACTGGGAGACGAAGGGATGTCCAATGCGGCCATATCAAAGGAACTCGGGATCCATGAATTCAGGGTCAAAAAGGCTGTAGCTTCTGCTAACAGGCTCAACCTGGACAAATTAAAGAACATTCTCTGCCAGCTTTATGAGATCGATACGAATATAAAGCAAGGCAATATAGACGGAACCTTGGCTCTGGAACTTCTTATCGGAAGAATATAATTAAACCCCGCGATTGAAGTGAACCCCTTTCGTTAGACAAAAACTCTAATGAAAGGGGTTTTGTTGTTAACTGTTCTCTATTAATTCTTTTGCTGATCTTATGGTGGTTTCTGTAATGGTGGTACCGCCGATCAGTCTTGCGATTTCTTCGACCTTGGCACTGTCATCAAGATCTTTGATATGGGTGTAGGTTGAAGAAACATCGCTGTCTTTATAGATCTTGTAATTGTGTTCGCCGGCTGCAGCTATCTGCGGAAGATGGGTAATGCAGATGATCTGATGAGCTTTGCTGATTTCCTTTAACTTTCCGGCTACAACTGACGCAGTTATTCCTGAAATACCATTGTCTATCTCATCGAATATAAGGGTAGGGATGGAATCATAGGTGCTGATTACATTTTTGAAGGCCAGCATGATTCTGGAAATCTCACCGCCGGAAGCTACCTTGTATAAGGGTTTCAACGGTTCGCCCTTATTGGTGGATATCATTATCTCGACCTTATCCATACCGTCTTCCTGAGGCTGATCGAGAGGTGTTACCTCGATTTCTATCCTTGCATCCATGAAGTTGAGCTCCTTGAGTTCTTTAAGGGTTCGTTCGGATAACTCGGCGGCGGTTTTTTTGCGCTCTTCTGTAAGCAAGGCACAAGAGGAGAGTAGCTTTCGGCGCGTATCCAGAAGTTCCCTCTCAAGGATGGCTTTTTCTTCATCGAAGTTTTCGATGGTGCGGATTTTTTCCTCGAGTTCGTCCCTGTAATTAAGGATGCCTTCGATGCTGTCAGAATATTTTTTCTTAAGGCCATCGATAAGACTCTGACGGGATATGGCGCTGTCGAGTTCTGACTGTGAAAAGGTCAGGTTATCTCTCATGGAACTTAAATCGCGTGATATATCCTGCATCCTGTAATAAATGTCTGTGTATTCTGATGAAAGTTCGCTTAGGCTTGAACTGAACCCGGAAATGTGTTCCAAAGCTCTCATGCCCTTTGCAAACTCATCTAGGAAGGCTCCGTCTGAAGACAGGGCAGAGTAGGCTTGCTCAAGCCCTTCGTAGATCTTCTCGCTGTTTTTTAAGAGGCTTATCTTCTCTTCCAGATCATGGTCTTCATTGGGCTTAAGTTCTGCTCTGTCTATTTCCTGAGCTTCAAAGCGATGAAAGTCAAGGTTTCTCAGGTTCTGTTTCTCGTGATTGAGAAGGGAGATGAGTCTGGTCTTCACACTTTGGAATTCATGGAAGTCATCGGCAACGGTATTTTTAAGATCCGCTATCTCTTTAGTTCTGTAACTGTCCAGAAGCACGATGTGATAGTCTGGATTTAAGAGCGATTGATTATCGTACTGACCGTGAATATCCGCAAGCCTTCTTGATACCTGATTAAGGTTTGCCAGTGTGACGGTCTCGCCGTTTAACTTGCATAGATTCTTTCCCTGACGGTTTACCTCGCGGTGAATAACGATTTCCTCATCATCCAAAGTTCCCGTTAGTTCAACGATGGCTTTCTCTGTGCCTGTTCTGACACATGATGAATCAGCCCGGCTCCCCAGAGCCAGGCTGATAGCTTCGATAACTATTGATTTGCCGCTTCCGGTTTCACCGGTAATGATATTAAGCCCATCATTCAAATCTACTTCTGTATTTTCAATGATGGCAAAATTTCTTATGGCAATATGGTTGATCATTTGAATCCCCTGATTTTAGAAAATTGTTGTTTAAATAATTCGTTCTTCTTTATTTAGAAGAATCTTTAAGAAGACTTCCGAATTCTTTAAGAATAGTCGGCACGTTGGCTTTCTCGTCTACGATTACGAGAAGGGTATTATCACCGGCAATGGAACCTTTGATGTGAGTCATCTTGGAGGTGTCAATGGCTTCACCTGCTGCATTTGCACATCCAGCGAGAGTTTTGATGATTATGAGGTTTTCTGCCGAATCAACGGATACAACGGTCTGCCGGAATATTTTGACAAATCTCTCCGTGAGGGGGAGGTCGTTGGAAGTATTAACGGCATACTTGTATTTGCCATTGGAAGTCAAGGTCTTAACGAGCTGCAATTCCTTGATATCCCTTGAAATAGTAGCCTGTGTTACTTCATAACCCTCTTCCTTTAAAAGCTGTGAAAGCTTCTCCTGTGTGTCGACTTCGTTGTTATTAATGATTTCGATAATTTTGTTTTGTCTTGAATAACGCATGGAATAAACTCCTTTTCAAATGTTGATTTTAACTCAACTAGTCTTCGTTCCAAGCTTTGAAAAATCATACCATATAATTAAAAATAATTCAACATCAAAAGAATTAAAGTGCACACAATTTATAAAATAAAGGGTACGATTATGCTGGACAAACAAATGTTCCCTGTGTTAAAATGATTCTATGAGAATACTGGGAATTGACCCTGGTTACGCTATTTTAGGCTGGGGAGTGCTGGACGTAGAAGGCAACCGTTTCAAGGTTGTCGCGTATGACTCGATCCTTACGGATAAGGACACTCCGATGCCTAGAAGACTGCAGGAACTGTATATGGGTCTTGAAGAAATAATCGAAAAGTATAAACCTGAGGCGGCTTCCATTGAAGAGTTATACTTCAATAACAATGCCAAAACTGCAATCATGGTAGGTGAGGCGAGAGGAGTCGCTGTATTGGCGTGCGCTAACGGCGGGCTGAGCATCAGTGAATATACTCCTTTACAGATCAAGCAGGCTCTTGTAGGCTATGGCAGAGCGGACAAGAAACAGGTGCAGCAGATGGTAAAAACCATCCTGAATCTAGAGAAGGTTCCGAAACCGGATGATACGGCGGATGCTCTTGCGGCTGCTATCTGCCACGGACATTCCTCAGGAGGAGCCGGAGGGAAGCGCGAACTCAGAATAAGAAAAGGAATTTAAATCATGATAAGATACATTAAAGGCACATATACGATGCAGTTTGATACTGGCATCGTTATTGAGACCGGCTCGGGCATTGGCTTTGAGATCTATGTTCCAAGCGGCTCGCCCATATATAAGCATTCGGAGGGCGATGAGATCCAGGTCTTCACTGAAATGATCGTAAGGGAAGACGGCATGAGCCTCTACGGATTCCATAACAGAGAAAGCCTCGAATTCTTCAAATTGCTTACGTCTGTCAGCGGAATCGGACCTAAGGGCGCCATGGGGATCCTCGGATCAATGCCGGTTAATGAATTGAAATACGCCATCGCTTCAGGCGACGTGAAAGCCATAGCCAAAGCTCAGGGCGTTGGC
>JAEEGL012887297.1_pt1 | contig 10079 bp, 4 predicted proteins | sample 9134231 | NCBI WGS metagenome assembly JAEEGL01 (sample SAMN16246548, study PRJNA631951) | gut metagenome | biome: gut microbiome; feature: rumen; material: fiber-attached | host: Bos | place: Iran: Karaj | collected 2018-10 | reverse complement strand
GACGCTCAATTACGACACAATTACTCGTGACGCAACGCCTCAATCGGATCCATCTTAGCGGCGCGTATCGCAGGATAGACTCCAAAGACGACGCCAATAAGAATAGAGATCATAAACGCTAACGGAACCGACCAGAAAACTATGATAGGGGTCAATTCTTGAACGATAGGCGGCAAGCTGGCAAGAAGATCGGGATTGGTCTTCTTAAGGACGCTCATGGCAAATTTAGTAACCGGCGAACAAGTCAAACCGACTAAAACGCCCAGCCCGCCTCCGACGACGGAAAGAACGACCGTTTCAATCAAAAATTGTCGAATGATATCGCCGCGCTTAGCTCCCAAAGCGCGCCTAATGCCAATCTCTCTCGTTCGTTCGGTCACCGTCGCCAACATGATGTTCATAATTCCGATACCGCCGACAACCAATGAAATGCCGGCAATCAAGCCCATAAAGACGTTAAACATCATACGAGTCGTTTTCGCTTGTTCCAACAACTCGAGGGGAACGGTTATGCCATAGTCTTCAAACTTATTATGATATTTATCAAGCGTCAATTTAATAAGTTCAGACGTTTGCATAACGTCTGCGACGCTTCCAACCTTGAGCGTGATCTGTTTCAGCTGTACGGTCTCGCCTTCCATTGAACCGCTTCGGCGCACGACAACGGTGTCCCCAACGCGAGTTTGCATCGTTTGAAGCGGAATGTAGACGTCGTACGAGTAGTCTTCTGATTTTAACGAACTGCCAATCGCCGCAGAAGGAGCGCGAGAGTCGGCGACGCCAATCACGCGAAAATAGTAGTTGTCGCCAATACGTATCAACTTGCCAAGCGGTTCTTCATAAGGAAACAACGTCTGAGCGACGCCAGAACCCAAGATACAATAGTCGCACGCTTCGGCGTTTTCGTCGTCGGTGAAAAAACGCCCTTCAAACATGGAAATTTTAACGACGTCGACATAAGAAGCCGTACATCCGACAAGTCGGCCGTCAATCTTCCAGCGCCCGTTTTGAAACGTCTCTTGATAATCCTTAATGGGAGCCGAATTAACAATCGTAGGAATGGTTTCCGTCAATCGGGCGTAATCGGCGCGAGTCAAGCCGTACTCGGGTAGTTGCATTCCGCGCCCGCCGCTTCCGGACGAAAGGGCCTCGTTAGGCGGCTTGATCGTGCTAACGATAATATTGTCGGCTCCCAAACTTTCGATTTGCTCCTGAGCCTTCTGACTGATGCCTTCGCCGATCGCCATAAGCCAAATTACGCTTGCGACCCCGATGAAGATACCCAAGACCGTCAGCAAGGAGCGCATCGGGTGCAAATATAAACTTTTTATACCCGACAGCAACGTGCGAAACGCGTGTCTCATCTTAAAGAACAACCTATATTATTTCGGAATGAAACCGTCTAATATCCCAAATCCGATCAATTTTAAAAAAACGTTTCCTGTAATAGGGGAAAAACTCAAACGCTACGTCAAATAGGACGTAAACGGACGTCAGACTCTATCAAACCGTCCTTCAACCGGACAATTCTTTTGCTTCTGGCGCCGACGTCGTCTTCGTGCGTAACCAAAATAATCGTCCTTCCCTGTTCGCTCAATCGATCAAGGAGATCCAATATCTCAGCCGTAGTTTTTGAATCCAAGTTACCCGTTGGCTCGTCGGCCAGGATAAAATAAGGATCGTTAACCAAACTTCGCGCAATTGCCACGCGTTGTTGTTGACCGCCGGACAATTGGGTCGGACGATGGTTAAGTCGTTCTCCAAGTCCTACCATCTTCGCTAATTCAACACACCGTTTGCGAGAACGTAGCGAAGCGTTTCCCTGATAAAAGAGCGGCACTTCGATGTTTTCAATAACCGTCAGTTGCTGAATCAAATTATAGGACTGAAAAACAAAACCAATACGCGAAGCGCGAATCTCAGAGAGTCGGTCGTCGTCAAGAGTCGTGATATCGTCGTGTCCCAACCAGATCTTACCGTGGGTAGGTCGATCAAGACACCCCAGAAGATTGAGCATCGTGCTCTTCCCCGACCCAGACGCGCCCATAATTGCCACGTAATCGCCTTTTGGAACCGACAAGTCAACACCGCGTAAAGCGTAGACGGTTTCTCCTTTCAAAACGTATTCGCGTTTAACGCCCGATAATTTAGCGGCAAAGAATTCCTCGCCTTCTGTCGTGGGATCAGATCCCTTCTTTTTCTTTTTGTCAAACATTTGACTTCTTCAAGTTCAAAATTTGCTAGAAGGAGAACAGCCGATAAACGACGCGTCGAGAAAAAATAAACTCGTAATATCCCTCGACGAAAATCTTTAGCGACAAACGACGAAAAACGCATTACATCGGAGGAGGTCCCATGCGTCCGGAACCGGCTCCAGAATCGCCGGAACCCAAACTAGCCGAAGCGAACAGCTTCCCGGCAACGTCTTTGACCTCGTTATACCCCTTGACAAACTCGCTTTTCTGAAGAAGAGCGTCGCTGTTAAAGTCCATCTGCATAACGAAAAACGCTATCGCCTGACGAAGACTACTCGCTTCAGCCAACGACTTAATCGGTTCCATAACGGGGGGTTCAAAGTTCGGCGCTCCTTCGGGCAGATCGCCAAAACCTTTCGAAGTGCCCTTCGAATCCTCGCGGTTTTCGTCCTCGCCACGAGAATCGTCTTCCTGGCGAACGCCTTCCGCCTGCCCTTGGGCAACTGCGTCAGGACGATTCATTTCGCCTTGTCCTCTACCGGGTCTTCCCGGCATTCCGGACGCCTCGCCCGGCGCCCCAAACATTCCGGGCGCCCCCGCTGTTCCAGGCGTTCTTGGCATTCCGGAACCGCGCCTTGGTCTCTTCTCAACCTCGGCTCGTTCGCGTAAAATTTTATCCGCTACGTTCTGAACAACTTCAAAAGAAACTCCGTTGGCTCCGTTTGACTCGTCCCCAACGCAATACTCTTCAAACAATTTATCAATATCGTCGTCTGTCTCCGAATCCTGGAAACTCTTACGGTCGGTAAAGAAACCTATGACAAATTCAGTTGGTTTTAGTTTACCGTCCCCATTGGAATCCCAAAGGTCAAAGAGAGGTTTAAACGCGCCGTATTGAGAGTCGTCTTCATGTTTGAGCAAATTAAAATCAGTTTCCTCAGATTCAATAACTTCTCGTTTGACAAATTGATCCGAAGACGAGGCGTTCGACGAAACGTCTAACGCTTGCGAGTTGGGAAAGATTTTGTTAAAAATTTGTTCTGAATCTTCAAGAAGGAAATCAAGGGCTTCCTTAGTAACGTCGTTTCCACTAACGAATTTCGTCCAATCAATCTGTTCAAGATAAGAAATTCGTTCAAGCGGATCGGCTTCTGAGTCGCCGCGTAGCGTCTTAATTTCGTCTCGCAAACGCGATATTTCTTCGTTGGCGTCCTCTTTGGAAAAACCAGAGAACACTACGTCCGAATTGTCGGAGTCGCTTGTCTTCTGCAAGAGTTCTATCTCTTCTTGGCGACGGGTTATTTCATTCTGTCGCGCCGCTATACGAGCTTGAAGTTCGGTCGTCTTTGTAGAAATAGCGGAAAGCAACTCGCGTTGCATCTCCATAACCGTGCGAGAAAAGAACGGTTCAATCGACGCAATTTTCACGTCGTGCGCCAAACGCTCTTGAATCGACTTCGCGTACTCTACGGCCTCTTCTTCGCGCTTAGCGATCTCTTCAGGATCGTCGCTGTTCCCGCCAAAACCGCCGGCGCCGCCTCTACCTGCGCCGCCAAACATAGCCGCCAATTTGGAAAGATCAACTCCTTCCGGCAATGCGGACATGCCTCCCGGAACGCCTCCTGCCATACCTCCGGGCATACCGCTCGAAGCGCCTCCCGACATACCTCCGGGCATACCGCTCGGCATGTTTCCCAATCCGCCAGACGCAAAATTGGCAGAACTTGTTTCAATCTCCTTTTGTTTTGCTTCTTCCGCCTCGCGTTCCGCGACTTGCTCTTGATAAATCTCAGAATCCTCAAAATCAGAAGGAGCGTCAATATCGGGAAACGTCACGTTTTCACGATATAACCGAGCGCCGCTAACCACGACGTCTCCCTCTTTTAATCCGTCGAGAATGATTACCTGTTTTTCGTTTGAAGCGCCAAGAAGAACTTCTTTACACCCCCACACGCCTTCATTATACGTTATACAGTATGTCTTTTTACCATACTCAGTTACGCACTGTACAGGAACCATTAAAACGTCTTGTTGCTCGTCGGCGATAATACGAACCTGCGCAGTTAACCCCGAACGCAATTCGGGAATGTCCTCGTTAATCTTTACCAGCGTGACATAATCCTTTGCCGATGACATCCAAACTATTTCAGGATAAAGATTTACTTTCGTTACAACGCCTTCGACAATGCGATTGGGCATAGAGTCGAATGAAATCTTAGCAGGCATTCCGACTTTAACAGAAGAGATATTAGACTCATTGATCATCGTCTTAACTTGCATCTGAGTCTTGTCGGGCAAGCGAATTAATACCTGGCGCTGTCGAACGGTGGATCCCTCCTTAATCATTTCAGATTCCGACATACGGCGCGAATCCTGGTTCGCATAAACGACTTGGCCGTCTTCGGGGGCTCTAATTTTGCAGTTCGCAGAATGTAATCTGTATCGGTTCTCTCGGCTCAAGTTGATATTATACGAGTTCTTGTCTGAATCAACTTTCGCGCGAGCCGTCTCAATATCGGACATCAACGACGTGATCTGCTTTTCACTCGTATACTTCAAAAGCTTCATCTTTTTCAGGTTGGTTACTTCAAGCGAATTCTTTGCGCTCTCTTCGGCGACTTTGTCGATTTCGTATTGCAGTTCGGTAGCGTAGTCCAAACCCAACAGACGCTCGGTAAAACGCGTGGTGTCAGACTTCTGTTTCCGCGTCTGCTCAGCTTCAAAGATTGAGTTCTCGTACTCTTTCCAGCTTTCTTCAAACGTGCCTTCTACATACTCTTCCAAAGAAATTTCCGCTGATCGCAACGTCGCGCGCGAACTGTTCAACGTCGCACGGGAACTATTAGTCGTTACAATTTGAGAATCAAGTTTCTCGTCTACGTCCGACGAATCCAACTCCACGAGCAACTCGCCCTTTTTAACGTCGGATCCTTCCGGAATAAGGTAGATAACCGTCGCGGACCCTTCTACTTGCGAAGCGACGTCTGTATTCTTCGCGCTCTCCGCGCTTCCCTTGCCGTTGACCTCATGAATAAACGTGCCGCGTTCAGCGGTAGCATAAATAAGATTGAGTTTTTTTGACGCTTTAGAACTATTGACGCGCCAATACACGCCGCCCCCAATCGCAGCGGCAATAATCAACAAAAATAGAACAACGCCCGTCGCGCCGCCGCGTCTGCGCGGCAAGGAAAGACGACTTCTCTTGATATTTTTAGTTCGTTTAAACATGAGAATTTCTCTTTGCCGATAATATGTGGATTCACGTGATATGCGTCTCAAAACGACAAACAGTTGCAAGACTACCAAACGTGAACTGTTGACCCAGTAATACAAAACTTACATTCAAATCGCACAAAGACCGTTCTTCCAAGAACAAGTCCGCTTAACAAAATGTAAAAAAACGCGTCAAATCGTCAAGATTTCCGAGACTGTCTCACCATCCAATATCGATCAAAAATAACGTCGTCTTTTAGATTTGTTGACTCAATTATAACAATCGTTACCATCAAAACAACCAATAAACCTTTTATCGTTTCTCTATACAGCGTTTAACCGCATTTCTGGTTAACGGGTAAAACATTCCTCTGTTATGTATAATCGCTATCTCTTAAACTTATAGGCAAAGTCTGCCGATAATGACAGCGCGTCTCTGTCACTTATAAGGGGGAGTGCAAACTACTCGATTTCGGGGAGCTTGTCTGTTTACTTAGACTGCTCCATATTTCCGCTTGTTTCGTTGTTTCAGGCAAATCTTGAAACAATTTGCTGGCGACTATGGTAAATCGCTTTAACAAGATACGCCAATAACGTGCGATACGAGGACATACGTATTATGAAAAATTCCAAAATTATTTTTAAAGCGTTCAATACCGTCGCGTTCCTTGTCGTATTGACATTTCTTGGACTGTTGTCGTTTGCAGGTAACGTTCAAGCGCAAGCGCCTTCAAATGCCGCGCAATCATCACGCGGTCAATGGAAAATCCAAGAAGACGGACAAAACTGCGAATATACCTTCGGGGCGTTATTCAATGACGACAAAGAAAATACGCCACAAGCCCCCGTTATTTCTAAAATAATCGTAAAAGATTCCTACATTTACGCAAGCTGCGACGACAAGAGAATATATCGATTTGACCTTAAAAATGATCTCATGCAGAAACGTAAGGAAGGCCTTAAAGAGGTCTTTGGAAGCGCAAACTCCTGGATTCGAGCTATCGCAACGGCGCCGGAATTGGATGAAATCGCTGCGATTTCCCAAAAAGGTCAGTTGTTCGTTTTTCTCGTAAAAAGCGGAACCGAACAGACGATTGTGAAAAAATGCGAAGCGCTAGTAGAAACAAGAGGCGCGCACGACGTCGTCTATTCCCCTGACGGAGAATATCTTGCAGTTTGCGGAACAGATCCCTACATATCAATTTACAAAATTAACAGAAGCGCAGATAAAGAAACGATCGACGTCTCTCTATGGAAAAAGTTGTCAGTGACCAATTCTGCCTCAACTGCGATCCAATTCTCCCCTGATGGGAAAATGCTGGCAGTTGGGGACCGAAACGGAGTCGTACGCGTTTGGCGTTTTGACGACGGCAAACTAACAGGTCCTTTCCTCAAACTGACTTTAAACGATGAAAACACTGGCGTGGGACGTCGAATTCGGGCCGTCGCTTTTAACGCTGCCAGCTCTTTAATAGCGGTGGGCGGCGATCATTCAAAGATACTCGTCTATGACGCCAATACGGGCGACTTGGTATCCCGATTGATACTACCTAGCGCAGAGAGTGAAAACAAAGACAACGAAAGAAGTATCGACTCAGGCAAAGGGATGGTATACTCTCTAGTCTTCTGCGGCGACAGATTCCTGACTTCCGGCGACTCTCTTAATCGAGTTCTTTTGTGGGACGCAATGAAGGGTATTGACGAGAAAAATACTAGTCAACCAACATCGGCGACGCATACGGGCACCGTTTCAACGTTAGCCTATTACACGACAGAGGACGGCGATTTCGTCTTAAGTTCCGGGTTCGACGCGAAGATCGTGAGATGGAGATTGGTCAAACAGTAAAAGATTAAAGACGCTATGTAAAAACGTCTAATGTTTTTTACCGATTATGCCGATTATGGCGATATGGGCTTTTTGTCCGCGCGATAATCGGCATAAAATGTAGATTGAGCGTTTTAATAACACTCTTTCTGATCGTCAAATAGACCAATTTTGGATTAACACGTAATCAAAGGCAGGACTTTAATACGTAATCACAAATTGGGCTAATTGCTGGCGATATTTTATGTCGATTTCCGCTAAAAATACGTCCGGAGTCGTTTGAAGACAAGGACTTGTGGCATTAAGGTTTTAACGTTTTTTGAGCCTTAACGTCCGAATGTGCTTTTAACTAGCGTTTTTTGACGAGCCTGGCAATCTGAATCGTTTAGTTCAGGTCGTTTTGTATGCGCGTATTGAGAAAACGTGGGCAAACGTTGAATCGCTGGTTTTTTAAAAAAGAGAAATAGTGCGATTCCGAGATTGGTTTCGTACGGAAAGGGCGGGAAGTAATGTCGTTCTTCATGCAAAAACACGCGATTGAAACAAAGTCGTTAGGTCTGAAACACAGACGAATTGGACGTTCTAAAGGCGACGATCGTAATCCTTCGGCTAATCGGATCTGCCGAGTTGAAGAACTTGAAAAGAGAGAATATCTTGCCGCCGATCCTATCTCCGTCGGCGTAGTGTATGCTGAACAGTACGTCGAAGCGCTCGGCGATAAGTTTTACGTAGCCTGGGTAGGAGGCGAAGACGGTTGCACTACTCTCGACACCTTGGTAATTAATCTCGACAAGAACCAAAATGGAACGCTCGACGAAGGCGAGGCTTGTTTCGACACCGAGGGTAGCGGAGAAGTCTATTCATACGTTCCCTTCACGTTGGTTGAAAAATCAGACGAAATCGGCTACCAGGCGTACGTAGAAGACGGCGGCACTGTTCTGACGATTTCCTTTACGAACTTCCACGCCGGCGACACGTTCGTTTTCTGCATAGACATTGACGAATATCAGCCTTCTTCGACCAATAACGCGCAAGTCGAAGGCGGCGAAATGGGCGGGTCTATCGTTGAAGACCTGGACGGCTCCCTCGTTTCGGCGACGTTTAGTTCGACGCATTACCAGACAGAAGTCTGGTCTGGAATGTTTGTCGACAATTATGACGACGAATATGTAAGATACCCTGAGTTTGACGAAATCTACAGCAATGGCGTGACGTCTTCTCGCAGTCAAGGCAACGCCTTTCTTCCCTATGATGAAGACGACCAAAACGAAGGTATCTCGCAGGCTGGCGTTTACGATAGATTTGACCTGACGCCGAAACCGATTGTCATTTCTGGCTTCGTCTACGAAGATCACGACGTCGATTGCAATTATGATCCAGAAGACATTCCGCTTGCAAATGTCGAAGTAACGTTGCTAAACGAAAAAGGCGACGTCGTGGGCGTCACGACTACTGATGTTCATGGGTTCTACCAATTCAAAGGCGACAATCTACTTCCTGGCAGCTACAGTATCGTCTCGCAGAGCGACGTTATTTCGCCGACGGGATGCTATTACGCGGACTTCTGCGCGCACGGCGGAACGTTTGGTGAAAAAATCAGCCCGCTCGTTATCGAAGTCAAGGGAATGCAAGGCGGAGACGAAGCGCCTGATAATAACTTTGCGAAAGTATTGCCGGGCTCAATCTCTGGATTTGTGTTCGAAGACCGCAACAATGCAGACGGTAAAAACGAGGGCGAAAGCTGGGATGGAGTTCGCTATCCCGCCCAAATTGAACTGTATCGTATTGATTACACGCAAAACGGACCCGTTTACACGTTAATGGAAACACAGACCGTCGATAAAGACGGGTACTATAAATTCGTGCTCGACTGTTCGTACAACGACGCCGGAACAGCTCGAAAACTACCGGGAAGAACTTACGAAGTTCGCGAAATATTCAGTTCCCCCGACTATGTCGACGGGAAAGATTACGCTGGTTCGCTGGGCGGCGTGGCGACAAACGACGCTATTACCGAAGTGTTCGTAGGTTACGACGAACATGGCGTTCATTACGATTTCGGCGAACTTAAGTTGGGATCTATCGCAGGCAACGTTTATGAAGATCGCAATGACAACGGCGTAATCGATCCTGGCGAGGGAGGAATTGCAAACGTTACCGTAGAGCTTTATCAGTACGACGGTTCCAAATATGTGAAAGTTAATGAAACCAGGACGAAAGAAGACGGTTCATATAAATTTGACGGTCTGAATATCATCTACGATTACGCCGTAAAAGAAATACAACCCGACAATTACGCCGACGGAAAAGATACGATCGGTTCGCTTCAGGGGCTGAAAACGAACGACTACTTCTACGATATCGAAGTCGGATGGGATCAACACGGCGTCGACTATAATTTTGGGGAACTGAAACTCGGTTCAATCGAAGGAAACGTTTTCGAAGATCGGAACGACAACGGAATCTTTGACGGTTCTGAAAGCGGCATAGGCAACGTAAGAGTCGGCCTTTATCAATGGAACGGCGCTAGTTACGATTTCTTAAGAGAAACGACGACAGATTCAGAAGGAGCATATCGTTTTGACAACCTCGATATTGCGCGCCAGTATGCCGTTCGTGAGCTAGAACAACCGGCTGGATACGTCGACGGTAAGGATCATGTCGGTTCGCTTGGCGGAGAAATCGTCAACAATGAGGAAATACGCTCCATCGACGTTCAATGGGACGATCACGGCGTCAGTTACGACTTTGGCGAGCTCAAATTGGGTTCAATCTCCGGCTATGTCTATCATGACGCGAACGACAACGGCGCTTTTGAAGCGAACGAAGATCCTATTGCCGGAGTT
>JAEEGL012776073.1_pt1 | contig 10079 bp, 9 predicted proteins | sample 9134231 | NCBI WGS metagenome assembly JAEEGL01 (sample SAMN16246548, study PRJNA631951) | gut metagenome | biome: gut microbiome; feature: rumen; material: fiber-attached | host: Bos | place: Iran: Karaj | collected 2018-10 | reverse complement strand
GCCGCTTCATACGGCGCGCCGATAGCTATAAGATATCCGCGCGGTCCCGTATGCGAGGAACTTGAGGAATTCCGCTCCGAGATAGTAGCGGGAGAAGCGGAATGGATCTACAGAGAGGAAGATATTGCACTCTTCGCAGTCGGATCGATGGTAAGTGTTGCCGATGAAGTCAGAAGGAAACTCGAGGAGAAAGGCCATAAAGCCAGCCTTATCAATGCGAGATTCGTAAGCCCGATAGATAAGGAAACGGTGAGAGAAGCACTCAGATTCCACAAGATAATCGTTACGCTCGAAGAAAACGTGCGCAGCGGCGGATTCGGTGAAAAGGTCCTCGATATCGTAAACAATGAAAGACTGCTTTATCCCGGAATAGGCACAAAATGTCTTATCATAAGCCTGCCCGATGAATTCATTGAGCACGGAGATTGCAAGATATTAAAGCAAAAAGCCGGAATAGACGCGGATTCAATAGTGGAAAAGATCATAAACGCAATGTGATCGTAAAGACGTATGAAAGAAAGACTTGATATGATCCTGGTGCAGGAAGGATATGCGCCTTCCAGGGAAAAAGCCAAAGCAATCATTATGTCCGGAGTTGTGTATGTGAACGGACAGAAGGAAGATAAAGCCGGCAGCTTTTTCGACACCACAAAATCAAAGATAGAAGTAAGGGGAGAAACTCCCAAATATGTCAGCCGCGGAGGCCTTAAGCTTGAAAAAGCCATGGAAATATGGGGATTTAAGCTTGACGGCAAGATCTGCATGGACATAGGAGCCTCAACCGGAGGATTTACCGACTGCATGCTCCAGAACGGGGCATCCAAGGTTTATTCGGTCGATGTCGGACACGGACAACTCGCGTGGAAGCTTAGAAACGACGAGAGAGTCGTGGTTATGGAGCAGACGAACTTCCGCTTCATGAAACCTGAAGATATCGATGAGAAACTTGACTTTGCAAGTGTGGATGTATCATTCATATCGCTTGATAAGATACTTCCTCCCGCATACGATCTTTTAACCGACGAGGGAGAGATGGTCTGCCTGATAAAGCCGCAGTTTGAGGCGGGTAAAGAAAAGGTCGGGAAAAACGGCGTTGTAAGGGATCCTGCAGTACATGAGGAAGTAGTCCTCAGAATAGCGGGATTTGCTTCGGGAGCAGGCTTTAAAGTTGAAGCGGTTGATTTTTCACCGATCAAAGGCCCTGAGGGAAATATCGAATACCTGATGTATATCAAAAAGATGAGTGAACCCCAAGTCCTCTCGGAAGAAATGATTGAAATCATTAAGAATACAGTCGGAAGATCCCACGATTCTCTGTAAACAAGGATATGGATCATGAAGAAATATGTTATTTACACAAATCCGAATAAAGACAAGAACCTTGAAGTATCCTCGAGAGTAAAGCTTTTTCTTGAGGAAAGGGGAGCAGAAGTTTCTTTTTTCAATGACTACACCGGGGATTACGCGGAAGATGTATGCATGATCGTGCTTGGCGGTGACGGAACCATGCTCCGCGCCTCAATGGAGACCGGCTTTTCGATGAATGGTCCCATGGTCGGCATCAATCTTGGTACCCTCGGATTTCTCGCGGAGATCGAAAACAGCAGCACAAATATTGAAAGATCGCTTGAAAAGCTTTTGGCAGACGACTACAGGATTGAAAAGAGAATGCTTCTTGAGGGAAGCATAAACGGTGCGGACAAGATATGTGCTCTCAATGATGTGGTGCTTGCGAGAAAGTCCGGACTTTATGTTCTTAATTTCAAGATATTCGTTAACAGCCAGCCGCTTGCAAACTATTCGGCTGACGGAATTATAGTATCGACTCCGACCGGATCGACAGGTTATAATCTGTCCGCCGGAGGACCGATAGCAAGCCCGGCATCGGAACTTATAATGCTTACTCCGATATGCCCTCATACACTGAATCACAGGAGCCTGATTCTCTCTTCGGAAGATGAAATAACAATTGTTATTCCTGCATCAAAAGAGGGTGGAACGCAGGAACTTGAGATAAGTTTTGACGGAAGCCGCAAGGAGACCGTAAATACAAATGACAGCATAGTGATACGCAGATCAGACAGATACGCGAAATTCGCGAAGATAGGAAAAGACAGTTTTGTCGAAGTCCTGAACAGAAAGATGAACGAATAATAACGGTATTTGAGAGAAAAAGGTGAAAAATGAAATCATCAAGACAGAAAAGAATCCTTGAACTTATAGAGAAAGATATGGCGGGAACTCAGGAAGAACTCGTAAAGATGCTCGCCGACAGCGGCTTTGAAGTTACGCAGGCAACCATATCGAGAGACATAAAAGAACTCGGGCTTACCAAGATAAGGACTCCTGAAGGCTCCCATAAGTACATCATAATGGGAAAAGACCGCGGAGATCTGAATGATAAGTATATCCGCGTTCTAAAAGACGGATTCGTTTCAGTAGATGTAGCCCAGAATATCCTTGTTATCAAGACGGTTCCGGGCATGGCTATGGCTGTGTGTGCCGCGATCGACGCGCTCGAATTCAAAGAGATCGTAGGAGCGGTAGCGGGTGACGATACAATCATGGCCGCTGTAAGAACCACTCACGAGGCAAAGACCCTTATGGGAAAGATAAGATCACTTATTTAGTCCGGTAAAACAGCAGGAAAGACTATGTTACAGAGCATACATGTTAAAAATCTTGCCCTTATAGAGGATTCGGAGGTAGAATTCTCCGAAGGGCTCAATATAATAACCGGAGAAACCGGCGCGGGTAAATCGCTTCTTATCGGTTCAGTAAATCTGGCTCTCGGAGGCAAATTCGACGCATCCCTTTTAAGACAGGGAGCAGAGAGCGGATTTGTGGAGCTGGTTTTTTCATGTAAAGAGGAAAATGTAAACGATAAGCTAAAGGAGATGGAGATCACTCCCGAGGAAGACGGAACCGTGATAATCCAAAGGAAGTTTTCCCAGGGAAAAAGCTCGTGCAGGGTTAACGGCGAAAGCGTTACTCTGAAGGCTTTGCAGGAGCTTTCAGCCGAACTTATCGATATACACGGGCAGCACGATCACAGAAACCTTCTGAAGAGATCAAAACACCTAGAGATAATCGACAGTTACGGCACGGATGAGATTTCGCCCATTCTTGATGAACTCCGAAAGCTTTATAGGGAATACAAGGATCTTCTAGCGGAATATCAGGAGAATAAAAAAGACTCCGATACAGTAGCACGTGAAAAATCCCTTCTTGAGTTTGAAGTAGAAGAGATCGAAAACGCAGCGGTAAAGCCCGGAGAAGATGAAGAACTGGAAGACCTCTATGTCCGCATTTCAAATGCGAGAAAGATTGCGGAATCTCTCGGAGAAGCGTATAATCTTACTTCTGATGGCGATGGAGACGCAGCGAGCAGAATAGGACAGGCGTTAAGAGATATTTCCTCTGTTTCCGGATACGATAAAAGGCTTGATTCGCTTGTCGACCAGATATCCGATATAGAATCACTTCTTAACGATTTCAACAGAGAACTCTCGGGATTCCTCAATGATTATGATTTTGAGGAAGGAGAATTCGACAGAGTCGAGAAAAGACTTAACCTGATCAACGACCTTAAGAATAAATACGGCGGAAGCATCGATTCGATAGCGGAATACGGAAAAGAAGCCGCTGAAAAGCTCGAGAAATACGCGAACTACGAAGAATATATCAGCACGCTTGAGAAAAAGACCGAAAAGCTTAAAGCTGACCTTGAAAAGAAATGCACGGAGCTTTCAGGAGTGAGAAGAAAAGCCGCCGACAAGCTGACAAAAGAGCTTAAGGAATCGCTTGAAGGGCTGAACTTTGTTCAGGTTAATCTCGAGATAAAGCTCGACAGATCAGAGGAGATAAGCGCGAAAGGCTTTGACGAAGCAGACTTTTTGATCTCAACCAATATAGGTGAGCCCATAAAACCGCTTGAAAACGTAGCCAGCGGCGGTGAGCTTTCAAGAATAATGCTCGGGATCAAGACCGTCATGGCCGCGCAGGATAACACGGAGACGCTTATCTTTGACGAGATAGATGCCGGAATAAGCGGAAGGACTGCGTGGAAAGTATCCGAACAGCTCGGTCTTTTAGCCGGAAGGCACCAGGTGCTCTGCATTACGCATCTGCCGCAGATAGCCGCTATGGCGGACGAGCACTTCGTAATAGAAAAGAGTTCCGATTCGGGAAGTACTAAGACCGAAGTAAGAGGACTTAATGATGAGGAGAGCGTGAGCGAACTCGCAAGGCTTTTGGGAAGTGATGAGGAGTCGAAAGCCGCGATCGAGAATGCCCGTGACATGAAGGACAAGGCTCGCGAATATAAGAAAAACACAGGGAAAGCTTAATGCTCCCTGCGATATAAGTATTAAGAGGATTATGAAAAAATGAAACAGAAGAGAGAAGATGTAAGAAACATCGCGATCATCGCGCATGTTGACCACGGTAAAACTACGCTCGTTGACGAGCTTTTAAAGCAGAGCGGCGTGTTCCGTGAAAACCAGGAAGTGGCTGAAAGAGTCATGGACTCAAATGATATTGAGAGGGAGAGAGGCATTACCATTCTTTCAAAGAATACCGCGGTAATGTATAAGGGAACCAAGATAAATATTATCGACACCCCCGGCCATGCCGATTTCGGAGGCGAGGTTGAGCGTGTACTCAAGATGGTTAACGGAGTTATTCTCGTTGTCGATGCTTTCGAAGGAGCAATGCCCCAGACAAAGTTCGTACTCAGAAAGGCTCTGGAACTGAAACTTCCCGTTATCGTATGTATCAACAAGATCGACCGCCCCGAGGCTAGACCTGACGAGGTGGTTGACGAGGTTCTCGAGCTTTTCCTTGAACTTGACGCTGATGATTCACAGCTTGACTGCCCCTTTGTATTCGCATCGGCGAAGGCAGGTATCGCCTCTCTTGACGCAGGCGAGAAGGGTACCGATATGGAGCCCCTTTTCGAGACCATCCTTGACTATATCCCCGCACCCGAGGGAGATCCCGAGGCAGGCACACAGGTTCTTATCAGCACGATCGATTATAACGAATATGTAGGCCGTATCGGTGTCGGAAAAGTAGACAACGGTGTAATTAAGGTAAATCAGGATGTTGTAATCTGCAACCATCATGAGCCCGACAAGCAGGTTAAGGTAAAAGTCAGCAAGCTCTATGAGTTTGACGGACTCAACAAAGTAGAGGTTAAGGAAGCCGGAATCGGATCAATCGTAGCTATTTCCGGTATTTCGGACATCCATATCGGAGATACTCTCTGCTCGCCCGAAGCAGTAGTTCCCATTCCTTTTCAGAAGATCTCGGAGCCTACGATCGCTATGGACTTCATGGTAAACGATTCTCCACTCGCGGGACAGGAAGGAAAGTACGTAACCAGCCGTCATATAAGAGACAGGCTTATGAAGGAACTTAATACAGATGTATCGCTCCGCGTTGAAGAGACCGATTCAACCGATAGATTTAAGGTAAGCGGAAGAGGAGAACTTCATCTTTCCGTACTTATCGAGAATATGCGCCGCGAAGGCTTTGAATTCGCCGTATCAAAGGCTCAGGTACTCTACAAGGAGGACGAGAACGGCAAGAAGCTCGAACCCATGGAGCTTGCCTATATCGATGTTCCCAATGACTTTGCCGGAGCGGTTATCGAAAAGCTCGGTCAGAGAAAGGGAGAGCTCAAAAATATGGGCTCTATCTCGGGCGGAACTTACACAAGGCTTGAGTTTTCAATCCCTTCAAGAGGACTTATCGGATACCGCGGTGAGTTCATGACAGATACCAAGGGAAACGGTATCCTTAACACAATCTTTGACGGATATGCACCCTACAAGGGAGATATAGCATACAGAAAACAGGGCTCACTGATCGCTTTTGAAGCGGGAGAAGCCATAACGTATGGACTTTTCAACGCGCAGGAGAGAGGAACCCTCTTTATCAGCCCCGGAGAGAAAGTATACGCGGGCATGGTTGTGGGCCAGACCGGTAAGTCAGAGGATATTGAAGTAAATGTCTGCAAGAAAAAGCAGCTGACAAATACCCGTTCTTCAAGCGCTGATGAGGCATTGAGACTTACCCCTCCGAGGATCCTTTCGCTCGAGCAGGCTCTTGATTTCATCGAGACCGACGAACTTCTGGAAGTTACGCCCACAAAGCTCCGTATCAGAAAGAAGCTTCTTGACTCAAGACTCAGAAAGCGTGCCGGATTCAGTTCGAACCAGTAGATTTAATTCTTGAGGAATTGTTTAAGGCAATCTATACATAAACACTTCAAAGTGCTATAATTTATTTGATTTTGCATATTTTGATTTGAAACAGAAAGAGGTAATGATTATATGGCTATATTTACAGGCTCAGGTGTAGCAATTGCCACACCGATGAAAAAGAACGGAGAAATTGATTACCCCGCTTTTGAAAAACTTATAGAATTCCAGATAGCCGGCGGCACTGACGCGATCATCGTATGCGGTACCACAGGCGAGGCTTCCACCCAGAGCCATGAGGAGCATCTTGAGACTATCAAGTTCTGCGTGGATGTAGTTAAAAAGAGAGTACCTGTTGTAGCCGGAACCGGATCCAACTGCACTGAGACAGCAGTATATCTCTCAAAAGAAGCAGAGAGTTACGGAGTAGACGGTGTTCTTCTTGTGAGCCCTTATTACAATAAGGCTACACAGAACGGTCTCTACCAGCACTTCAAGACTACCGCCGACGCGATAAGCATTCCCGCAATTCTTTACAATGTTCCCAGCAGAACAGGATGCAACATCCTTCCCGAGACAGCAGTAAGGCTTGCAAAGGAAGTAAAGAATATCGTCGGAATCAAGGAGGCAAGCGGAAACATCAGCCAGATCGCACATCTTGCAGCGATCAGCAAAGGCTGCATCGATATTTATTCCGGTAATGACGATCAGATAATTCCGATCATGTCACTCGGCGGAATAGGAGTTATCTCCGTACTTGCCAATGTAGCTCCCAAGGAGACTCATGATATCTGCCGGCTCTACCTTGACGGAAAGGTTAAAGAGGCATGCGCGGAACAGCTCAGAGCACTTGATCTCTGCAACGCACTGTTCTGTGAGGTAAATCCGATACCCGTAAAGAAAGCTCTCGAGCTCATGGGAATCATTCCGGGCGGAATAAGGCTTCCTCTTACCGAGATGGAACCTGCCAATACGGAGCGTCTCACCAAGGCAATGAGAGAGTACGGAATACTTAAATAATTGAATTAAATATCGGTTGATATGAATAACACTTGATATTCATAACAACCGATATTATTTTATAAACCCAGTAAATACAAGGCTTTGAAGGATATCGCAGAAAGGGATAAAATATGATAAACGTTGTTATGCATGGATGTAACGGAAGAATGGGACGGGTTATTTCGGACATAATTTCAGCCGATGAAAACCTCAAAATGTTTGCCGGCGTAGATAAGTTTGATGATGGTCATAATCCTTATCCCGTATATAAAGATGTAAAAGAGATTCCCGACGGAGCCGATGTCATAATCGACTTTTCAAATGCGGATGCTGTAGACGGATTACTTGATTACTGCGCTCAGAAAAATATTCCAGTTGTCCTCTGCACAACTGGATTGTCCGAAGCACAGCTCACAAACCTGAAAGAAACTTCCAAGAAAGTTGCGATCCTTAAGTCCGCTAACATGTCACTCGGAGTAAACCTTCTTATGAAGGCTCTCAAGGAGTATGCTCCTATACTTGCCGAGAACGGATTTGATATAGAAGTAGTAGAAAAGCACCATAATCAGAAGCTTGACGCTCCCAGCGGTACAGCTATAGCACTTGCCGATGCCGTTAACAGCGCATTTGACGAGTCAGACAGATACGAATATGTTTACGATCGTTCAACCAGACGTGAGAAGAGACGCGCTAAAGAGATAGGAATAAGCGCCGTTAGAGGCGGTACTATCGTAGGGGATCATGATGTGATCTTTGCAGGACAGGATGAAGTCGTAACATTTTCACATATGGCATATTCAAGAGCCCTTTTCGGAAGAGGCGCGGTTTCAGCCGCAAAATTCCTTGCAGGAAAGCCAGCGGGCCTGTACGACATGAGCAACGTGATAGACGAACTCTTAAGGTAAAAGTATGGAATTCAGACCCTGTATCGACATCCATAACGGAAAAGTCAAACAGATAGTGGGCAGTTCCCTCAAAGACGCAGGGGACAGTGCCAAAGAAAATTTTACAGCGGATAAGCCCGCATCATATTATGCGGGGCTTTATAAAGAAAGAGAGCTGACCGGCGGACATATCATTATTCTAAATTCCGTCGGAAGCTCTTATTATGATGAAAGCAAAAAGCAGGCGGTGGATGCCCTTAAGGCGTATCCCGGCGGAATGCAGATCGGCGGAGGTATTACGCCCGAAACAGCCGGCGATTTTCTTGATGCGGGAGCATCTCATGTAATAGTCACTTCCTATGTATTTCAGGACGGAATCATCAATTATGACAATTTAATAAAGATGAGCAGTGCTGTTGGTAAGGAAAGACTTGTGCTCGACTTAAGCTGCAGACTGACCGGACGCGGCTATATGGTCACGACGGACAGATGGCAGAATATCACAGAGGAAGAAGTTACCGTGAAGCTTCTGGAGAAACTTTCCGAATACTGTGATGAATTTCTGATCCATGCGGTGGATGTTGAGGGAAAGAATTCAGGGATTGAAAAGGATCTTGTGAAAATGCTCGGTACTTACTGCGGAAATCCCGTAACTTATGCGGGCGGAGTTCACAGTTATGAGGACATTGACAGGATAAGAGACCTTGGCAAAAACAGGATCAATTTCACTATTGGCAGCGCTCTCGACCTCTTTGGCGGGGAACTTTCTTTCAAAAAGGTTAACATAATGTTGCAAAATAATTAAATCTGTGTTAAATTAAAAAGACTTGATGCAATATTTTAGGATAACTATGCCATTTTCCGCGCATCGGGAGGTTTTTTTGCGAAACGATTATGTAATAAGAATTAAATCGAGCAAGCATAAGCGCAGGGTCTTCAGACACCTGATCCTTGCTTCGGATGATACGGAGGCAAGGCCAAAGGTAGTAAAGTACCACGTGATGACATCGATTATCCTGGCAGCTGTCTTCAGTCTTGTACTCGGTGGATTCGTCGGACTGGTAATCTTCGAAAGAGGACGCGATGAGCGGTTTGAGAAGACTATTGCCGAGCGCGACAGCGAGATCGAGCAGCTGAATGACGAAAAAACAGTGCTGAACGGAGAAATCGCTTCACTCAATGACAAGATCGAGATCTTGAGCAATACGGTGCAGACAAAGACGGCAAACGAGACAGAGCTTGCAGAGACTCTTGAAGCCCAGTCAATCCCTTCAGAGTATCCGCTGACCGGAAGCGCTTCATTTACCAGTATGGACGGAGAAGAACCGGGATGTATCTTCGATGCGTCGGACGGATCAACAGTTGTAGCAACAGCAGCCGGTAAAGTGACGGAGATCATCGAGAACGAGGATGCCGGAAATACGGTAATAATCGACCACCAAAACGGATATATCACCACATATATAAATAAAGGTGATGTGATGGTCAAAAAAGGCGATGAGGTATCACAGGGAACCACCCTGTTTATCATAGGAGACGGTAATACAGAATTGAGATATCAGATATCTAAAGAAGGTATTTATATTGATCCGCTGGATGTAATCCATATAGACGGATAAAAAAGGAGACGAAATGGCTAAAAACGAAACAATAAAGATTGCAACTTTGATCGGACAGGGAAGTGTCTGCGACGGAGATTTTAAGTGTAACGGAAGCGTAAGAATCGACGGTACCGTTAACGGAGAAGTTACCGTAAGCGGAATGCTCGTACTCGGAGCGGCAGGAGAGATCAACGGAAATGTTACCGCGAAGGCAGTTCAGATCGGCGGACAGGTTACCGGAGACGTAAATGCACCCGAGAGAGCAGAACTCACATCAACCTCTAAGGTCATCGGAAATGTCACGACGAACATTATCGTTATCGATGAGAATGCTGTATTCCAGGGTGCAGTAAACATGAATCAGGATGCTCCCGAGCGCAAGGGCG
>JAEEGL011956886.1_pt1 | contig 10079 bp, 7 predicted proteins | sample 9134231 | NCBI WGS metagenome assembly JAEEGL01 (sample SAMN16246548, study PRJNA631951) | gut metagenome | biome: gut microbiome; feature: rumen; material: fiber-attached | host: Bos | place: Iran: Karaj | collected 2018-10 | reverse complement strand
TGATACACAGGCCGTTCTGCAAGTACCTGTGCCCGCTTGGAGCAATCTACGGCCTGTTCGCCAAGTTCAGCCTTTACCAGATGAGCCTGGACAAGAGCAAGTGCATAGGCTGCGGCAAGTGCGAGAGCGTATGCCCCATGACCGTCAAATGCACACAGGACATCAACAGCGCCGAATGCATACGCTGCGGCCGGTGCAAGGCGGCCTGCCCCGTGCATGCAATCGATTCCACGTTCGGATTCGACAGATCCAAGCTCAAGCAAACCGATTCCGCCGCAGACTGAAACCCCCGGCAAGAGTCTTTTTTCAGTTGATTCCCGAGAATGCAGGCCTTACACTTTAAGCAAATGAGTTGATATAAGCTCAAAGGAGGGGAATCTATGAAGAAAATTGCTTTCATGGCCATAACGGCTGCCGTTATGGTTGCGCTGGTGTCCTGTGCATCCGCGGCAGGCGGAGCCGGCAAGCCCGCAAAAGTCAAAAGCCTGGAAGAACTGGCCAAGGCTGTCAGGGCGGAGAATGCCACGGTCATTCTCCAGAATGATGTTGCATGGAACTCCGCATATACCGGAGAATCGCCGTTTGAGATCGTCTGCGGAAAGAACGCGGTGATTGACCTGAACGGACACACGATTTCGGGAGTCAAGAGCTGCGGTTTCAGGATTTTCGGAAACTTCACCATCAAGAACGGAACGATTGTCGGAGAAGGCGACAGCTACGGTCTGCTGATCAACAGCAACAACACCACCTCCGGCGTGAACTACAATCCCGACACAAGGGAAAACAGCAAAGTCACAGTAGAGGATCTGAAGCTCGTACAGTGCGGAATCCGCGCAGAGCTCTCGACAATCAAGGTAATCAACTGCGATGTCCAGAACTCAGGAGAATCCGGACAGTCCAACTGCCTGTACTTCGTAGGTGTCTGGGCCACTGTGGAGGGCGGAAAGCTCAACCAGACCGCAAACCCGATCGAGACGATTTCAAGAACCAATTGCGTGTACTGCTCCGGAACTTCCACTGTCACCGTCAGCGGCGTCGTCCTCGAGGGAAACAAGAGGATGAACGCATACCAGAATACGGTTTCCTACATAGTCACCGACTGCGCAGGCGCAGTAACCACGACCCCGAATGTCGTAACAATCAGATAAAGGGAAGCGCTATAGGGAAATCCATATGCAGTTTCAGCCGGGCGGGGTACGCCCGGCTGTTTTTTTGTTCTTCGCGGATAGTCCTTGGCTTGATCTGTCTTTCGGCTCTGATGCCAGAACGAAAAAGACTATTCAATTAATCGTACCCGTTCCATCGTATGAAACAGAGCCGACAGTTGCGCCGTTTTTATCTTTGATTGTGGCACCGTTGAGAGTGACTGTTCCGCCATCTGTTGCGAAATGAACCTGATAGTCTGCAGAAGTGCCCAATGTGGTTCCGGCCGAAAGAACTGCAATGCCGCCTCTCTCAATGTATAGTCCGTAAGTTGAAAAACCGTTGAAGGATACCGTCGCATCGGCTGCAACAGATATCTTTCCGCTGTAATTAGCATATCCGCCGAACTTTCCCTTTACGGTAACGGTACCCTTGAGAGTTACTTCACCATAGGAATGGGCAACCAGTCCTGCCGATGTGGCATTGCTTGCAGTGACAATGGATGTATCCTGAACAACACCGCTGGAACCTTGGAATACGAGACCTCTGTAATCATCGTTGGAGAACGAACAATTCTTGACTTCAAGGGTTGAGTAGCCTGCAAGGCAAGAGTTTGCATTGATTCCGTCAAGAATGATTCGATGCTTCCATACGTTGTCGGAATCTGTGAATGCTCCGGGAATCTTTGATTGGGCAAGATTTATCAGAGCAGAAGTGGTTGCATTGCTGCTGCTGTAGTTGATGCAGAAACTGTACCTTGTGTTGTCTGAAGAACCCGTGAAGGATCCGTTTCTGATGGTAAATGAGTCACCGATGAAGTTCAGCGCATTGGTTTTGACATCCGTAATTGAATGGCCGTTCATATTGAAATTAAGGCCGGTCATATCAATTTCAACTGTTTCAGTCTGTGAGGAGGGCCAGACAATATCATTATCTAGAACAACTAATCTTGTTTCCAAAGAAGCAGCCTGTGCAGGAGCGGTTTTCAATTCATCAAGGGAAGTGACGTGGATGATGATTGTTGAGGCATCCTCGCCGCAAACATCGCATATTCCATCGCCGTTGGAATCGGTATGACCCGTAGCCTTTATTATCACTATCTCACCGCAGTCAAGACATTCGGCCTTTACATCTGTTGTACATTGTGCAACGACATCTCCGAAATTATGAATATGTGGTTCACAAGATACCAGCAAACCAAAACATATTGCTATGAATACTATAATCATTGTTTTTCTCATCTTCGTACTCCTTCAGCGATTATCCCTGACCGTTCCACCTTCACCGTCAACGGAAAGCTTGTCTGTAATCATTCCCGAATCATCGGTAAGCACAACACCCTTGTTAAGTGTGAGAATACCTTCTTTCATGTAAGCCTGAAATCCGTTTGCTGTTCCCAAAGATACTCCGGCTCCGAATGTTGCTTCTCCTCCTGTTTCGATATAGACACCATAGGTCTGAAACCCGGAAGCAGAAACCGTTGCGCCATCCGATACCAGGATCTTTCCGTTTCTGGCAGCATAGAAACCGAATTTGCCCTTTGCCGTTACATTGCCTTTAAGTGTTACGACACCATAGGAATGGGCAACCAGCCCTGCTGATGAACCGGCATCGGATGTCACAGCTTTCACGTTCTCGATTACACCGCTGGACCCCTGCATTACAAGTGCGCGGTACGCTCCACCGGAGAACTCGCAATTTGTAATCTCAACAGTGGAATAACCGATAAGACATGCAGTTGCTTTGATGTTTTCAAGAACGATTCGGTCTGACCAGACAGAATCGGAATCATTGTATGCACTTGGGATCTTTGATTCTGCCAAAGTCCTGAGTTCGTCAGTAGTAGCATTGCTTCCATTGTAGTTCAGGCTCAGACTGTATCTGTTGTTGTCTTCTGATGCAGTGAAGGTTCCGTCCTTGACTTTGAAATTGGTTCCTGTAAAGTTCAGAGCATTCTTCGGAATGTTCTTGAATGTGTGGTTGTTCAGGTCAATTGTGAGACCGGTTGCATCCAAAGCCAACTCGGTTTCGGAGACATCCCATGTGATATCAGAATCAAAGACGATTTTCCTGATGCCTTTTTCTTTTGCCGTTGCAAAAGCTGTCTTGAAGCCGGCAAAGTCTTTTACATGTATTTCACTTGAAGAGACATCGGAAGATCCGGATGTTTCTCCGGCAACAGAAGTTGTTGGTTTATTCTGTTCTTTCTTTGCATTCAGTGCTGCTGAAACAGGAGCCCAACCCTCTAAATCTTCTGTAAATACGGTATAATCTGTTGTTGAACAAGAAACCAATACCGCAACGAGAATCAATGCAATTGAAAACAGTTTCATTTCAAGCCTCCCTGTCAGAATTCGACTGTACATGAAGCTGTAACAGCGCCATAAGATGAACGGATATCATGGGTTTTATATGAGAGACTGATTGTTGCTCCGTCAACGAATTGTTCTGAGGATGCTGTCAGTTCCATTGCGATTGTCTTTGGTGAACTGTTCGGAGAATCAAGTTCCGCAATGCCGTATATGATGAAATCGTCAAACTTGTATGAAGCCTCAACTCCGATTTTGTATTCTCCTGAAACTTGAGCGTAGTCAGCATATGTTCTTGCGGTGATTATTCCATTCGAAACAAGCAAGGAGCATCCGAATACTCTGCTGAACACAAGATTTCTTGCCTTGATGCTCGGAGTGATTGTCCAATTGCCCAGATGCATGTTGTAAGAGGCCATGACTGACAACAGTTTTTTCCAGGATCGCTCAGCGTACCCTTCATATCCTGATGCGTATTCGGAATAATCAGGGTAAGTCGGTGATTTGACAATTGATGCATAGTAGACGTCCAGAGTAATGTCTGAAACTTCTATTTTCAAAGAAGCATCACCGTCAACCTTCTTCTGGTGGATGATGTCAGAAACGATGAGGTCTCCTGAGGCGACGAAGCGGAAGGCCTTTGCGGCAAATCTGGTTGAAAGACCGATACCGAGGTTTCTGTTGTTTACGCTGCCGTTTGTTCCGAATACGAAACCTCCTTCAATATATCCGTTGGATCCGATCATGATAGGGCTTGTTTTTGCCATGATGTTGAACTTGTTTTTGACCATTCCAAAAGAGATTTCCTTGAAAATCCTGTTTTGCTGAAAAGTGAGGGCAACACCTGTGTTTTCATCAACCGTGGCAGATGTCGAAAAGAAGAACTGTTTCTTTCCGTCCGAATAATAAAGTCGGTCGTCATACAGGAGATAATAATCGTCAACAGCAGAGACGGCATAGTCCAGAACAGTATCGCTTGACATGAGATCAAGCTTCCAGCAGTTCTCCTTTGCCAAATAGAAATCGGAGAATTTGAATCTGGATATGAACGACGTATTGTTGTTGAAGTTGTTGATTTCGGTATACCATTGGGAATCTGATTGATATACATCAACGGAATACGGAGAATCGGAATTCTTGTCGTATGGTGTGTAAACAAAAAGATTAAGGTACAAATCGAAAGAAGCATTCACAACCGCATAAATATCTCCGGTTCTGATGTTTCCACCGGTCCCTTTCGTAACAGTCTTGAGCGCGCTTATATCAATATGTGCAAACTTTCCCTGCTTCAGAAACTGACCCTCCATCGAATCAAGGTTGAACTCATAGCTTGCAGAAGCAATGCCGTTAAGAGTCAGTGAGCTCTTGGGTGAAGGAGCGCTGATATTAACGCTTAAACTACTGGGGATGGCAGCAAATGCAAATGCGCAAAAGCACAATGCAACAACAGTAAGTGCAAATCTCTTCATCTTTTCTCCCGTCTATTTGCTGGTTTCAGGAAGCTCAATGCCTACAGCGGATTTCTCCAGGTAAAACATTGAGTCTTCTACGTATTTATAGTGAGAGGAATTGGGGTTGTGGGTCGAACCATTTTTCACAATTCCGGTGCTCCAGTACAGTTTCAGCCAGCGGACATATTTCCCCGCAGCCACGGATTGATAGTTGTTAAATGTTCCACCGTTGATGGTCACTTTGCTGAAGATGCATGTGATGTTTGCAATTGAATTGGTATAAGTCTTGGAAACCTGTGTGAGGCTGCAGTTTTTCAACTCGGCTTCGGAATCAGTAATCATTATTCCGCCGTTTTCGCATACAATATCCGAAAGAGTAATCCGGCTGAACTTGGCATTGTTTCCGTATTTGTGGGAAGACTTGTATTCATTGAAATCCTCATATTCTTTGGTATCCGCGTATTCAGAACTGTTGACATTTGAAGAGAAGGAACTCTGGTTTACAACGAGAGCAATCGGATATTTTGTCGAAGGAGATAGTTTCAGAGAACCGTTCCTGATTGTGAAGTCGCTGCCGATAACCCTTAAAGAGCAATCAACAGTCTGGTATGAATGATCTCCGTTTCCAGATACAGAGGAAGACATTATTCCGCAGATGGAGTGACCGTTCAGGTCCAATACTACGCCGGTCAAATCGAGAATCAGCGGATTTGTACTTGTATATCCTCCTGATGAAATATCAATGTCGCGTGTAAGTTTGATTTCCTTGTCCCCGAAGCCGAGACTTTCAAGAAACTGGGATAATGTTTCGACCTCTGATACGGTTGGTTCAAGAACACAAGAGGCAAGGGAAAAAACACTTATGATTGTGATAATTACAATAAAAGCCTTTTTCATGGTCACCTCAATCCGAATAGTATCTGTCGTAAACTTCGTAGTAATCTGTTTGTTTGACTCTGCTTGTCTTTGTGTAAATCTTCTGGCCGTCTGTTGAAACAACTACATACCCTTCGTTGTAATCACAGAGAACAGTTGCACCGCATTGCCTGTAAAGCTTGTAGACGTTGTCACTCATGGCAATGCTTGAGGATGCAATTGCAATTCTGGGATTCACGGCAAAGGCAAACGAATCAAGAATGGAAGTCTCACTGTGTCCGTGGTGAGGAATCTTAAGAATGTCTGCGTCAAGGCCATCACCATATCTGTCTACCATGGCCTTCATCCCGGAATCGTACAGGTCTCCTGTAAACAGCGCCTTGACATCTCCATAAGTGATGAGCATTGTAATGGAGGCATCATTCGTGCCTCTGGTACTTGTATCGTAGTCATTCAGAGTCGCACCGTTGATGGGATTCAGTATTTTGATTGTGACATCACCAATGGTCAGTTCATCGCCTTCCTGCAGTACTTCAACCGGAATGCTGTTCTGCATGGCATTGTTGCCGGCTTTATTCGTAATTGCAGAATAACCGTTATGTCCGGTCAGACCATTGAGGTACAGTTTTCCGACTTCGAAAGAATCAGCAATTCCGTTTTTGACAGTAAACCCGCCGTAATGGTCTCTGTGTTGGTGTGAAATAACTACATAATCAAGTTTGGAGACGCCGAGACGTCTGATATTATCCACAAGCGTCGGAATATAACCCGGGGATCCGCTATCAGAACACGCGTCAATGAGCATTGTCTCCCCGTTGGGGAAGAATACCATACAGCAGTCACCGATTTTCTCTCCCACCCCGGCAACCTGAGTCCCTTCGCCGGCCATGAAATAGAACCTCAGGGTCCCGTCTGCTTTTACAAGGTTTTCGATATTGCCTTGCCAGGGAATTAGTGCCCTGTTGGAAGAATCCGGAGCCCAGGTCCCGTAATCCAAGGTGTCGGTTCCGTTGACGGATTTTGATCCGTCAGAGACATCGTATACGTTTTCAAGGCCAGAAAAAACAACAATTATTTCACTGTTGCAGCCTGCGAGGAAAAATACGACGACTATTACGATTGACAACAATAAGATGCTTTTTTTCATTGCAAGCCTTTCAAAAATGGGCACCGCCGGTTAGGCAGTGCCCGAATCAGTCCAAATCAGTTGTTTTTATCTAAGGTCGATGAATGTCAACCGGTCTCCGTGGGTATCTCCTTCCGAATTGATTACAGTAACTTTTGTGGACGGGGCGCAGTGAGCAGTGGTAATAGTGCCGATTGCAGCGTCATTCAGAGTCAAAGTGGATCCATCTGCGAACCTGACAATGGAATAGCCGGTATCATTGTTACCGAAAGCAATGACATTCTGTTCTCCCGGCAGGGTAATGTTGAGGGTACCATTCACGGTTACAGATGAGCGTCCGGCAGAATCGGCATCCTTTCCTGTGAAATAGAATACACCGGTTCCGGCAGTATAAGTTGAGCTTGTATTGGCACCGGCAGAAAGATTCAGAGTGCCGTCTGCTTCTACAATGAGACTTGCGCCGAAGGTCAGATATACAGGATCTGCTTTTGCAGTTGCTGCGACCGTACTGATTGTGACATTTGCATCATCAGCAATAGTCACACTGGCTCCCTTTCCAGCAGAACTTCCAGTGATTGAAAGCGCATACACGGCAGCACCGGTGACATTGTTTGTTATTGAAACTGTTCCTTCCATGGATGCGGAGCCGCTTTGTGTCACCAACAGTGCGGCGTCTGACGTGGTTCCGCCCGTTGTTTTCGTAATGGACGAGTTCTTTATCACAACATCCTGAGTTCCGCAAAGACAAAGGGGTCTGTAGGTGTCTGATGAAACGCTGAAGTTTTCAATCAGCACGTTCCTCACATATCCGAGATTTACACCGGCATCAGTTGCAATATCTTTTATTGTTATGTTCTCCTCGTACTTCTGGTCTTCTGCCTTGTTCGAGGTACTGTAATCCACGCACAGTCCGTATCTGTTCTTTGTAAGATCTGCGAATTTTGCATCATCTCTGAGGAAAGATCCGTTTCTGATTGTAATATTGCTACCTTTTATGTTAAGCCCCTGAGGAACCATGCCGGTGATGCTGTGGGTTCCGAGGTCAAGCGTAAGACCGTCGGCTTCAACAACAAAAGCATTTGCACTTTGCAGACCATTGGTTGTCGATCCGGGATATTTTACCTGATCCCAGGCAATGTCGGAAGTCAGTACGATGGATGTCACCTCATTTGCCTTGGCACTTTCAAAAGCTTTTTCGAAAATGTCAAAAGAGCCAACGGAAATTCTGGAATTTGCAGAATCAAAACCGCAGTTGTCGCATACTCCGTCAGAGTCGGAATCAACGTGATCAGCCTTTGCGATTGTGATTTCATCCGCAACAGTCGTTCCTTCTTCATCGGAATAATTCTTGTTGCAGAGGGAGCAGGACCAATACTCGATATTTCCGGTCGAAATACATGTTGCAGCAACATAATCTGTTTTTGTCATTGAATGGGAAAGCTTTGCCTTGAAAACTTCGCTGTCTTCGAGTTCTGTCTCGGCTTCCTCTTCCGCAAACTTCTTGTTGCATGCGGAACAAATCCAGTATTCAATGTTCCCGGCTTCCTCACATGTTTCAGTTTTTGCCACAACGTGTGTCAGCTCGTGAGAGGCGGGAATGACTGTGTCTGCAGCCGCAATTGCAGTTGTGCCTGAGGCATCGGAGAAAATCGAATTACAACTTGAGCATGTCCAATAATCGATATTTCCGGATTCTGTACAAGAGGGAAGGGTCGCGTTGGTTTTTGTAAGTGAATGAGCCAGAGTTGTTCCGGTTTCAAAGGTCTCAGTTCCTGCTTCACCACATTCACATGACTTGTAATACACGGCTTTCGCAGTGCAGGTAGCTTCGCTTTTGAGGTATTTCGCATCAACAACTTCTTTCGTAAATGAGTGTGTATGCTCGGGCTCTTGTTTACAGGAAACGAAAGCAGCAACCGCAACAACAGCAACCAGTAAAATCAGCAACGTTTTTTTCATGTGTTCTCCTTTTTGCCATCAAAGACTGAATGACTTGATTATATCACTGATTGGCGGATAATAAAGTAAAAATTGGTTAATTAATGCCCCCAGGAACCCTTTCAGTTTCGCTCTGCATGGTTTTATGGTAACCTTTCCCAAGGAGTTTATGATTCAATGCGAATATCACGTATTACTATATTTCTTCTGACAGCCGTTCTTTTGCTTGCCTCCTGCGCAAGCGCTCCTGCGGTCAATCCGCTGGAGACAGGTCCCGCCGAGCACCATTTCTCGGAAGGCATAAACGGCATATTCACGCCGGACTACGATTCGGTGGGAATCCAGGGCAGGATGATTCCCTGGAACCGCAACGCCTCGCAGTACGCAAAGGATACGTCGTCTCTTTATTTCTACTTCATGGCAGGCGAGGAGACGCCGGTGGAGGGAGTCGGGGAGAAGATCGGAGACAGCTGTCTTGCGGCTTTCCCGGACGGGACTCTTATGCTCATAGATGCAAACCAGGACGGCTATACGCCGCAGCTGGTGGCCAACCTCAAGGCCCTGGGAGTGACTCATCTGGACTATGTGCTGTTCTCGCATCCTCATTCGGACCACTACATGGGATTCGTGAATCCCGAGGGAATCACGGCCAACTTCATGGTGGGCAAGGTTTACTACAACGGCACCGGCAATGCCGGCCATACAAAGATCAGCGAGCTTTGCAGCAAGTTCGGCATTCCCATGGAAATCCTCAAGGAAGGCGACAGCCTGACAATCGGCGAGGTGAAAATCGATATCCTCAACCCCACTGAAGCGGTGTCGGCCTCGACTGTGAGCGCCACGGAGGAGACGAACAACTCCTCCATCTGCATGATGTTCACATACGGGACCAAGAAGGCCCTGTTCACCGGCGACATGTACAAGAGCGGACTTACGGCACTGGTCCAGAGATACGGCAGCGCCCTGGATGCGGATTTCCTGAAGATTCCGCACCACGGTCATTCGGAGACATCGATTCTCGATTCGTTCGCCTCAGCAGTAAGCGCGGATCTGGCTCTGGCCTCGTCGGGAGTGCCCCTCAATGCATCGGTCTACGGGTGCTACGCCAAGACCGGCACAACCGTTCTGGGAGACTACACGGAGGGCTACATCGTGGTACATACGGACGGGCAGAAACTCGAGTACGAGACAAGCCGCACGAGAGCCACTGACTATTACACCTTCACTGACAGCGCT
>JAEEGL010223778.1_pt1 | contig 10079 bp, 7 predicted proteins | sample 9134231 | NCBI WGS metagenome assembly JAEEGL01 (sample SAMN16246548, study PRJNA631951) | gut metagenome | biome: gut microbiome; feature: rumen; material: fiber-attached | host: Bos | place: Iran: Karaj | collected 2018-10 | reverse complement strand
CTTCCACAAGCTTGACAAGGTAGGTGTGGTTGGCATAGGCGCGCGCGCCCTTGGACACCTGCAGGATCAGCGGGGCATTCAGCTTTTTGGCCGCTTCCGTGATCCCCTGGATGATCTCCATGTTGTTCACGTTGAACGCGCCGATGGCGTAGCCGCCCTTGTAGGCGTCTTCAAACATTTTTTTGGTCGTAACGAGTGGCATAGGTATATCTCCTTTTTTATAATATTGCAAAATTTCAACAGCCCGGATAACGGTTATCCAAAGAGCGAGGTGGTCGGCGCTGTCGTTGTCGGCTCGGCCGTCTGCGCATCCGGCGTATAGACCAGCACGAAACAATGGGAACGGATCTTGCCCTCCATGACCTTGCCGCGGAACTCGTTGCCGGTCAGCTCACGGCCGCCGACGGTCATGGTGGAAACGTAGCCGATGTCGTTGCTGATGGCCTGGTCGTGCGACTTGATCGTGATCCAGTTCGCCGGGTCGCCGGAAAGCGTGACGCCGAGCTTGTTTTGCGCAATCGCACGGAACTCTTCGCTGGAAATGGTATAGGTCGTCTTGAATCCGTTGACGTTATAGTCGCCGTAGCTCGGGCGGCCGCCGTTGAGGTAGGGCAGATTGCTGCCGCCCCAGACGTTGAAATAGGAGGTGGTCTTGCCCGCGCTGATCGAATGGAACGGCGTCAGCGCCGTCTTGCCCTGATAGGCGATGTAAAGGCCCTCGTTCTTGACCTCCTGCGCCACCTGACGGCAAATGTCCGACGGGGTTTTGCCGTGGGCGTTCGCGTCGGCGTTGAGCTTGAAGCCGTTGTATTTGGCAAAGGTATAAAGCGCGACGGCCTGCGCCTTCAGCGCTTCGTGGCTGAACGCGGAGCTCATTTCGCTTTCGAGGCACGACGCGAGGTATTCCACCGTTTCATAGTCGGTACCGGAATAGTTGATGGTGGGCGGGTAGGTGTCGCCCTTTACAAGCGTCGTACCGTAATAATAGTTGGCCAGAATCTGATCGTAGGTCCAGCCGAGCGAGGAAAGGTATTCCGCGCCGTGCTGGCTGAGGCCGACGCCGTGACCGTAGCCGAACACATAGAAGGTGAACGTCCCGCTGGTGGACGGCGCCGTCGTTGTGGTCGGCGCGGCGGTCACCTCCGAGGCGCCCGGTTCCGCCGGCAGATAGTTGTCGGCCGGCAAGGTCGTCTCCGAGGTCGGCACCGTGGAGGAATAGGCCGAGGGATCGGTTGTGGACGGATCGGTGGTTGGGTTCGCCTTCATGAAATGCTGCAGCAGCAGAATCGGCGTCAGTACGGCGGCGAGCAGAAGGATGACCGCAAAGGCGATCACGCCCTTCGAGAGCTTTTTGCCGTCCTTCTTGCCGCCCTCGGCGCCAAGCTGCTGCAGCGTCCGGTCGCCGTCAATCTTGCGGCAAACCGTGTCGCACAGGACGCTGACACAGTGGCCGGGCAGCAGCATCACATCGTCGGGGTTCATCGTGTTGATCTTCTTGGCCTTGGCGCCTTCGCCGTCGGCAAAGGCGGCAAACGCATAATACTGGGTGCCGTCGGCGGTTTCGCTTTCATAGACCGGAGAGACGGCTGCGCCGAAGTCCGCGCCGGCGTCCTCGCGCGCCTGCCTGGCTTCGCGGATGACCTTCGCGGTCTCGGTTTCCTGCGGATCCGCGGGCGTTTCCGGATCGGGCGAAACATCGATGAAATCGACCGCGTCCGTCAGGTGCTCCACGCTGCCCTGCAGATGGAGGATCTGCTGCGTCGCGTCGCCGAGCGCAAGCCCCAGCCGCTTTTCACTGCCCAGCAGGGTTTCCACCATCCGCGCCACAGGCGCCAGAAGCGCATCGTCTTCCTGCGTCTCTATGATCGGAGGGGCTTTCGGCGCCTCCGGCGATGCGCCCTGGGGCGCAAACAGCAGCTCGATGAAGCTTTCAAGCACGGCGTCGATCCGACCGAAGTCGAGCGGCATCAGCGTCAGGCTGCCGTTTTGCACCGCCGCCGTGAAGCCGCTGAAAAGGCCGTCTGCCGTCAGGTGCGTCACGCTGCCCTTCGGCTCCAGACAGTGCGATCGCATATCGAGATCGGCGTCGCCGTCGTGGTTTTGCGCAATGCGCTCCGCAATCGAGGGCATGGAAACGCCTTCGAGCTGCAGCTTTTGCAGCAGCCGTTCCTTGAGCGACAGATAGTCGGCGGGTTCCGCCGCAAGAATCACATCGTCGCCGTCTTCCACCGCAAACGAAGCGGCGGTCAAAAGCGCGTCGAAGCCCTCAAAGCTTTGCCGGTCCTCTTCCGAAAAGCCATAGGCGTCCAGCGTCAGACAGATCTTATAGACCGCGTCGGCCGCCGGCGCGGAAAGGGTTTCCAACGTAAATAGCTTGATCATGGTTTCCTCCGTCCCTGCGCGCTTCGCTTTGGCGGGCGCGCAAAGTTTCTATATGGTACTCACCCGGCCTGCCAGCGCGCTGCGTTCGCATAGGGGTTGCCCAGCTTTTTCTTGTCGTAATATATCTGCGGATAGCGCGGGCTGGCGTTCAGCGCCGCCTTTGCGGTATCCACCGTCGGGCTTTCGCCCTCGCGTACCAGCCGTGCCACTACAACCAGCCGCGCATCGTCGAATTCATGCGAGCAGGTGGACAGCGTCAAGAGCGGATCGGTCACCCGCACCTCCACGCCGGTGTCATACAGCGAGCGCTGCTTCAGCTCGTTCAGATAGTCCGCCTTGCGCTCGTCGCTGGAAAGCGCCGTGAAGTAATAGGGGAACACATAGCCGTTGTCGTCCTCCGGCACGGAGTTGGAAATGAACACGGCAAAGACCTTCCACTGGTAATCGTGATACAGCGTGTTGAACGCGATCACGGGGCTTTGCTTATAGCCGGCCAGGGTCTTGTAATGATCCAGTGCGCCGAAAATCGTCCGGTCGTTCATGTGGTGGCCGAAAATCATCGTGTTGTAATCGAGCGGTTCCACCTGATTGAGAAAAGAGACAAACGGACAGCCGTATTTTGTGCTCTTGCCATAGAAGTTTTTGTTGAGGTATTCTTCGTCGTCCGTCGACTGTACCACCGGCAGACTCATATTGATGCCCGGGGCTTCGAGATAGCCGACGAAATCCGGATTGGTGGCATACAGCCGCGCATACTTGAGCTGGAGTCCCCGCGGGAACGAAACGTTTGGAAATTCGCCCCGAAGCTGCTCCCACTGCTGCTCGTCGGTCAACTGCAGATTGTTTTCCACGCTGCCGTTCTGCGGCACAGCCATGTTGGTCTGCAAGATCATGTCGCTGACATCCTCTTCAAACCGCTTGTTGTCCAGATGCAGCTTGTATTCGCGCAGCAGCACCCCGACCGAAAAGAGAATGGCCAACAGTGAAATCGCCAGCACGACCGTGCGGCCCACATGGGTTTCTTTTTTGATCTCTTCCGGCGTCACCGCTTCGTCTTCCAGCTCTTCCACCGCAACATCGCTGTCGGGCAGTTGGCGCGCAGCGGCAAACGGCATTTCCGGATAGAGATCCTCTTCCTCCACCTCGGCCACGCGGAAGCGCGGGTCGAACACGGCGTCCGCCGCGTCGTCGTCATCCTCCAGAAAGCTGCTCAGGCTCTTTTTCTTCGGGCCCTCCGGTTTGGCAAGCGGTTCCTCTTTTTCAAAGTCCTTGCTTTGATAGAGGATTCGGGTGCCGAGGCCGTTGTCGTCCGCAGGAACGGGAGATTCGGACGCCGCCTCCGTCTGCTTTGCGGCAAGCGCCAGAAGCTGCTGCAGCTGTTCGGGCGTCAGTTGTACCGCGCTCTCTGCTGCCGGTTCGGCGGGCGGTTGCGGCCGGTTGGTACGAATCGGAGACTCCGGCACGGCCTTCTTTTGCGTCAGCGGTTCCGTATCGGAAAAATCGAACGCGCCGCTGGAAATATCTTCAATTTGCGAACGGTCTCCGCCGTCCTCATAGATTCTCTTCATGCGTCACAGTCCTTTGAAAATGTGATAACCGCGCCGAAACGGTCGTTGAGGTACCGCCGCACCATGTCGAGCGCCTGGGACGCAAACACGGTTCGGTTGAAATCTCTGCAGTCCGGGCCGGTCTGACCGGTGTGTACCGTTCGCGTTTCGGTCCGGCTGCCGTCGGTCAGCGCCAGATAAGCGAGACCGGGCTCCCGCCCGCGTCCGTCCTTGCCCGGGCCGGCAAGTCCGGTGACGGAGACGGCAAGGTCGGCGCCGCTTTGCGCCAGAGCGCCCTTTGCCATCTGCACGGCAACCGCCTCACAGACCGCGGTTTCGCGCGCAATCAGCGCCGGATCGACGCCCAGCAGCTTTTGTTTGATCTCGTTTTGGTAAGACACAATCCCGCAGCCGAACACATCGGACGCGCCCGGGATATCGGTCAGCCGTTTGGCAATCAGCCCCGCCGTGCAGGACTCCGCCGCGGCGAGCGTCAGGCCGAGCCTCCGCAGCCGCTTGACCACGGCTGTTTCGAGGTTCGGAATGTCAATGCCGTAAACCCGGTCGCCGAGCCGGGAGACGATCTCATCGACCACCGGCCGGAGCAGGGCCCGCGCTTCGGCTTCGCTTTTTGCTTTTGCGGTCACACGCAGCATGGCTTCGCCGCTTTTGGCATAGGGCGCGACCGTCGGATTTTCGTTGTCAAGCAAATCGGAAACGGTCTGCGCCATCGCGCTTTCGCCGATTCCGAAGGTGCGAATCTCCGCGGAAACGATTGCACCGTCGGAAAACGGCCGCAGATAGGGCAGCGCAAAGCGTTGGAACATCGCCTTCATCTCGCGGGGCGGCCCCGGCAGCAGAATGAGCCGTTTGCCGTTTTGCTCCATCGCGCAGCCCGGCGCCGTGCCGTTGTCGTTTGGAAAAATTACGGCGTCCTCCGGCATCCACGCCTGCTTTTCGTTGGCCTTCGGCATCTCAACGCCCTTGACGGCGAAATAGGCCAGCATGCGCCGCAGGCTTTCTTCGTGCAGCACCAGCTTTTTTCCGAAACAGGCGGCGCAGACCTCCTTGGTCAGGTCGTCCTTCGTGGGGCCGAGTCCGCCTGTGGTCAGCACCAGATCGGCGCGGGACAACGCGGTTTCCAGCACCTGCCGCAGCCGGTCGGGATTGTCGCCGACCACGCTCTGATGCAAAACCGAAAGGCCAAGCGATGCCAGCTCTTTGGAAAGATACTGCGCGTTCGTGTTCAGAATGTCGCCGAGCAGCAGCTCCGTACCCACAAAAATGAGTTCACACGTCATGCGCACGATCCCCCTTCGTTATGCTTCAATATAGGTATATCTGCTCTCTTTCACCGCACGTTCCACGAGCGGGCCAAAATCGAACAGGGCTTCCGCTTCCTCCAGCATCGGCACGGTGGGCCGCGTCTTTGGGTGCTTCGGCGTGAAGACCGTGCAGCAGTCTTCATAGGGCTGCAGCGAGGTTTCAAACGTGTCGATCCGCCGCGCGATGTCGATGATCTCGTCCTTGTCCATGCCGATCAGCGGCCGGAACACCGGGATCTGGGCCACAGCGTTGGTGCAGGCCAGCGAGTCGATCGTCTGCGACGCGACCTGACCGAGGCTTTCGCCCGTGATCAGCGCCTTGCAGCCGTCGTTCACGGCGATCTGCTGCGCAATGCGCATCATCAGCCGCCGCATGATGAGCGTGAACATGTCCTCGGGGCAGTGATCCTTGATCGCTTCCTGGATCTCGGTGAACGGCACGATATATAATTTAATGCGGCCGCTGTAGCGTGAGACAAGCTTTGCCAGCGCGTGCACCTTCAGCTCGGCGCGCTTGCTGGTATAGGGCGGGGAAACGAAGTGGACCGCGTCGAGCATCAACCCGCGTTTGGACATCATGTAGCCCGCCACGGGACTGTCGATACCGCCGGAAAGCAGCAGACACGCCTTGCCGGAGGAACCGATCGGCAGACCGCCGGCGCCCTTTCGCTGGTTGCCGTGGATCAAAACCTGATCGCGGACTTCGACCGTGACGGTCAGCTCAGGCGCGTGCACGTCCACCTTCAGCGGATGGATGTGCGACAGGATGTAGCCGCCGACTTCGGCGGCAATCTCGGGCGAGGTCATGGAAAACTGCTTGTCGCTGCGCTTGCCGTTCACCTTGAACGTGCGCACCCGCCGCAGGTCGTCGCCCAGAAATTCCAGCGCCGTGCGCTTGATGTCGTCGATGTTTTTGTCGCAGACGGCGGCGACCGAAAAGCCGACGATGCCGAACACGCGCGACACGCGCTCTACGGCTTCGTCAAAATCGACGTCGTCCTCCGCCGGCTCACAGACGATGGTGGACTGCGATTTGCGGAACGTGAACGTGCCGAGATCGGCCAGCCGCCGGCGCATATTCTTAATCATAATATCTTCAAACGTGGAGCGGTTGAGGCCCTTAAGTACAATCTCCCCGTTTTTGACCAAAATCACTTTTTTCATCTTGCTATCCTTTTCTGCGAATCGTTTTGAGCGCCGCCCGGATGCCGTCCAGCGCACAGGCCAGCTCTTGCGCCGTGGTTTCGTCCGAAAGGCTGACGCGCAGCGCACTGTCGGCAAGCCCGACGTCGAACCCCGCCGCCGCAAGCACGGGACTGCGGTGCCCCTTGGCGCAGGCGGAGCCGGAGGAGACATAAATTCCGCGGTCGGACAGGAAGTTCAGCACCGCTTCCGCGGGCAGACCCGGGAGCGATAAATGGATGATATACGGCAGCGCGTCGTCGGCGCTGTTGACCGTCACACCCGGCTCGTTTTTCAGCTCTGTCACGAAAGCGTCGCGCAGCGCGGTGACGCGCGGCAGGTGCTTTTCGGGGGCCAGCCGTGCTGCCGCGCCGCCGAAGCCGGCAATCGCCACGGTCGGCTCCGTACCGGGCCGCAGTGTGCCCTCCTGCTCGCCACCGAAGGTATGCGGCAGAATCGAAACACCCGGATGGATCCAGAGTGCACCGGCGCCCTTGGGGCCGTGGATCTTATGGGCGCTGACCGTCATCAGGTCGCAGCCGATCTTCCCGGGTGACAGCGGCAGCTTTCCGAAGGCCTGCACGGCGTCCACATGAAACAGCGCGCGGCTCTTCCGGGCTTTCAGCTCCGCCGCGATTTCGCCGACAGGCTCCATCGCGCCGAGCTCATTGTTGACCGCCATCACGCTGACCAACACGGTGTCGTCGGTCAAAAGCCGACAAAACGCGTTGAGCGAAACGACACCGAAGCGATCAACCGGGATTTGCCGCACATCGAAGCCCTCGCGTACGAGCTGCTCGGCAGCCTTCATGACAGAAGGGTGCTCCACAGCGGAGACCAGCACGCGGCGTCCGGGGTTGCGCCCGGCTTTCGCCGTGCCGAACAGCGCAAGGTTGTTGGCCTCGGTTCCGCCGGAGGTGAAGCGCAGCTCCGAAGGCTTGCAGCGCAGCGCTTTCGCCACGGCGGCGCGGCTCTCTTCCAGCAGCGCTTCCGCCCGAAGGCCGATCTCGTGCAGCGAAGAGGGGTTGCCCCAGCTCTCGTCCATGGCGCGGCGCATCCACCGTTTTGCCTCTTCGCAAAGCGGGGTCGTTGCGCTGTTGTCCAAATATGCCTGCACGCGGATACACCTCTTCAATATAATTACAGTCCATTATACTATAAAAAGAGACTATATGCAATGGGAAAACGGACAATTCTGCATGGTCAACCGGTGAATTTTTTGAAAACTTTGTCCGTCCGGCGGGAATAATCCGTCCGCGGGGCGGGCAATCCTATTGTAGAAACCAACCATAAAGAAAACCTTAAAGGAGACACGTTTATGCAGATTTCATCCGGCCGCGGCAAAACCAAAGCCCTCACCTTTTTGTCGGCGCTGTGCGTGCTGCTGCTCGCCCTGTCGCTGGTCAACGCAAGCCGCGCCAACCGATACCGCACCCAACTGCTGCACACGTCGAATCAGTCGCTGTCGCAGCTTTGTACCCAGCTTGACACGATCCGCACATCGCTGCAAAAGGGCAGCTACGCGGCAAGCGAGCCCATGCTGACAAAGCTCTGCGCCGCGACGCAGGGCGCTGCAGCCGGCGCCAAACTGACGCTCTCGCAGCTCACCACGGAGAACAACGCCGCCTTGCCGCTTTATCGCTTTTTATCCCAGTCGGGCGATTACGTCGACGCGCTTTGCCGCCGGCTGAAAAGCGGCAAGCCGCTGACGCAAACCCAAAAGGAAGCGCTGCGAACGCTTGCGTCCTATGCCGACAGTCTTTGCCTTGCCATGGATGAGCTGCAGCACAATCTGGACGACGCGCTGGTTCGCTTCGACGCCCCGGCCGCCGCGCTGCTGCAGTTGAGCCGGCCCGCGCCGCAAGACTTTGACGACGCGTTTTTGTCCGCCCTGCAAAAGCTGTCCGACTCCCCCGCCCTGCCCTATGACGGCCCGTTTTCCGACACGCGGCAGACACAGACGGCAAAGGCGCTGGAGGGTCTTGATGAAATCACGCCGCAGACCGCCAAAAGCCGCGCCGCAAAATACCTCGCCTGCGCCGAAAACGAACTGGTGCGCGAAAGCGACGAGGACTCGGCGCTCGGGCTCTATTGCTTTTCCAAGGGCGCGCGCGCCGTGGGTCTCACCAAACGCGGCGGCCTGCTGTGCTATCTGACAGACGCCGCCTTTGCGGGCAAGAGCGAAATCAGCGCCGACGCGGCTGCCCGCATCGCGCGCACCTTCCTGCGCGACGTGGGCTACAAGGGCATGAAGGAGATCGGGCGCAGCACCTATGACGGCGTTTGCACCCTGCGCTTCGCCTGGAGCAACGGCGGCGTGACCTATGACGCCGACCGGATCACTGTCAGTGTGGCACTGGACCGCTCGGTTGTGACCGCAATGGACGCGCGTCCCTATCTGCTGCACCACACGAAGCGGATGCTGCCGGAAAAGACCGTCTCGCGCAAAGCGGCGGTGCGCGCACTGGCGGACGAGCTCGACCTGCTGGACGCCGGGGCCGCCGTCATCGAACTGGACGACGGCAGCGAATCGCTTTGCCACGCCCTGCACTGCCGCGACAGGGACGGCAGGGAGCTCTATGTTTTCTCCGATACGCAAACGCCGCGGGAAGTCGACATCCGCCTTGTGACCCGCGACGACGACGGGATGCTTGCAAAATAAAAAAAAGTATGGTATCATCCCAACAGAACCATTTGGGAAGTGATACCATGGCAACCATTTTTATCACCGGCGCTTCCGGCGGGATCGGCCTTGCGCTTTGCCGCGTCTTTCTGGAACAGGGAGACGCCGTACTGGCCCAGTGCGGCAAGCACGCCGCCGCGCTGCGCGACCTGCGGAAACATTATCCCGAAATGCTGCGCACATTTTCCTGCGACCTCAATGACGAAGAAGAGGTGGACGCCCTCGCGGGCGCCGTCGCCGGCTTTGCGCCGGAGGTGCTGATTCTGGGCGCGGGCGTCGCGCATGTCGGGCTGTTTCAGGATCTTGACGAGATCGACGCCGCACGGCTCTTCCGCGTCAATGTCCAAAGCCAGATGCAGCTTTGCCGCGCCCTGCTGCCGGGTCTGCTGCGCGCCCACGCGGGCCGCGTGATCGCCGTTTCCTCCATGTGGGGGCGCGTCGGCGCGTCGTGCGAGGTGGATTACAGCGCGTCAAAGGCGGCGCTGCTCGGCTTTTGCAAAGCCCTCGCGAAGGAGGTCGGCCCCTCCGGCGTCACGGTCAACTGCATCGCGCCGGGCTTCATCGACACGCCGATGAACGCGCATCTGACCGACGACGAGCGGCAGGCGGTGATTGACGAAACGCCCCTTTGCCGCGCCGGGACGCCCGACGACGTGGCCGCTCTCGCCCGCTTCCTCGCGAGCGACGACGCCGCGTTCATCACCGGTCAGGTGATCGGCGTGGACGGGGGGCTGGCAATCGTATGAAAAAGCGCCCTGCCGGGCGCTTTTTCAATTCGGAATTCGGAATTCGGAATGACGCGGGGAACGCAGGCAATTACAACAAACGATTCCCCGCGAAGGGAAACGTCCCGACCGCGGCATGGTTCAAACCTCTTCCGTCTTCGCGCTTTGCGCGAATCCACCTTCCCCGCCTTCGGGGAAGGCAAGGGGGTTGTGCTTTGCCGTGAGGTTGTTGTTT
>JAEEGL016244522.1_pt1 | contig 10080 bp, 12 predicted proteins | sample 9134231 | NCBI WGS metagenome assembly JAEEGL01 (sample SAMN16246548, study PRJNA631951) | gut metagenome | biome: gut microbiome; feature: rumen; material: fiber-attached | host: Bos | place: Iran: Karaj | collected 2018-10 | reverse complement strand
TCGGAGAAAAGCCGCTCTCCCTCGCTCTGCTCCACCCTTATTATCTTTGTGTTGTCGGTGTTGATTCCGTTCAGCTTGAGGAAGTAGAGAAGAAGGTCTCCCGAGACAGAGTATGCTGTGTTCAGCGCAATCCTATGCCCTGCCAGATCAGATATGTTTTTTATATCGCCGATATGGGTGAAGCCTGTATAAACAGAGGGGAATATGCCGAAAAGAGCCTGTATGCCCTGGGGAGCAGACCAGTAGGAGGGGTGTCCGTTGAAAGCCATGTAGCCTTCGGGACCGGAGAGGATGGCCAGGTCTGCAGAACCGTCCATAAGTGCTGTTATTTTCTCGTTGCCGTTAGCCTTCTCAGATTCGTTCACCGACAGCAGCTTTGTGTTGTAGTTTATGATTCCCTCCAGCACTGTGCCTGCCAGGAAGAAGGGGGTGTTCAGATAAGAGGACCGGATGGTGAGCATAGGCTTGGAGATGGCCGCCTGAGGCTGCTTGCCCCGACAGGAGAAGAGAACAAGGCAAAGGAGCAGAATCAGAAAGATTTTTCTAAACATCAATAAGTCCTATGCTTATGGCGTAACGTATAAGCTCTGTCATGTTCTTGCATTTCAGCTTGACCATGATGCTGGCCTTGTGGTTTTCCACAGTCTTTGAGCTGATGAAAAGCTCCTCGGCAATATCCTTGATAGGAACGCCGTCGATAAGAAGCTTGAGTATCTGCTGCTCCCGCAGGGACAGCTTGCTGTAGGCCGACTTGTTGTCCTCGGCAATCTCCACATCATTCTTGGTGATAAGGGATTTTATAACCTTGTTGGAGATATAGCTGTCTATGTAAATTTCTCCGGCATACACCTTCTCTATGGCATCGGCTAGGTTCTCGGGGGAGGATTCCTTGAGGATATAACCTTTGACGCCGCTCTCCACAGCCTCGAGGATATAATCAATCTTAGAGTATGCAGTAATGATGATGATAAGCAGGTCGGGCTTGGCCGCCAGAAGCCGTTTTGCCAGCACCAGGCCGGAGCTTCCGTGGAGCGCTATATCCAGAAGCAGGATATCGGGATTGCAGTTCATCACCACATCATATCCGTCATCCACATTGTCGCTTTCCCCTATAACCTTTATCTTCTCGTCCCGGCTGATGATAGCCTTGATTCCCTCCCTCATGAGGGCGTGATCTTCGATGATCACAACATTGATTGCATCAGTCATCTATATCCTCCAATGGGAATGTAATATTCACAACAGTACCCCGCTCCTGCAGGAATTTAATCTTTATTGTTCCTTTCGAAATCTTCACCCGCTCCATCACGCCCCGGAGTCCTGAATGGGATTTGCCGTCCGACTTCTCCAGGGCCTGCTCCAGGTTGAAGCCCTTGCCGTTATCCGAAACTTTCAGCAGCAGGTTCGGCCAGGAGATGATTATGTTTATCTTCACTCCGGTGGCATCGGAATGCTTCTCGATGTTGGTCATAAGCTCCTGGATAATGCGGTAAATATTGAGCTTAAGGGAGTTCTTGACTTTGACCGACTCAAGGCCGATAGCAGAATATTCAGCTTTCTTGCCGGTCTTAAGCTCCCAGTTCTTAACATAGTTGGAAACTATCTCGTCCAGGCTCTTTTCAAGCTCAGGCGGTCTTATGCCATAGGAGATATCCCGCATCTGCTGAAGCGCTCCCGCCAGCTTATTGGTCAGGGCCATGATCTGCTCCTGGCCTCCCTGGTCTCCTTTATACTGGTTCACCAGGTCCATGCAGAGCATCTTGGAATAGACCATATCCTGAATTACGGTGTCGTGTATCTCCAGTACCATATTACGCTTCTCAATCTCACGGTTCTCCATGGATTCGGCCAAAAGCTGCTTGTACTCCTGCTCCGCCCTGTGAGCTTTGCTGAAACGGTTGAAGAAGAAGATGAATATGGCAGTGAAAGAGAGATATAGGAATATCAAACCGAGAAAGACTTTCCACAGCATGTTGAGCTGCCGCCTGTGGTACCGGTCCATGAAGGAGGAAAGCTCCTTGAGCTCGCTGGAGAAGCGGTTGGTGTCGTTGGAAAGCCAGAATATCTGGGTCTCGAAGTTGCGGTAGCTGTTCTCATTGCTTACAATCTCCAGCAGGAAGAACTTCACATAGTTCCAGTTCTGCAGCAGGTTGGGCACCTTGTCCTTGAACTCATTGTCTCCCAGGAACACCTGGGCTGTCTCTCCCTCCAGGACGGCAAAGCTTTTATCCAGCGCCTTGATGTTCATGTTCACATTTGTCTTAAGCTCCGGCTGCTTGCCCGAGGTAAGGAAGATCTCGGCCGCCGACTTGGTCAGGAGCCACTGCTCATAGATACCGCTGCTCTCCACACGGCGCACCATGTTGTCCTGCATCATGTTGAAGAAGGAGGTGGCGATGTAACCTACAAAGCAAAAAAGGAGCACAACAGCGATTACGACAATGATATAGAGCTGTTTTTCCTTGTAAAATCTGCGCAGGTTGATCAAAACATCCTCTCCGTTCGTTTATTATAACATATTATCAGCCAATTGCCAAACCTTTTAACTGATACTATATTTAACCTATGAATTCGCAGGAACTCTTGATGAAAGGAGCCGACGCCCTGGCCGAAGACAATCTGCAGGAAGCAGAGAGACTTTTTTTACTGGCTGCTGAGGCAGATGATTCAAACTACCTGGCTTTCTACAATCTGGGGCTCCTTGCATCAGATCAGGACAGGCTGGAGGATGCCCTCGCATGGCTTGAAAAAGCTCTCGCCCTTAAAAATGATGATGCTGATATTCTGACCTCTTTGGGGACTGTACATCTTAAAGCTGGACGGGATCAAGTGGCAGAACTCCTGTTTCAGAAAGCCCTTGAGATGGGTGAAAACGAAGTGATTTACAACAATCTGGGCACCATCTTTTTCCGCCGCAAGGATTATCGGAAAGCAAAGGAATTCTACCGCAGGGCCCTGGATATAAATCCCGATTATCAGGTGGCAAGAGAAAATATTGCTTTGGCCAATTTTTATCTTGCAATGCTGACTTAATTCTTATAAATTTAAGCTATGGAAAAATACGAATCTTATGATGCTTACATGGCTGCCCTGGAAAAGCGGGGACAGCTTCCGGAAGGCTTTAAAACCGCAGTTCTTCCCCTCTCTTTTTTCCCGGAAGAAAGAAAGCTTATAAACCCGCTTCCTATGAATATGTCGCTTATCATGCTGGATAAGCCTACAACCCGTTTTGCCGGCATATTCACCAGCAACAAATGCCCGGGCTCCCCTGTCCTTATCGGCAGAGAAAGGCTTAAGGCAAAACAGATCCGGGGCATCCTAATCAACAATAAGATTGCAAATGTATGCATGAAAACAGGAATCGAGGATTCCATAAGCCTGCTGGAAACCTTGGCTGAAGCTGCCGGCGGAAAACCAGAGGAATACTTCCCCTGCTCCACAGGCATCATAGGCTGGCGGCTTCCTTTAAAGGCAATGAAGGCCACAATCCCTGGCCTGGTAGCCGCTCTTGAAGGTGGCTCCGGTGTCAAGCTGGCCAAGGGTATAATGACCACCGATGCCTTCCCGAAGCTCCGCTCCATAAAGGTAGGCAAAGGACGCATTGTGGCTGTGGCAAAGGGTGCCGGCATGATAGAGCCCAATATGGCCACCATGCTCTCATATATCCTCACCGATATCTCCATGAGCAAAAGCTTCCTGCAGAAGTGCCTCAAGCGGGTGGCTGACCAGACCTACAACTGTATTTCAGTGGACAGCGACCAGAGCACCAGCGACTCTGTAATCCTCTTAAGCTCTGGCTGTAAGCCGGCAGTTGAAGAGAAAGAGTTCGAGGCTGCACTCCTTAAGCTGTGCACAGAACTGGCTGAAGATATTGTGCGGAACGCCGAAGGTTCAGGCCATGTAATAAAGGTTGAAGTGACAGGTGCTCAAAACAACGATATTGCAAAAGCAGTGGGCAAAGCTGTCATCAATTCGCCGCTGGTTACCACCGCAGTATTCGGCAACGACCCCAATGTAGGCCGTCTGGCCTCCTGTGTAGGGGATTTCATGGGCATCAACAGCCTTCCATTCGACAAGGACCAGATGAGCATCTGGCTGGGAAAGGAGCTGGTGTTCGACAGAGGCTCCTTCTGCATAGACAGACGCAAAGAGGAAAAACTTTCAAAATATATGAAGGACAGATCCTTTGACTCTGACAAGAAAACATATCCCGAGCACAATCTGACGATAGATATTCTTTACAAGCTGTCCGATAAAGGAAAGGGCTGTGCTGTGGTGAAGGGAACTGACCTCTCCTATGCTTATGTGAAGGAAAATGCAGACTACAGATCATAAGAAAGAAAATTTCGGCGATATACTTGCCCGGTGGGAAAAGACCCCGGAAGCAAAAAAAGCGGAAGCCCAGATAAAAAAGGAAAAAGAGTCCCAGGCCCCGGCGCCAAGACGCTCAGTCAATTATGAAAAAATATCTGCAGATGCCACCATCGACCTCCATGGACTTACTGTAGCCGAGGCACAGGCACAGCTCCGCAGCTTCTTTATAGAGGCACATAGAAATGGATGGAAAAAAGTGCTTATCATTCACGGCAAAGGAATTCACTCAAAAGATGAGCCAAAGCTTAAAAAAGCGGTGATGGATTTTATAGAGCATTCCTCTTATGCCGGAAAGCATGGAAAACCCGGGGCTGCTGATGGAGGCTCCGGAGCTGTATGGGTTGCAATCAAAAATTGATTATTTTTCCCGGAAGATGATTCTTCCTCTGGTCAGGTCGTATGGGGAAAGAGCTATTCTTACCTTGTCGCCTGGAACAATACGGATGTAGAATTTTCTCATCTTTCCTGACAAATGTGCCAGAATAATGTGTCCGTTCTTCAGTTCCACCTTGAACATGGTGTTGGGCAGCGCCTCTTTGACAATGCCTTCTATCTCTATCGCTTCTTCCTTTGCCAAATGAATTCCCCTTTTCAAAAATATATTTTATTTATATTAAGAATGTTTTTCTTTGTCAACGATTCAGCGCAGCCTCGATGTCAGATTTAATCTTCTCTGTGATTTTTCTTGATGCCATGGGAACAGGCATGTCAGCATAATCGGCAGGATTCACCTCCGGAAGAGGAGTAAGGGTATAGATGAATTTCTCCTTCGGATTATAGGAGAACATAGGGTCGTGCTTCCTGAGGCCATACTTGTCGGTTCCTCCGATGCTCACGGGAACCAGGCTGCAGCCGGAGGACAATGCTATATGGGCTGCTCCCCGCTGGAAGTGATGGACTCCGTCTGCTTTGGTCCGGCTCCCTTCCGGGAAGATGATAAGACAGTTTCCTTCCTGCAGGGATTTGGTGCATTCCTTTGTCAGGTGGTCAAAGTCCAGGGAGTTGGAGATGTAGAGAGTGTTCACTATGCCGCTTATCACATTATGGTGGCCCAAGGCTGCCTTGATTATGCAGTCTGCATTGGGAATAACAGAAAGAAGCATGACTACATCCAGAAGTGACGGATGGTTTGCAACCACAATCTTGCCTGAAAGATGGCTTAAGTATTCCTTGTTCTCCACCTTGAGTTCAAAGCCCCCCATAATAGTTCCAAGCCATACAAAGGACTTCTGGGTATAGCACATAGCCTTCCGGGACCTGCGTTTGAAGGTCTGGCTTGAGGCCGAGAAAAGGCGGATGGTGGGGAACACGGCGGTAATAAGGACTATGCTCCCTATGCCGAAGACTGTGAAGAGGAAGAGTTTGACAAAGATGCGGTACCAGAGGACAATCTTAGACACAGGATTCCTCCGTCTTAAGCGCATTAATCAACTCTTCCAGGCTGGAATATAGAACTGCCTGCCTGATATCCTCAGCTTCTGGGTTAAGAGTTATTGCTACACCTCCTGTCTTCTTGACCGAGGAAAGGACAAAGGCGGCAGCATAGGGCGGAATCTTGTCCTCCGGTGCCGCAATATCGTTGTACTCGGCCGGCAGCTGCTGGTCGGCAAACACCAGAATCGCAGATTCTGTCTCTCCAGCCATGATAGGTGCAGCCCCGTAGGCCAGCCCCTCCTGGAACATGTTGCTAGCCGGGAACAGCGCAGTGTAGCCCCCCTTCATACCCAGGGCTATGGTAGCCATGGCTGGAGAGGCGTTGAAGACTGACAGGGAGAAGGGTGCAGGGAGGATTCCCCCGTCCTCTATAAGCATCCTGTCAACCTGCAGCTGCCGGGCCGACTCGCCGCCGGAAGAGACAAACACCAGGCCGCTTTCCGGTGCAGTATCCAGTACCTGGTGCACCACCTCTATAGTCATCCTGGTAAGTTGGCTCAAACGGCGCTTTAAAAGCGGCGAGACGTAGTCCAGGGGCGGCGAGGCGGCTTGGTTATCGGCAGGCGGTGCCCAACAGGCCCATTTGTTTATATAGAGCTCCATTATTTCTTCCTGAACCGGAGGAGCGAATAGCTGTTGGAGCCCAGGTTGTGGTGGGCTGTCTCCAGCTTGGCACCGCCGGCTTCAATTGCATCTGTCAGCTCCTGGTAACGGTACATCTTGCTGTTGCCGTTGGCCATGCATGTAAAGTATATGGATGTAGCCTGGAGCGAATAGGAGGAAGCCTGGAACTTCTGGCAGTCCCACAATGGCTCCAGCACAAAAATATCAGTATTATCACCTGCGGCTGCAACTACTTTTTTGATAATTTTGGTCACCTGCCTCAAGGAGAAACAGTCCAGGAACTGGCTCATCCACACTGCATCATAGCCGTTGGGCAGCACAGTGGAATCGGCAAGGATGTTCCCCTCGCAGGTATCAATTCTGTCACCGAATCCTGCTTTGGCAGCATTTTCCCGGGCTACCGCAGTCTGTCCCGGCAGATCCACTATAGTCACCTTGATATCCGGGTCATATTTGCAGCAGCAGATGCTCCACTTGGCTGTGTTGCCGCCGATATCAAGAAGCTTCTTAGGCTTCTGGGCAAAGACTATTGGCAATGCCTCGGGGAAAGCTATGTCGGAATAGAAATGGTCAAAGGCGAACCAGCTTTTTTTAGCCTGCTCCGGCAAGGTGGAAAGTGCCTCGTAGATAGTGGTCCACTTCCCGAATACTGTAAGCCCTTCAGGCTTGCCGTTCTTTACCGATTCGGTAAGCTTGAAGGCCCCTTTGTAGCAGATATCGTTCACAAAATCCATGTTGACCCGGGTCATATCATCCTCAAGGAGGAACCATCCTGTCTTGGAAAGGACATACCGCTCTTCCTTGATTTCGGGAACCAGCTTGACCACACCCATTCCCAGTGCAAACTCTAAAAGAACCTTTGCACCATAGAGGGAAACCCCTGCTTTATCTGCAACAGCATCAGCTGTAAGGCCCTCATCGCCGGAGTCGGAAATACTCTGGAGCATCCCCAGGTTCCGCAGCGCCAGCACTGTCTGGAAAGCCAGAGGGGCAAAAGCAATCTCCTGGGCCTTGGTCTTGGCGTCGATGGCCCGCATTCTGTCTGAATAGTAATCTGTCATGAGAACCTCTTGAAAATAAGGGATGTGTTTATTCCGCCGAAGGCAAAGTTGTTGGTCATGAAGTAATCTATCTTCATCTCCCGGCCGTCCCCCATTATGTAATCCAGGGGAGCGCAGTTTGGATCCACCTCGGTCAGGTTGATGTTGGGGGCAAACCATCCTTCGTTCATCATATTGATGGATGTCCATGCCTCGATAGCACCGCAGGCTCCCAGGGTATGGCCGATGTAATTCTTGATAGTGCTCACCGGAACCTTGTTTCCGAACACATTGTAGGTGGCATGGCTCTCTGCAATATCCCCGGCCAGGGTGGCAGTACCATGGCTGTTCACATAGCCGATCTGGTCCGGCTTTAGACCTGCACTTTCCAGAGCCAGCTCCATAGCCTTCTGCATAGTGACCTTGTTGGGCTGGGTTATATGGGTGCCGTCGGTGTTGGTTCCATAGCCCACCACTTCTGCATATATCTTGGCACCGCGGCGTACCGCATGTTCATACTCTTCAAGAATAAGGGTGCCGGAACCCTCGCCGATTACCAGGCCGTCCCTGTTTTTATCGTAGGCTCTCGGGGTCAGTTCCGGGGTGTCGTTTTTGACACTGGCGGAAAAAAGCACATCAAACACAGCAGAGTCTGCAGGGGAAAGCTCCTCTGCGCCGCCGGCCAGCATTATATCCTGCTGTCCGTTCCGTATGTTCTCGAAAGCATATCCTATGGACATGCTGCCCGAGGTGCAGGCTGTGTTTGTTGTTATGATGCGCCCGGTAAGGCCGTAGAATACGCTTATGTTGGCGGCGCAGGTCTGGGGCATCATCTTGATATATGTGGTGGCGCTTATCTTGTTGGCAGTATCAGTTATAAGCATGGAGTAGAAATCAAGGAGGGAGTCGATGCTTCCGGCAGAGGAGCCGTAGGCAACTCCACAGCGGCCTGCTGTAAGCTCGGGGCTATCTGCAAGACCTGCATCCTTGAGAGCTGCATCTGCACTGGTTATAGCCAGGAGAGCAATGCGCCCCATGCCCCTTGTCTTCTTGCGGGGAAAATCGGGAGGGATAAAGCCTATGGGGGCGGCCAGCCGGGTGTTCATCCCTTCATACTTTTCCCATTCCGGCATATATTTGATTTTATTTTTCTTAAGCTTAAGGCTTGAGAAAATCACAGGCCATTCATTTCCAAGGGCTGAAACAACGCTGCCGCCGGTAACTACAACTCTTCTGCTCATAATAGACCACCGTTGACAGAGATAACCTGCCGTGTTATGTAGGATGCCTCGTCAGAAAGGAGGAAAATTACAGCAGCTGCCACCTCTTCCGGCTTTCCGAACCTTCCCATAGGAATGGCAGGAAGCACCTTATCCTCGGGAACCTCGCCTATCATATCGGTCTGGATAACACCGGGAGCCACGCAGTTCACAGTGATGGAGCGGCTGGCAAGCTCGGTGGCAAGGGCCTTTGTGGCACCTATTATTCCCGCCTTGGAGGCGCTGTAGTTAACCTGCCCTCTGTTTCCCATAAGGCCTGACACAGATGCGATAGTAACTATGCGACCCTTCTTCTTGCGGCACATTGGCATCACCAAAGGAGAGAGCACATTGTAGAAGCCGTTCAGATTAGTGTTGATCACGGAATCCCACTGGTTGTCGGAGAGGGCTACAAAGGTGTTGTCGGAGCAGATTCCTGCGTTGCATACAATGCCCCACAGCGGTCCCTGTTCTTCCCATAAGGCTTCCAGTTTCTTACGGCAGTCGGCCCGATCAGAGATATCAAACTGGATAAGACTGCAGGTACCGCCGCCAGCTTCAATCTCGGCCTTCAGTTCGGCAGCCGGCCTGCTGCTTTTGTTATAATGGGCAATAACTTCGTATCCTGCTTTTGCGGCAGCCAGAGCAATGGCACGGCCAATCCCTCTGCCCGCCCCGGTTATAAGCACTTTCTTTTTATCCATGACAGCTCCTTCCATCATCTTATACCCAATTCCCTTAAATCATCAACTTCCATCACAGTCAGCTTGCCGGATGATACCATCTCATCTCCGATATATGCGGTGCAGTCGAAGGAGAAGACCCGGTCCACAATATCCTTCTGGCATACCACGACTGTTATTGTTGTTCCGGCTTTGAGCACCGGAACAGTGGTCGTAAAACCGGCGATGCTCAGGATCACTCCGACCTTGGGTGGAAGCCCTTTGCGGCTGTTGGCTATGCCTGAGAAGGCAGAGATGCTCTGGGCCATATATTCGAAGATAACATAGGAAGGAACTCCCCCAAGCGCCTCGTCATAGAACATGGAATCAGCTGTCACATCCACCTGAGTCTTTATGGAATACCCTTCGTAGTCCACATCAACAGCCCTGTCCAGAAGGAACATCCGGCCTTTGTGGGGCAGAAGGTTTATAAGCTTATCTTTTTCAATCGGTGTCATCCCTTTCTCCAATTATCAGACTGACATTGCAGCCGCCGAAGCCAAAGGTGTTGCTCATGCAGATGCGGATGCCGTTATATTTTTTCTCTTTTTCTACAAAATTAAGGGGCTCCAGGTCATCATCCTTCTCGCCGTCCCAGAGCTGAGGAGGAAGCTTGCCGTCGCCAGC